>ULPT01048005.1_pt1 | contig 17747 bp, 11 predicted proteins | sample 1953751 | NCBI WGS metagenome assembly ULPT01 (sample SAMEA4835636, study PRJEB28245) | human gut metagenome | biome: gut microbiome; material: fecal sample | place: Denmark | collected 2008
GTTCGCGGATGAATTCTCCGATGCACGCGAACCCCCGTTCCGCAAGCCAGTCGAGGCGTTCCTGGACCTGCGGTTCCACAGTCACGACGCACTCCCTTCCGGAGTTCGCGGCAGTCCATCCCGGCGCCGCGTCGGGGAATGAGTCTGCGTATGGCAGATATGGCTTGACGTCGAGGATTGGCGTGCCGTCCAGCAGGTCGTGGCCTTTGACAACCAGAACCCGCCCTCTGACCTCGAGCAATTCCACGCAGGAGAGGCCTATTGGATTTGGGCGATAGGGGGAACGCGTCGCAAAGACTCCGACCTTGTGGTCGATGTGGCGCGGCGGCTGGACCTTTGGACGCCAGCGGCCCTCGTTGCGGTCGAAGGCGAAGATCAGCCATATTCTCGAAAACCCCTCGATGGCATCCAGCGCCGCCTCGAAATTCATTCCCGGGGCGAGTTCAACGCGGCCGACGTTCTCGCCAGCCAGGATGCCCTGCCGCGGCACATCGTAGGCGTATTTGGCGTCGCAACGGAAGATTCCTATCGGGGTGAACTCCATGACTCGCGCGGCAATCCTGCGGGGCCTACTCGCGGCAGACATCGACCGTCTGAGCCTCGGGAATTGGCTCCTCCGAGACAAGCACCAGGTATCCGCCTCCTCCCGCGCCAGTGAGCTTCCAGCCTGCTGCACGACCGCGGTATGCCTCGATGGCCTTCGCGGTCTCGTCAGTCAGCATCCGCGGGAACATTGCTACTGCGGCCTCGAATGCGGCAGTCGTGCTTGCGCCCCACAGGGAAAGGTCGTGGTTCCTGATGCCCTCCCACACGCCGTCGGCGGCACGCGCAAGGCGGCGGACTCCCTCCTCGGTGATACGCGTCTCCTCCCGCACCGAAAACCCAGCCGGGCGCGGAGGCAGCGCAAGAAGCCGCAGATGCGCTTCGACAAATGCGATGGTCGCCTCATCAAGGATACTATCTATCCTCGACGGCCAGAAGGAGTTGTCATAATAGAGCCTGTTTATTCCCGGCAGGAGCATTCCCAGCTGGTCCTGGGAACCCGAATAGTACTTTGTCCCAGGTGGGTTTTCGAGTGCGAAGAGCATCTTCGCCAACTCGGTTCTGTCACCCTTTGGCAGGGCGTCGCTCCAGAGTTCGACCGCCTTCTTGCGCGAGGAGGTCGCCAGCCCGCTGCGGTCGTTGTATTCGACCCTGGGCTTGATGGAGACCGTGACCACCGCGCCAGGCGCAAATCTGCTGACGTCAGGCTGGTCAAGCCAGCCGCCGCCTAGTTCGATGCGGTATGGGATTGCGCATTCGCGGCGAAGCGCAGTCGTGGAACGGGGGGGAAGCCCCTCGTGGGGAAGACGGCGGCTCAGCATCAGGCGGATGCCCAGCCCGCGGCAGAATGCCTCCTTCTCGGGGGTGTAGCCGTCGCTGTTCACGAAGAAGATATCTGGGTGAAGTGCGCGCACCTCGTCCTCGAAGTCCATCACTCCGGAGCCGCTGCTGACCCAGGCGTCCTTCACGCATCGGAGCGCCTTCACCATGTAGAGACGCTCCGCCTCCTTGCAGATCGTCCGCCGTCCCTTCAGCTCCAGGACTGTCTTGTCCGACCCAATCCCCACATAGAGTTCCCCGTGCGTGGCAGCCTCCTCAAGAAAGGCGACGTGCCCCGAATGGAGCATATCAAAGCAACCTGACACAAAGACCTTCGCTGGCATGGGCTTCTCGGAAAAGCGCTGGTGGGAACGGGGGTGTTTTGGATACTATAAGCCCGCTGTCTTTGATGCGGGCAAGTGGAAGTCGCTCCAGGAGGCTATGGCGTGGTCTGCCCGCTTCTGGATGACGGGCCAGCTTTCCCTGCTTGACTCGTCGTAGATTGCCAGGATGCCGATTCCATTTGCTTTGGCCGCGTCAATGGCGTAAAGTGCGTCATCCACCAGCACCGCATCCGACGGGTTCAGTTTTTCTGTCTCCAGGATGACCTTGAAGAATTCGGCGCGGCTCTTCGAGAGTCCGATTTCCCCGCAGGTGTACATCCTGGAGAAGAATGGGAGAAGCCCCGTCCGGCGCAAGGCCGCCTCCGCCAGATACCTTTCGCAGGCGGTTGCCACCACGCACCGGATGCCCGCGTCATGGATTGACTTCACGGCCTCCAGGACGCCGGGCTTCGCGGGGGCCTTCTCCATGTAGAAGGAGTCCGCCATGGAATTCATCGCGTCAACCAAGTCCTGCGGAGCCTCGGTGAACCCGTATTCGGAACGGAGAAACTCCGCGCACTCCATCATCGACATGTTGAGGATGCGCCTCTGGAAGTCTTCGTGGGGTTCGCGGCCGTGAAGATGAAGGAAATCAATTCCGAGACGCTCCCAGAGGGGCATTGAGTCAATCAGGGTGCCGTCTACATCGAAGATATACGTGGACATGGGACAAGTGTGGGTGTGTTGCTGGCGCGCCCTGGGACGCTATTCCCGTTCCATCATGCGGAGAATCCTGTAGGCCTCCGTGACAGACCAGGCCTGGGCGCAGCATCCCCTGGTCTTGTGGGGAATGTCTCCGTCAAGGATTTCGGGAAGCTGCCCGACGCATCCCCTGCGCATAAGGGCGGCAGTGGTGTGGAGAAGGGATCTTGCCGCGGGCTTTGCGGAGGGGCCGAAGGTGCGCAGAAGCGCCTCGCAGAACGACGGCATGAGCCACGCCCAGGCTGTCCCGTTGTGGTAGGCGGGCTTGCGCCTGGTGTCCTCGTCGCCGATGTATTCACCCCAATACGGGAAGGCGGGATTGTTGAGGAGGTGCCCGTCCTTGTAGATTGGCTGGAGGAATTCCACCCGCTGGTTTGCAAGAGTCCGCATCCCTCCAGGAACAAGCAGGTGGCCTGTTGCGGCAATGACCGTCTGCTGGAGTTCAAAGTCGTCAATCAAGCCGGGGACCGTGAGGGCGAAGAGCTGGTTCGGGCGGCATGCGTCATCTGCAGTCGCCTTAGCGGCGGGAGTTCCTGGACGCCCGTGGAGGCAGTCCGACAAGCCCACCTCCGGGCGGGAGACGTAGTACCTTGCGACAGACTCCTTGACTCGTTTGGCTGTAGTGACATAGATGGATTTGCCGGTATGCTTTGCCAGCAAGTCGAGCGCACCGTACCAGAATGCCTGGATTTCAATCGGGTATCCCTCGCGGGGGGTTCCCGCGGGGTAGTTCGTATCCATCCAGGTGAAGTGGGACGGGCTGAAGACCAGTCCGCTCGCCGCGTCCATCGCGATTCCGTTTTCCGTTCCCTTCATGTATGAGGCGGCGATTGACTCCAGCACCTGGAGGAGACTTCGCTTGCCGCAGGGAGTCGCGAGCACCTTCTGGGAGAGGTTCTTGCCGACCGCCCGCATGTATTCCGAGACGGCGTTGAAGAGCCAGAGGGGCGCATCGGAGGTGTCCCAGTTCGAGACCTGTTCTCCCGAAATCATATTGGGGAGGCATCCCTTCCTCTCGTATGAGGCGAACTGGACGATGATTGCGAGCGCGTCGTCCAGTCGTCCTGCGGCGATCAGCCCCCTGAGGCAGATGAGGGTGTCCCGTCCCCAGTCGAGGAACCAGGGATATCCCGCGATGACTGTCTTGAGCGGGTTTCTTCTTACGATGAATGCCCCCAGCGCTTCCTCCAGCGCGGTCTTGAGCGGCACCTTCGCATTGTTTTCGTGGAACGGGATTGGGGCATCCGGTTCCACGGGCGCGTCCATCGGCGGTTCCGATGGCGTGAGGAGCGCTGCGGAGAGGACGGCCGTCTCGCCGCGCCGGAGGTCCAGCCGGAAGTGCCCTGGGCTGTAGAGGTCTCGCGTCGCCCGCAGCCCCCGTTCCTCCTCGAGGGCGTCATGGAAGTTGTATGTCCACTCCGAGTCTCCCACGAAGACTCCCCGGCTGATGCGTGCTTCGAGGCGGTTTTTGCTCTCCAGGGTGAATGAGAACCCGTCGTTGCCCGTCTTGAGCCGCTGCGGGAAGGCGTTTTCCGCGCCGAGATACGCCTGTGTCGGGTTGTGGTTGCAGCAGTCGTCTATGTCTGGTCGCAGAATCAGGGTGACGGGGGAGTGTTCGTCCATCGCGGGGAATGCATCCGACTCCTCGGGAGGCGGGCACCTGGTGAAGGAGAGCGTGAAGGCGTTGCGCTCCTTGTCAAGCGCGTATGAGATGCTGATGTAGGCGTTGCCGCCGATGCCGGAGGGGATGATGAAGTGCCACGACGCGGAATTGGGACCCGTCACGACAAAGTCGGTCTGGCAGTTGACGTTGATTTCCTGGGAGTAGTCGTGGTGGACAAGCCATGCGCGAAGGCGAGGGAAGACAACAGTGCGGTCGGCGGGAAGCTCGGGATTCTGGTTCGCCGCCAGCAGCGCGTCATACTGCCCCTCGAGATTGCCCCACATCCCGCGTATCAGTGCGTATGAGCCGTAGGAGTTGGCGGCAAGGAAACTGTGCCTGCGCGTAAGCTCGTGGCGGGTCACCCTCCTCATGACGGAAAGGGGCGCATTCAATGGAAGAAGCAGAATCTCCGCCTCGTATTTGACCACCTTCGCGCCCTCGTCATAGCAGGTGACCTGGATGAGGGCCGTCGTCGTGCGGGTGATTCGACGGACAGGAGGCAGCAGGACCGCGAAGTTCTGGCCGTCCTTGCGTGGCATTGACTCGCATCTCTGGCGAACGGTGCCGTCGAAGAGCAGCTGCGCCCGGAAGGGTCGCCTGTCGCAGATGAGGAGGTAGTGGTCGTCGGGAAGAATTGCCACGCGCTGTCCGTCCTTTTCCGGAGACCACTCGACCAGCGGGAGGTAGTGTTTTTCGCCTGAGACCTTTTGGATGAAGGAGTGTGGGTCCTGGAAGAGCGCGTATGCGTCGTCGTCGGGTTCCGCCCCGTCCAAATCCCCGTATCCCCAGAGCGAGCATCTGAGGCGTAGCGCGGTTGCGCGGAGGAGCTGCCTTTCGCGGGCGCCGTATGGCTGCTCCGCAAGCTTCTGCTTTCCTGGCTTGCAGAGGCAAACCACCTGTCCGGGCTCCAGGTTGATTGTGTAGAGACACTCCCCAAGGCTTGCGGAAAGCTGCTTCCCCGTGAGAATGTCCGTCGGGCGGCTTCCCGCCTCGAATTCCTGGTAGTGCCAGTGGTAGGCGGCGCACGCGTCTGGCCGTGGATTAGCAACCACCAGAAGCGCATGCTCCACATCCTTCCGGGGCTCACGGAGAATGCCGACCGCATCCCCGGATGCGCCATAGGGAATGCGGAGGCGGGCGTCGGCGCGGAAGGCGGGATGACTCCCCAGAAGGGCGTTCAACGACGAAAGAAGGGGCACCATGTTGTCGGCGCTCCCCCAGTTGATGGAACGGGCGCCGTGGACGTCTATCTTCTCGGTGGCATACCACTCGACTCCGTTCGCTATGCCAAAGCAACCCGCCGGGGCAAAGAGCGCCGAAAGGGCGACGCGCAGCCGCGCCCACTCCTTCGACTTGGCGGCAAGGCGGTCGTTGTCGTGGGTCTCCGCGAAGTTTACAAGGGCGCCGTGGGCGGCGGAGTAGCCTGTCGCAAAGTCAAGGTATCTTGAGAGTTCCTGCTGGGTGTAGTTCTGGAAGAGCTCGGAGTATGCCCAGTCGAGGTCCGAGTAGTCCAAAAGCCTGGTGGTGGCGTCCTGGCCGCCGCCAAGCCCTTCAAGGAAGAAAATCGTGTCGGGGAATTGCTGGCGCACCTTGGCGACAATGTATTTCCATACCGGCGCGGGAACCATGTAGCCCGCGTCACAGCGGAAGCCGTCGACTCCGTTGCGGCACCAGTGGATGAACACCTCGGCCATGCGCTTCCAAAGATCGGTCTTCGTAAAGTCAAGCTTGCAGAGGTCGGCCCAGACAACCCCCCAGGCGCCCGGAGACTGGAACGCCCCGTCCGCAGTGCGGGCAAACCACTCCGGATGATGCGACTGCAGGACGCTTGCCCAGCCAGTGTGGTCAATGGGAATATCCAGGAAGACGAGTGCGCCGCGGGCGTGCACCTGGTCCACGAGCTGGAGGAATTGCTCCAGGGGCGTCGTGCGCTGGTCGAACTCAGCCATGGATGCGTCCACGTCCATGAAGTCAAGTGGGGCAAAGGGGCTTCCGTAGCGTCCCATTCTGGCGAAGGTGGTCGGAATCGGATGCACCGGCAGGAACTGCAATATGCGGAACCCCAAATCCCCGAGGATGAAGTCCAGCTTGGACTGGATTGCCCTGAAGGTGCCCGATGGCGGAATCACGGTGAAGTTGCGCTTGTCCAGGAATTCGGCGGCAGAGGCAAGCTCGGGAGAGGCCGCCTTCCCTGAAATGTTCTCGCCAAACTGCCTGACAAAGGCGTTGTAGATGGTGTTGCGGGCAACCCCCTCCGCCGAAATCACCTTGACTCTGCCATTTTCGCCGCGGGGCCAGAGTGCCTTCCCGGTCGTCTCGTTGTAGAAGAAGCACTTGAAGTCGAAGACGCCTATTTCCACCAGCGCCAGATGCGCCGCGAAGGTGGTCGCGTCCACCTGGCGCATCGGGATGTCCTGCCAGTCGCGTCCAAGGGGTTCGATGCCCATTTCGACCTTGTCGATGGTCTCAGTGCGCTGGATGGAAGCATTGCCGAGGTTGGTCCTCACAAACGCCCTGCCCCGTATGGGGCGGCTCAGCTTCAGGGTGATTCTGATGGTGTCGCCCGCATGGCGCACAATGTGCGCATGGGGGGCAGGATGCTGCTCCAGGATGACTTGCACGGGATCCATGGCAATGATATGTATCGGATCGGATAAGAAAAAGGGGGAAGGGACGCCTGCCCGACGCGGCAAAAAACCACTCCCGATAATCAAGAATCCCCGCCCTGCACGAAAATGCGGCGGCGGGGAGAATAAGACGACATCAGGTCAAAAACGCCTATTTGATGACGATTCGGCCGTGCCCAATGACGGCCTGGCCCTCGCTTATCTTGAGGGACTTGATCCTGGTGTTCGCATCGTCCATGATGGAACTCCCTGCCTGCTTCAGCGGGTAGAAGAGATTCTCCTCAAGACCCTCCGGCAACGGGAAAAGGCCAATCTTGACCTGGTCGCCGCTAAGGGAAATGCGGCCATTCGAATTGTTGACGTTGCAGGTGACGGAGACCGTGCCCGGCAGGAAGCCGAAGAAGGTGGCCTTGACAAAGACCTTGACAGTGCCGTCCTCGTTGCAACGGACGGAAAAGCCCTTGATCACAGGCCCATCGAACTCCCCGTCGCTGCGGGCAAGCATCTTGTTGCAGAAGTCGGTGATCTCCTGGTCGGTATAGGTGTCCGACGGCTTGCTGAGATACTTCTCCATGACGGCGTTCTGGCCCTCCTCGGTGGTGCCAAGGGCACCGCAGCTGGGGAAGCAGAAGCCAACCAGGAAGCCGACGATGAGCACGCCGATGATGATGCCGCCGATGATGTTCTGCATCGTCGTGGAATCCTTCTTGGTGCCAATGTTCTCAAAGTCGTCGGGCTTGATCTCGTCAAGGTTCATGCGCTCGCCACAGCCACGGCAAAAGACCGCGCTGAGCAAGTTGTCAGTTCCACATTTCGGGCATTTGAGCATTTCTTCTGGTTCTCCTTGCCTGGATTAAGGCAGCTGTTGACGGTGATTCGTCTCCGGTAAAATCATTGCGCCGCTATTCGAACTTGAGCTCGAATTTCTGAGGCATCCTCAGGACGGAGTCCTTGCCATGGGACGAGGGGTCCGCCGGCGGCAGATAGTCGAGGTTGTAGTGAAGGCCGCGGGACTCCTGGCGGGCGGAGGCCGCGTCGATGATCATCTCCGCGACACTCGCAAGATTGCGGAGCTCCACAAGGTCGGGAGTCAACAGGAAATTCCAGTAGTACTTCTCAATCTCCTTGCGAATCATGCGAATGCGGGACTTGGCACGCTCAAGGCGCTTGTTGCTGCGGACAATCCCCACGTAGTCCCACATCAAACGACGAATCTCGTCCCAGTTGTGGGTGATGACAATCATCTCGTCGGAGTCCACCGCATTCCCGCTCTCCCAGTCGGGAATCATGTCGGGAGTGATGCCGCAATGGGGAGCCTCGCTCTGGGCGACGGCATGCCTCACCGCAAAGTTCGCAACCACCACGGCCTCAAGCAACGAGTTGGAGGCAAGGCGGTTCGCGCCGTGAAGCCCGGTGCAGCCACACTCGCCTATCGCATAAAGGTTCTTGACGCTGGTGACGCCGTTGACGTCGGTGCGGACGCCGCCGCAGCAGTAGTGCGCCGCAGGAACCACGGGGATGAGGTCCGTCGCCATGTTGATGCCAAACTTGAGGCACTTGGCGAAGATGTTGGGGAAACGCGCCCGGAGGAATTCCTCCGACTTGTCGCGAATGTCCAGCCATGCGCATTCCTGTCCAGTCCTCTTGAGCTCGTTGTCAATCGCACGGGCCACGATGTCCCTCGGGGCAAGGCTGGCGAGCTTGTGGTATTTCTCCATGAAGGTGACATACTCGCTGCCCTTGCGTATCTTCAGGATCGCGCCCTCGCCACGGACCGCCTCCGAAATCAGGAATGACTTCGCGTGGGGATGGAAGAGGATTGTCGGATGGAACTGGTAGAATTCCATGTTGGAGATTTCCGCCGAGGCACGGTATGCCATTGCGACGCCGTCGCCGCATGCCACGTCCGGATTGCAGGTGCAGAGGTAGACCTTGCCCGCGCCGCCAGTGGCCAGAAACGTGTACTTGGCGACGACGGTGGCAATCTCGTGGCTCTGGGTGTCCATCACATATGCCCCGAGGCAGACATTGTCCCCCTGCCACTCGATGTGCCTGGTGGAAATCAGGTCCACCGCAAGGTGGTTCTCCCAAATGGTGATGTTCGGGTTTTCACGACATCTTGCGACAAGCACGTCGGAGATTTCGCCGCCGGTGATGTCCCCGGAATGGAGGATGCGCCGGGCGGAATGCCCGCCCTCGCGCCCGAGGTGGAATTCGTTGCCCTGGGAGGGCGGCAGGTCGGGAATCACCTCCTTCCTCAAGGTGAAGTGGCACCCAAGTTCCTGGAGCTTGCGGATGCGCTCAGGCGCGGCCTTCACAATCGCGCGGACGACGTCAGGCTTGCATAGCCCTGCGCCGGCCACAAGGGTGTCCTGGACGTGCGCCTCAAAGTCGGCCTCGTTGTCGGACATGACGGCCGCAATGCCGCCCTGGGCATAGCGGGTGTTGCACTCCTCGGCCTTGGACTTGGTCACGACAAGGACCTTGCCATGGCTGGCAGCCTCAAGCGCAGCCGTCAGACCCGCTAGACCAGACCCAATGACCAAGTAGTCCGTGTAAATTCTCTTCTGCTTGGAATTTGACATGTTTGATATGGCGCCCTCCTCCCAATGCGGTGAAAACGCAACTCGCGTAATGTAAACCGCTTTCCATGAACAGACGAAGGGAACCACACCACACGGCGAAGCCACGCACAATCGGAAGACACGCCCTTCCCCGAACCGAGAGAGAGCGCACGCATGGCGGTTTCTTAACGACGAAATACACGAGGCCGGGCTTTTCCCGAGCCATTCGTGGTTCCGTTGCCCCCGCAGGGTGGAGCGAATGCCGCGAGGCATGGCGCAACTCACGGCGAATCCACTCCACCCCACGTGCGAGGCTACGGGAGCTTTGCCAGCGACGCGGCAATCTCCTCGTCGCCGGGAAGGTAGTCCTGCATCTTGCCGTCGTTGTAGTTGCCGTATGCGACCATGTCGAAGTAGCCTGTGCCGCTGAGTCCGAAGACGATGTTCTCCGCCTTCCCCTCCTCCTTGCAGCGCAAGGCCTCCTGGATTGCCCCGTAGATTGCGTGGCCGCTCTCTGGCGCAGGCAGGATGCCCTCGGAACGCGCAAAGAGCTCCGCCATCTTGAAGACCGTGCTCTGGGGCACGGAAATCGCCTCCAGAATCCCCCGGTCATGAAGCTCGGAGAGGACGGTGCTCATCCCGTGGTAGCGCAGGCCACCCGCATGGATGGCCGCGGGCATGTACCCGGAGCCAAGGGTGTACATCTTCGCAAGAGGACAGACCTTCCCCGTGTCGCAAAAGTCGTAGGCATACTTGCCACGGGTGAGGGACGGACAGGCCGCCGGCTCAACCGCGACAAAACGGGTGCCCGTCCTGCCCCGCAGCCGATCCGCCACGAAGGGCGAAATCAGGCCGCCAAGGTTCGAACCGCCACCCGCACAGCCGATGACGACGTCGGGAGTGATTCCGTATTTGTCAAGGGCGGTCTTGGTCTCAAGCCCAATGATGCTCTGGTGGAGAAGAACCTGGTTGAGGACGGAGCCAAGCACATACCGGTATCCGGGAGTCTTGACGGCCACTTCAACAGCCTCGGAGATCGCGCATCCCAGGCTTCCGCTGGTCCCGGGGTTCTCCGCAAGAATCCTCCTGCCCACCTCGGTGGTGGAGGATGGCGACGGCGTGACGGCTGCACCGTATGTCCGCATGACTTCGCGCCGATGTGGTTTCTGCTCGTAGGAGCACTTGACCATGTACACGTGGCATTCCAGGTGGAAGAAGGCACACGCCATCGAAAGCGCAGTCCCCCACTGCCCCGCACCAGTCTCGGTGGTGACGCCCTTGAGGCCCTGGCGCTTCGCATAGTAGGCCTGCGGGACCGCAGAGTTCAGCTTGTGGCTGCCAGAGGTGTTGTTGCCCTCGAATTTGTAGTAGATGTGGGCGGGGGTCCCAAGCGCCTGCTCCAGACAGTAGGCGCGGACAAGGGGGGACGGGCGGAACATCTTGTAGAAGTTCAGGACCTCCTCGGGAATCGGGATGAACTCGTTCACGTCGTCAAGTTCCTGTCTGGCCAGCTCCTCGCAGAAGACCTGCGAAAGTTCCTCCACGGTCACGGGCTGGCGGGTCGCAGGGTTCAAAAGCGGCGGACATTTCTCCGGCATGACGGCGCGCACGTTGTACCACGCCCTCGGCAGTTCGTCCTCGCTCAAGAAGGTCTTGTAGGGAATCTCGTTCTTCATTGTTCTCTCTCCTGATAATCGGCAAGTGTGCCATTTGTTTTTTGTGACTTCAGGAAGCGCAGGATGCATAAACGCAAAAAAGCCGGACCGACGGCTGAACTGCTCCGTCACTCCGGCTTTCTGTCTGCGACAATGAAAAAAGCGGGCCGCCTAGCACGATGCTAATCTAACCCGCCACGATTCTCTGACTATCACTCGCTTCCTCTCCAGTGATCACTGCGCACAAACGCCGGTCGTGACGGAGCTACGCCACCACCAATAGAAATCAACTGGGTTGGATGAAAGGTAGTACATGGAAGTCTATAACACGAAACTTGTGTAAACGGCGCCTAAAGTAACCCCGCACAACAGGATTGCAATCGCGCGGCAACAGGTTTCACAGAAAAACTCACGCCGCCCAGGACGGCTCACATGAGCTTGTCGTAGACCAGCTCGTTCACTATGTCGGAGGCAAAACGGCTCTCGGCAATCCTCCTGCTGGAAATGCCCATCTTCTGGGCAAGCCCGGGAGCCAGGACAAAACGCTCCATCGCAGCACGGAGGGACGCCGCGTCCCGCGTGGGAATCATGAACCCGTTGAGCCCGTCAACCACCGTCTCACGACACCCGGGCGCGTCCGTGGTGATCACCGCACGCCCGCAGGAAAGAGCCTCCAGAACACTCATCGGAGTCCCCTCGTGGTAGCTCGGAAGAACAAAGACACTCGACCGCGCCAGGAATGGACGAACGTCGTCACGCTCCCCAAAATACTCGACGGAACCATCCTCGATGTATGGCGCAAGGTCGCCAGGCCTGATGGCCGAGGGATTGGTGTCGTATGGCCCCACAAGAAGACATCTGCACGACGGATATGCGGCACGAAGGCCACGGCAGGCCTGAAGGTACTCCAGGACGCCCTTGTCACGCAGAAGACGGGCAACCATGAGGAATACCATCCCGGACGGAAGCGGCGACGGAGTGAACCTGACTATGTCAACGCCACTCCCGGGAATCATGGACACTTTCTCAGGCTTGACAAGGCCCAGGCCGACAAAGACGTCCCTGTCGTCGTCATTCTGGAAGAACACTCCGTCCGCCAACGCCAGCGCACGCCTGTATCCACGCTTCAATACCATCCTGACAAGCGCATTCTTGAGCCCATGCCCCCGGAATACCGACCCCAGGCCCGAAATCAGCGCGTAGACGCCCGCAACGCCGGCATCCTTCGCCGCGGGAACTCCATAGACCACCGCCTTCGCCTGGCTGCAAAAAAGCCTGTCGGGTGACTCCTCAAGGAATAGCCTGCGCAACTCACGGCGAGTCCGCATGTCGGCAAAGGGATTCAAGCCAGTGCGCTGGAGAAATACCGACCTGTAACGAATCCCAAAGGCGCCAAAACGCCCCCCCCACTCCTCCTCGGAGTCAGGCCCCACGGCGACAACCTCCCACCCACGGGCCACAAAGGAACGCATCATGGGCAGACGAAAGGTCATCAACGACTTCGAATATGTCGCAAGAACTATCAGCTTCATGCACAGAATATAACCCGTGACAACTCTCGGAAAGGATAGTTCAGGCTGACCATACCCCACAAAACAACATCACTGATTCCCCCAAAAAAGCCTGGCTATGCCATTTCATGTCTTTCGTGGCTACCCCTGCCTTTGGTCATTCGTGCCCATTGTGGTTCTTACTCTCCCCTCTGCTTTTTTTCGTGCCTTTCGTGTTTTTCGTGGTTAACCCCTGATTTTGTCCATTCGTGTCCATTCGTGGTTCTTACTATCCCCTCTGCTTTTTTTCGTGTATTTCGTGGTTTTCGTGGTTAAATAATTCGTGTCCATTCGTGTCCATTCGTGGTTCCTACTCTCCCCCCCTTCTCTCTTTTCGTGGTTTTCGTGTTTTTCGTGGTTAAATAATTCGTGTCCATTCGTGTCCATTAGTGGTTCTTACTCTCTCCCCCTTCTCTTTTTCGTGCCTTTCGTGTTTTTCGTGGTTAAATAATTCGTGTCCATTCGTGTCCATTCGTGGTTCTTACTCTCCCACTCTTCTCTTTTTCCTGTATTTCGTGGTCCCACTCCTGTATTTCGTGGTTCAATACATCATGCCCTCACTAATCAACATTCGGCCGCGGCCACTGGATGTAAATGTCTATGACGCCATCTGCATGGCAGGCGATCTCATAGGCGTTGTAGACGAAGTGCAGCCCGTCCTTGTCGTAGTAGAAGTTTTCCGTCGGTCGTGGTTCGTCAACGAGTCGGGACTCCAACTCCGCATCGTTTTTCAAGCCAAAGCGCCTGCAGAGCGCCTCCCGAATCTGCGCAGTCATCTGCGGACGCTGCTCCTCTTTCATGATGTCGGAAAGCCCCAGGGGGGTGGCGTCCTTGCGCCCGGCCACCAGGGTGCCGACACGGACGGTTGTAGAGCCGTGCGCACCGCCGACGTAGCTTTCCTCCTCGAGGCGGTAGCTTGCGATATGTTCGTCAACGTAGAGTGCACGATAGTCGCTTTTCACGAAGCACATCTCCGCCATGCCAAACGCATTGTCATCGACGAGCCTGTTAAGAATGCGGATGAAATTGCCGCCCGCCAATTAATCCAAGTTCGTCTTCCTCCGCAAGGCAGGCTCCTTTCGTGCAGACTGGGACTTTCGCGTCGGAATTGCCCGCCGCCACGCAAGGCACAGCCGCCACAATGGCCAGCAAGCATAATGCAGTAGCAAGAATTCTCGTTTTCATCGTTGCTACCTCGTTTTTTTGAATGATGTGTGTTATATCGCCCTTGATTTAAAAGGATGCATTACAACCGTGACAACTAAATCTTATAGAAAAATCAGTTTCACAGCCGTCCCATAACTTGACGGCGCAGTTGAATAAATCGGGGTCATGGACATCTTAATGGCAGCCACCAAGCAACCATAGGAGAGGCCATGACACCGACAAAGCATATAATGTCCGTTCTCGCCCAGATTACAAGTTGGATACCGGACAGAATCATCGAAAACCTTGCCAGGAAGCACAGGATCCAGCCCCGGTCGTTCAGCGCCACAAGCCATGTCATTTCCATGGTCTATGCCCATCTGCCCCATGCGCTGAGCCTGAACGATATCTGCAGTAGCCGAACCTGAAGGCTTGGAGGAACCGGCGGCAAAAGATGTGGGACAGCAGGTACCAGGAAGGCGCAGATATGTCAGGAGGAAGTGCCGCATCCTGTCCGATGAACGCATCAGGCTGACTGGATTCAACACCAGGGAACATTATCCTGAAGAACTGAGACTGGTGACAGCCGAAGTTGAAATCAAGGGGAAGATGGTGCAGATGACATTCATTACAAACAACCTTGAATGGTCTGCCTTCACCATCTGCCAGCTTTACCAGTGCCGCAGGGGTGTGGAGGTGTTCTTTAGGGAAATCAAGCAGATGCTTCAGCTAGCGGATTTCCCCGGCTATAACGAGAATGCCGTTCGCTGGCAGATCTGGACTGCATTGCTGACGTACCTGCTGCTGCGCTTCGTGGCATGGCACAGCAAATGGAGGCATCCATTCAGCAGGCTCTTTACGCTTGTGCGCTCCGTCCTGTGGAACTACTTCAAGGTGGACAGCGTCATCGAATGCTGCGATACCGTCAGGGAACGCAGGAAACGGGCCATCCGAGGCAGCCCGGAAACGGCCTGCCAGCTCACGTTCTGGAATCTTCTAGCGTAATTCCAGCACAAACAAGCCCCCACACACAAAAAAGGTGTCCTGAAAAAACAGGTCTCCTTGTGCTCAATCGCACCCCAAAATCACTCATTTCATAAAATTATGGGACGGCTGTGAATTTTTTCGAGATTATTGACCGGCTAACGTATTGGCCTCCCTTGCAAAAGGGGACCAATACACAAGCCAGACTTTATTCTTTATAATTTGTTTGGATCAAGATAATTTTTCAATCCCCACGCTATTGGTTTCGGGGAATCCTGATGCCATTTGGTGATAATCATGGCAATCTTGTACATTCTATCCTTGAGCCCATTGGAATAGCGTTGGGGGGATGAAAGCATTTTCAGGCCTTTTGAGGGATTTCCGTTTTCATCAAAAAGGTTATCGCCATCCCTTGCGATTGAGCCATTTTCATAATAAAATTTGCCGCGATAAGAGGCACTATCTCGACCAATTCCATCGAACAAGAGGAAGCCTTTTTCATAGTATTTCGTGGCATCGCACGCACCCCCACCTACTCCTTCATATTTTATACCTCCTTGCTCATATTTGAAACCATTGTCGTCCTCGAAGAAAATAAGAACGCCCTGTTCATCATAGTATTTGAAAAAGGGCTTTGCTTGCAGTTCTCCCACCTCCGATTTGATTTTCCCGTTTGGATAATAACTTGTCGAAATTTGGGGTTCCCGCACATAGGCCAATTTCCCATCTTCATAAAAGCCTTCTAATTTGTTATGGCTCATTCTCGTTTTCATGTTGCCATTTGGATAATAGGAAATTCTTGTGAGGCTCTCATTCATTCCGTTTACATACACAATATCATAAAACCCCTCAAGTATGCCGTTATCATCATAGCTGTATTTATCACGTTTTTTATACTGGTGATTATTGATAGTGGCAATGTATTCTTCTGTTGCGGACTGTATCAAACCGTTTTTATAGCTATAATGAATTCTCTTGTTTGGATTAATGATAGTTTCACCTGTGCCATGAATCGAATATGAAAATTCATCTTTGCGTTCACCCTTTGCCTCCTCTATTTCAGGCTTTCCCCTGACATACTTGTATGTGACCTCGTATTTTTCATTTTTTCCCTCAAAGATGAGATTTGTGCTTTCACGCAATCCCCTCTGATTAAAGAGTTCTTTTGCCAGGCATTTCCCATTTTCATAATAGGCGATTGAGGCAATTCGTTTCATAGAGTGATCAAAATTGATCTTCATCCCTTCGATAACCCCATCCTTCAACTGAAACAAGGAAGGACCGTAGATGTTCAGCTTTTCACTCGTAAGGACTTCATCCCCTAACAAAAAGAATCCATTAAAGGGTTGTTGTTCACCTTTTCTTCTATCCTGCCTCATGAAGATGCCATCATCTTGCAAACAAAAAATATCCTTATCATCTTCAGCATCAATCAAATAATCATTTAGAAACTTCGACACAAACTCCTGTGGAGTTTCCACCAGTTTGATAATTTGACTATGATACGGTTTCACAGAAGCCAATTTACAAGTATAGTTTGTATCTGCTTCCGCTGTCACCTCATACGGATTTTGTGTTGCATGAGTCTGAAGTTGCGCAAGTAATGCCTTTCTTGTGGCCTGTCTTTGTTCTATTCGGGCCGCCTCTTCTGCTGCTTCTCTTGCTTCTCTAGCTTTTCTTTCCTCATCTTGCCTGGCCAATCGAATCTGCCTCTCCTGATCCTGCCTTTCTTGTTCGGCCTTTTGCTTTGCAGCATCGGCAGCCTTTTCCGCTGCAAATTGAGCCGCGAGACGTGCCCTTTCTTCTTCCATTTCCTGTTTCATTCTTTCATTTGCCTGTACTCGCTCCTCTTCAGCCTTCTTAAGCGATTGTTTTAATTCCTCCTGTGATTTGTCAAGTTGCGCCTGCGCTTGCCTCATTTGCTCCTGCATCAAATTGAAGGTATTGACTGCTTCCTGTTCCATTTCAGGTGTCATCACTTTATTTACAACAATCCCATTTGGGAGAACATTTGTAACAGACTGTAATTCTGCTGCCTTGGGATTCTTTTTTAAAGCAATTTTCAAACCAAACAAAATAACCAATATTGCAACAATTGCCACTCCCACCTTAAACCCACGAGACTTAGCATCAAATTTCCCTGGCATTTTTGCAAGTATCTCATTAATTTTGCCCAATGGGAGCTTGTTGTAGAGAGCATCGGCTTTGTTTACTACGGTACCAGCGATATTTTTGGCTGTTTCTTTTGCAGCCTGAACTTTGTCCGTGGATTTTTCGCTTGTTGCTTGTGGATTTTTGTGTTCCTCTGACATTTTCACTTTCCTATTTGGGTAAAAAAAAGGCGTTGACCATTGTTTTGCTTGCCGCTGAAACGGAATATCAGCATTCTTTTTTGCGTGGACACCTGGGGGGCACTGCCCCAGATCCTTGGAAATTTTAAGAAGACAAAATGATAAACATTATTTCAAATGGGATTGTTTGAACATCTCCTTGATTTGAGCACATGAATCTGACATTGCCCTATCATACTCCTCGCGGGACATGATAGAGGCAAAGACAGGGTACATCTTCTCCACGTTGCAGATGTCAGGGCGACTCTCGTAGATAGAACAGAGATTACCTTGAAGAAATCTGCAAACTCCATCGCCACGGTCAAATGCCGCCAGTTGCGGGACATACCTGAGCAAACGGCAGCACAGACCGCATTTGTCGCAGCGAAACGCCATCAGGCCTTGAGAAGGAATTTGCAGACATTGTCGGCGATATTCAGCGATTCGTCTGTAAGCGCCCCCTTGTCATCCAGGAGAGGCGTGTCCAGCACGGCCTTCGTTGCCTGAACAGTGGATACCAACGCCGCGATGAACTGCCTTGTCCCCTGCGAGTATGACCTGTAATCCACTCCGTCCGTTTCTAGCACTTCCTGCAGGCGTCCCAGCATCGGGCACAGAAGAGCGTCCAACTTATCAAGCAGATTGCGGAAGATGTCGGAACGCTCCTTTATTCCCTTGCAGGCGGTGACCAGAACCTCAACCTGCTCCTCGGCCTCTCTCGCCTTGGCGAGGTTTGAATAGGCATTGTCGAGATTGGCGCTTGCCTTAGCCCCCATGACGA
>ULPT01002723.1_pt1 | contig 17353 bp, 18 predicted proteins | sample 1953751 | NCBI WGS metagenome assembly ULPT01 (sample SAMEA4835636, study PRJEB28245) | human gut metagenome | biome: gut microbiome; material: fecal sample | place: Denmark | collected 2008
CCTTACGCTCACGTTTGAAGAAGCGGCGTTCGGTTGCGAAAAGGAAATCAAATATAAACGCACGGAAAATTGCCCCGACTGCAAAGGTACGGGCGCAAAAGGCGGCGTAACGAAGACCTGTACGAAATGTAACGGCACGGGCGTCGTGAACAGCGTGAAGCGCACTCCGCTTGGTCAGTTTTCGACGCAGACCGTTTGCCCGGATTGCGGCGGCACGGGACGTATTATCGTTGAAAAATGCCCGAAATGCAACGGAAAAGGCAGAATTTCGTCAGAAAAGACCCTTAAAGTTGTCGTTCCCGCAGGTATCGACGACGGTCAACGCATGACTTATTACAACGAAGGCGAGGCAGGTTATAACGGCGGCCCCGCAGGCAGCGCGGTCGTTTTCATCACCGTAAAACCGCATAAATTCTTTGTAAGGAAAGGCACCGATTTGTATCTCGATTATCCCATTACGATGATTCAGGCGGCGCTCGGTTGCAGGGTACAAATTCCGACTCTCAAAGACAGTGCGGAACTTGAAATCCCCGCAGGCACGCAAAGCGGCACCGTTTTCCGCATAAGGAACAAAGGCATCAAACATCTGAAACTGAAAGATTACGGCGATTTGTACGTCAACGTCGTTGTGGAAGTCCCGCAAAAACTCACCGCGGAACAACGCGACCTGTTGTACAAACTCGATAGTACCTCAACCCCGAAGCAGTATCCGAAAAAGACTGCTTTCAAGGACAAAATGTAAAGGGGCGTACATAAATGAAATGGTATGAAGTTACGCTTGTATCAACCCACGAGGGCGCGGATTTATTTGCCGACGCTCTCTTTTCGGTTGGGTGCAGCGGCGTTTCGATTTACGACAAACAAGACATCGTCGCGCTTTACGACAGCGACATCGTCTGGGATTACATCGACGAAAATCTTGTGAACAACCTTGACGACAGAGTGTTTGTGAAAGGCATTATCGGCGAAGAAGAAAAAACCGAAGTGTTGCAAAAAATCGCCGAAGAAATCGAAAATTTGAAGAAAAACTCCCCGTTTAACCTTGGAAGCGGCGAAATTATTGTAAATTCGATTGACGACGAAGACTGGAAAAACGAATGGAAAAAGTATTATAAACCCATCGTTACGAAGTCGGTTACCGTCGTTCCCGTATGGATAAAATACAATAAAATTTCCGACAAGGAAAAAATCCTTTGGATAAATCCCGGCATGGCGTTCGGCACGGGCGAGCACGAAACTACGAAAATGTGTCTGGACCTTCTCGGCGAAATCGACGTGAGCGGCAAAACCGTTATCGACGTCGGGACGGGCAGCGGTATCCTTGGAATCGCGTCGATACTTTCAGACGCGAAAAGCGCGTATATGTGCGACATCGACAGCACTGCAATCGACACCGCCAAAGAAAACGCAAGGCTAAATTCCGTGTCCGACCGATGTGAAATCGAGCGCGCCGACCTTCTGGAAAAGAGCAAAGAACCCGCCGACGTCGTTTTTGCAAACATTACGGCGGACATTCTCATAAGACTTTCAAAGGATATCGGAAGATTTTTGAAAGACGACGGCACGATAATTCTGTCGGGCATCATACACGCAAGATTGGACGAAGTAAAAAGTGCCTATGAAAACTGCGGTTTCAAATTCGTCAGACACGTCCGCGACGGCGAATGGAACGCGCTTGAATTCAAAAAATAATGGAAATCAGACGTTTACACGCAAACTTAAACGATTTTAACGACGGCGTTTTTGAAATTTCCGGCGACGAGTTTAACTACGCCGTGAAAGTTTTGCGCCAAAAACAAGGATTTTCGGTCATCGTGAACGTCGGCGACGGATACGATTACATAGGCGTTATTACCGAAATCAAAAAAGACCGCTTATGTGTCAAAGTGTCGGAAAAGGTCGAAAACCCCGCGACGCCGAAAAATAAAATCACCTTATATCAGGGCAGTTGCAAACTCGGCAAAAACGATTTCATCGTGCAAAAGGCGGTGGAACTCGGCGTGAGTCGCGTCGTATTTTTCACAAGCGACTTTGTTGTCGAAAAGGACGTCAACCTTGAAAGGCTTAATAAAATCGCAAAAGAAGCGTTGAAACAATGCGACAGGGCTGACGAAGTAACGGTGGAGCTTTCGACTTTCGACAACGCCGTAAACGCCGCCGAAAACAGTATTATCTTTTTTGAAGGCGACTGCGATTTGTCGGTTAATGAAATTCCGTCCGACGTTAAATCGTATTTCGTCGGCAGCGAAGGCGGTTTTTCCGAAAAAGAAATATCGCTTGCAAAAGAAAAGGGAATAAAAACCGTATCGCTCGGAAAGCGCATATTGCGTGCGGAAACGGCGTCGGTTGTCGCGACGACTCTCGTGCAACTGAAAACGGGAGGGCTTTTATGAAAGTTTGCGTATTCACGCTCGGCTGCAAAGTCAACCGATATGAAAGCGACGTGATAATCAATAAACTTATCGAGCGCGGCTACGAAGTTACCGAAAACCTGGAAAAAGCCGATTATTACGTCATAAACACCTGCGCGGTTACCGCTGAGGCGGAGAAAAAATCCCGTCAGTGCGTCGCGCGCGTCAAAAAACAAAACCCCGACGCAAAAATTCTCATTTGCGGTTGCGCGTCCGAAAACAACGCAAAACAGTTTGAAAAAGACGGCGTCGTGTACGTTTCGGGCACTGCGAAAAAAGATTTGCTGTCGTTACTTCCCGAAAGCGGCGTCAACGTTGAAGACATTCCGAAAAGTTACGAAGAATCGGGTTTTGCCGAAAACGTCAGGACAAGGGCGTACGTCAAAATTCAAGACGGTTGCAACAATTTTTGCAGTTATTGTCTGATCCCGTACGTTCGCGGAAGAAGCAGAAGCCGCGCGCTTGACAAAGTCGTGGAAGAAGTCAAAAGCGTGCCCGAAAACATAAAAGAAATCGTGCTTACGGGCATTGATATTTCGTCCTACGGAAAGGATATCGGGTTGTCGCTTAAAGACCTTATTCTTGCACTTTCGGACGTCGATAAGCGAATCCGCCTCGGCAGTTTTGAAATGAATATCATCGACGACGGATTGTTGAACGCATTGAAAGGGCTAAGACACTTTTGTCCGCATTTTCATCTTTCATTGCAGTCTGGCAGCGACGAAGTGTTACGGACGATGAACCGTCATTACAAAACAAAAGATTACCTTGAAAGGGTGCGGCTCATAAGAAAGTATTTTCCGCTTGCGGGCATTACGACCGACGTTATCGTAGGTTTCCCGACTGAAACCGATAAGGAATTTTTTGTTTCAAAAGAATTTGTGAAAAGCGTCGGATTTTCGGACGTTCACTGTTTCCCGTATTCGCCGAGAAAGGGCACGGCCTCTTATAAAAAGTATAAACCGCTTGACTCGTCCGTAATCGACGGTCGTATGAAAGAAATGCTGGAAATCAAAGAAAACCTTAAAAAGGACTTTTTATTAAAGAACGTCGGCGCGACTCACGAAGTGCTTTTTGAGGAGTACGAAAACGGCTATTGCGCGGGGTACAGCGAAAATTACATAAGGTTTTACGACAAAACCGCAAAACCCGACGAAATCAGAAAAATCACCGGGAAAGCGCAAATCTTTGACGGTTTAATGTAAAATTATTATAAAAAACAATCGAAAGGAGAATAGTATGTGCGTATTTTGCAAGATTATCGCGGGTGAAATCCCCTCGACAAAAGTTTATGAAGACGAAGATATGATTATCATCAAGGACATCAATCCGCAGGCGAAAATCCATTACCTTATGATCCCGAAGGAGCATTTTGCTGATATCACCGAAATGAACGAAAAACAGGCGGCGACTCTTTCGAGAATGCTGTTGAAACTCGGAAAAATGACCGACGAACTCGGGCTTCAAAACGGTTTCCGCATCGTGTCGAACAAGGGCGAAGACGGCTGTCAATCCGTGCCGCATCTGCATATCCATATCTTAGGCGGCGAAAAACTTTCGGAGAAAATGGCGTAAAAGTAATTTTCGCTTGACAAATGGAAATGAATTTATATAATAAATAATGTTGCTTGCAACAAATACTCAAAAAAGGCGGTGAATAAAAGATGTCAACTGTTAAAGTCGGTGAAAATGAATCGATCGATAACGCTCTCCGCCGTTTTAAGAGAAAATGCGCGCGTGACGGTATCATCGGCGATCTTCGTAAACGCGAAGCGTACGAAAAGCCCAGCGTAAAACGCAAGAAAAAGGCAGAAGCAGCGCGCAAGCGTATGTACAAAAACTAATTTGGTTTTCACGACAATCCGCAAGGGTTGTCGTATTTTTTTTATTTCAAGGTTGCTTTTTGTTTTTATCCATATTATTTGTGATATAATGTAAGTATAATAACTGATAGGAGGGAACAATTATGTTATTGACACTTGCATTATCGCGCCCGCACACCACGACGCCCGAAATGCTTGAACAGGCAATGCAATGCCCCAGCGATCCCGTTTTCGGATTGAAATGGTACATTGTGCCGCTTTTCGTCATCTGGCTTTTTCTCATAGTCAATGAAATCAGGCAAAAACGTTTCAGCGTAGTATTCGGCGCGGCGGCATTCTGGCTTTGGGACGTTTTCAACGAAACCTGGAACGCAATGGTCTACGCCACGACCGGACAGCCCGTATGGGGCACGACGGCGGCAGGCGGCAGCGCGTTGCAAATCCTTGTCGGGTACAATATCGAAATATCCTTTATGTTCTTCATTCTTGGTATGCTCACTTGCAAACTTCTCAAAACGACCGAAGGATACGAGGGACAAGGCTTTTTCGACGCCAACAAGAACTGGCTTGACGACCCGAACAATATGTATTATAAGGCGAACAAGAAAAAGTCGGAACTTACGCCCGAAGAATACAAGACAAAGATAAAAGCGATTCTCGGTCGTATCGGCGTCATTGTTTTCGGAAGCATTGCTGCGGTTATCATTGAAATTTTGCTGAACAAATGCAACGTTCTTACCTGGGAAAAACCCTGGTGGCAACCGAACTTCCCGTTCATACTATTCCTTATCGGGTACGTTCCGTTTTACGTTGCTGCGGTCGTCATTCACGATTTGCCGAGAAAATGGCAGCTTATCGGGCTTGGTGCGATATTATTCGTCGTCGTATTGTTGCTTATTATTTCGGGCTCGCTTGGTATGCTTGGTCATCAGACCGACGGACACGGCAACTGGATCGGAAAATTCTGCGACGGCGACAACGGAATTATCAGAGCGATACTTCGCGTATAAATCGTCATTTTTTACAAGACAAAGGCGGGCAGATGCCCGTCTTTTTTTGTCATTCGTTTTGACAATAAGAAAAATTGTTGTATCATTATTGTATGAAAAAATATGGAAAAGGAAAAATGGCGGCAATAATTATCACGGTCATACTTGTCGCTGCGATTATCGGCGTTTCGTCGTGGCTTATCGCAGTGACTGCAAAAAGCGGCAAATACAATCTCATAAAAGTTAAAAAATCGGGTGTCCCTAATGCTGTTTCGGGCGATCCCGAAGAATACGACGTCGAGGTCAACGGTATAAATATGCATTATGCCGTGATGGGAAAAGGCTCGCCGCTGATACTTATTCACGGCAACGGCGGCTCGCACGAGGAACTTATGGGGCTTATGCGATATTTCGCAAACGATTATCGGGTGTACGCGCCGGACAGTCGCAATCAGGGCAAAAGCGGCACGTCGGACGAACTGTCGTACAAACTTATGGCAAGCGACTACAAGGCGTTTATCGACGCGCTGGACATTGAAAAACCGCTTGTTATCGGACACAGCGACGGTGGTATAATCGCAATTCAGATGTCGATGGATTACCCGACGCTCTTAAAAGGCTTTGTCGCATTCGGCGCAAATTCTCGTCCCGCGGGCATGCGCTCGTACTTCACGTCGTGGGCGAAAAGGAAATACAAAAAAACCAACGATCCGCTTTATCGGATTATGATCGAAGAGCCCGACTTTTCGGAAGAACAACTCGGCAAAATCACAACGCCGGCATATATCGTCGCGGGGGAATTCGACATCGTGAAACTCGAAGACACCGTGTATCTTCACAAAAACATAAAATCAAGCAAAATCGCGATATTGAAATGGGCGGATCACAGCACCTGCCGCACCGTCCCCGAAATCGGCTACAAGGTCGCGAACGAGTTTTTCAAAACTCTTTTATGATATTTATAGCATTAAAAATACTTAATCATAGTGTTTTAGATTGTGAGGATTGTTTAAAAAATTTTTGAAATAGTATAAGAATACAAACACGGATAAAAGAATAAAGATTTTAATAATTTTATCGGTCGATATAGTTATTATTTAGTTTGATTGCAAATTCATGTTATTTATGTTATATTATTAGTGTAATTCAAATGAATTACAGAATTTTTACTCATATAAAGAGGGATTTTTATATAAAGGAGTAAAAATAAATGAAATCAAAAATTATTGCAGATAGTTTTGACTATTCAAAATACGAAGCGGAGCCAAGTTGGAGTAGCTCAACTTTACAAGAGTATGAATTTTGGGGTATACATAAAATTGGTGACAGAATTCATATAGATATCCAAAGATATTTAGATGCTTGCAAGTCCGTAGGAATAACTGACTTTATTCCCGAGGGGCTATTAGAACAGGATCGTTCAGTACTATTTATTCCGGATAAAAAATATCGTGATGACTATGTCGTTAATATTTTTAATGACCTTTTGAATGTTTTTGAGAAAGACTGGAATACTGAGTATAAGCCAATATTCCATTTGATTAAAACTCCACAGGCTGTTTATAATGACACTAGATTAAGCGAGTTGGCTTATACATCAAATGCTGACGATTTTGATGAAATCGAAATAAATGCAATGCTTTCATCGTTTAGAAGACAATTCAAATATAATCATGTAATTCAATCATTATATTGTCAGTTTATCACAAAGTTAGCAACAGAGACAGACAGAATAATGCTTATAGCGATGTGTAAACTTGGTTATAAAGGAAGTGACTATGATTTTAAATCGTTTGCAAAATTTACAGATGGTTTGGTAGGCGATAGAAAGGGTGTAAAAATAAGTCACTTAGATAAATACAATGCATATAATATGCTGCACAAAATTAACAATTTTTTAAAACACAATACTATTTCATCGTATATGGATTTAAAAAGATATTATCCGGATAATGTAAGATCAATCGAAAACGGAACAGCAAATGTGAAGTATGAAAATGGTATGTTTGCTGGTGATTGGATAATCGTAAAAGAAGGATATATTGATGACCTTATTAAGAAACTAAGAAGATTCTTTAAAGATTATTGCAATACTTTTGTAAAGGAAAATATTAACGATGCAAAATGGAATTACGATGATTATTTTTTAGACGCGTACAACAAAATGAGATACCCATCTGAGTACTTTGGAATATAAAAAATGGTCAGTGGTCAGGTTCTCTTTGTTATTGAGTTCTACTTAATACTAAGTCATATAAACAGTTTATAACTTAAATACAAAAACCACGCGTATTGCGTGGTTTTCGTTTATATTTTCGGATTTTTGTTATTTTTTGAACGAAACGGTGATTTCCGTACCCGCGCCGAGCGTCGACGACAGGGTGAGTTTTGCACCGTACAGTTCCGCAACGTGTTTCACAATCGAAAGCCCGAGTCCGGTACTGCCGGTTTCGCGAGAGCGGGATTTGTTCACGCGGTAAAACCTTTCAAAAATTCTCGATTGATTTTCTTCGTCGATGCCGATGCCGTCGTCTTTCACTTTGAGCGTAACTTTGTCCGACTTATCGTCAACGGAAACGAACACGTGACCGCCGTCCTCGTTGTAGCGCACCGCGTTTTCCATAAGGTTTTTGACAAGTTCATACGCGTGGTCTTTTTCCATCTCGACTGTGCCTTCGCCCGAAATTTCGATATTGACGTTTTTGTCGCGGGCAAGGGCGGATATACTTTCTTCCGCGTCGTACGCAACCGCGACAAGGTCGACTTTCTCGACAATCGGCGTTTTTGTTGTTTCGAGTTTCGACAGGTTGAGCATATCGTCGATGAGCGACACTATGCGGTTGACTTCCTTGTCGATTTTTGCGGAAAGCGTCCTGATATCGTCGTCTTTCGACTTCATTCCGATGACGTCGTTGAAACCTTTGATTGCGGTAAGCGGGGTTTTGAGTTCGTGCGAGGCGTTTGCAAAAAACTCGCTGCGGATTTCTTCGCCGTGTTTCACCGCGCTGATATCGGACAGCACGATTATCGTCATGCCGCCGTCCAGACAACGTATCGACGTGAGATATACGTCGTGCGCCGCCGTCGTGAATTCAAAGACCTTGTTTATGCGCTCGTTCACGGCGTCGGAAACCGCGGAAATAAACTTTTCGTTTGCGGAAAGGACGGTGTAGTTTGAAGAAATCGCGTCGTTTTTGACGTCAAAGACGAGTTTTGCGTTGTCGTTCATGACTTCGATATTCCCGTTCGCGGTAATAACGACGATGCCGTCGGACACGTTGTTCAGAATATAATCGAGTTTTTTGTTGTCCTCGGAAACCGTCGTTATCGTGTCGGAAAGTTTTTCGCCGATATCGTTGATTTCCGACAGCATTTTGTTGATTTCGGGGTCTTTTTCGGACGGCGTGGACGGCGTAAACGTGCCGTTGTTCAACGCGATAAGGTTGTTTTTTATTTCAGCCATAGGCTTCACAAGGCTTTTTGTCAGCACGACGCTTAAAATAACCGCCGCGATAATTGCCGCAATCAGAACGTAAAAGTTCGGAAGAATCGTGCTTGTCGCGTAAAGGTTCACGCTGTCGACAGGGGTTGAAACCCGCACGAATACGTAGTCGTCCGATGACAAGTCGACTTTCATCGCAGAGTACACCATATCCTTGTTCGTCGTGTTCGAGCGGCGGGTGACCGCAACGGGTTTTCCGTGCAAGGCGGCGACGATTTCTTCGCGGTCGATGTGGTTTTCCATGTTTGAAACGTCCGCCGTTTCGCTGTCGGACAAAACTTTGCCGGCTTTGTCGACGACGGTAACGCGGTAGTCTTTGGGGACGTTTTTCACGACTTTGTCGGAAGACGTGTAATTTTCGGCGTAGATATTCGCAACGTCGATTATTCTTTCTTCGGCTTGTTTTTTATTGATTGATTTTGTGATCGATATGCCGCTCAAAAACAAAATAAGCAGGGCAAACACGACGATTATAACGTTTGTAACGATAATTTTCTTTTTCATATTATTTTAGTGAGTAACCGACGCCGCGAACGGTTACGATTTTCGCGTCGGCGTGGCTTATGGCTTTTCTCAGTTCCGCGACGTGAATGTCAAGGGTGCGGGTTTCTCCGTAATCCTTTCCCCATACGGCGTCCAGAATATCGTTTCTGCGTACGACGATTTCGTGGTTTTGAACAAGCAGTTTCAGCAGGTCGTATTCCTTGACGGTGAGAACGACGGGTGCGTCCGCCACGTAAACTTCGTGTTTAGAATCGTCAATTCTGATATCCTTATACGACAAAACGTCGGTTTTTTTTGCTTTTTTTCTGATATTTGCGTTGATTCTTGCGATAATTTCCAAAATCCCGAAAGGCTTTGCGACGTAGTCGTCCGCGCCGAGGTTCAGCCCTTTCACCTTGTCGATTTCCGCGCCTTTTGCGGACACCATAATGACGGCGACGTCGGAAAGGGCGGGCGTTGATTTTATGCTTTTCAGGATTTCAAAACCGTCTGCGCCTTCCAGCATTACGTCCAGAAGAATAACGTCGGGCGTTGCGTTTTTAAGGGCTGCGAAAAGTTCATTTTCGTTCTGAAAACAATGCGCGTCGAAACTTCCTTCCAACGAGTATGAATAAACTTCGCGTATGGATTCTTCGTCGTCCACACAAAACACGACGGGTTTTCTTTCGTTCATAATATCTCCTAAAATCGTTTTCCCGTTGCGGCGTATTCCGCCCATTCGCCGATATTGACGGCGTGGTCGCCGATTCTTTCAAGATACTTTGCAATCATCATGAAAAGTATCGCCTGGTCGGCGGCGTCGGGATTTTGTCTTATCAGCGCGATTAAATCGTTTTTTACCGTTTCAAAAAGTTTGTCGATGTTATCGTCGCGTTTGTCGAGTTCGCTTGCGGCTTCGACGTCGCGGTTGATGTAACTTTGCACGCCGTCTTTCACCATGGATACCGCGTATTTCGACATAAGTTCGATATGTTCGGGCTCTTTTATGAAACTTTCGTCCGGAAAATGCAGTGATATTTCGGCGATATCCGACGCCTGATCGGCAATCCTTTCAAGGTCGGTAATCATTTTGAGCGCAGCGGATATATCGCGAAAATCGCTTGCGACAGGGTGTTCCATCAAAAGGATTTTCAAACAATCCTGTTCGATATCCCGTTCCGCCGCGTCGATGTTTTTGTCGTTATCCATTACTTCGCGCGCTAATTTTTTGTCGCGGGTTTTCAACGCTTGCACGGATTTTTCAATGGAAAGTTCCGTTTCGCGACACATTTTCGTCAGTTTTCCGAAAACCAGAGCAAGTTCCGCTTCGTATTTGCTTCTTACACTCATTATATATTATCTCCTTTACGTTTTCAAGTATAATCGATTAACCGAATCTTCCCGTGATGTAATTTTCGGTGCGGATATCTTTCGGCGCGCCGAAAAGTGTTTCGGTGTCGGCATATTCCACAAGTTCTCCAAGCAGGAAAAACGCAGTATTGTCGGCAATTCTCGTGGCTTGTCCCATATTGTGCGTTACGATTATTATCGTAAGTTCCTTTTTGAGTTCTTCGCAAAGTTCCTCGATTTTCCCGGTCGAAATGGGATCGAGCGCGGACGTCGGTTCGTCCATAAGAAGAATTTCGGGCGAGGCGGCAAGGGCGCGGGCGATGCAAAGTCGCTGTTGTTGTCCGCCGCTTAATCCGAGCGCGCTTTTTTTCAGGCGGTCTTTCACTTCGTCCCAGATGCTTGCTTTTTTCAGCGACGTTTCAACGATTTCGTCAAGTTCCGCTTTCTTCTTTATTCCGAAAGTGCGGGGCGCAAACGCGATGTTATCGTAAACGCTCATTTGGAACGGATTGGGTTTCTGAAATACCATGCCGACGTTTTTTCTTAAAAGGTTCACGTCCGTGGACTTGTCGTAAATGTCCAGACTGCCGATTTTGAACTCGCCGCTGATTTTGCAACCTTCGATAAGGTCATTCATTCGGTTGAAACATTTAAGGAAAGTCGATTTTCCGCACCCCGACGGACCTATGAAAGCCGTCACGTTCTTTTCGGGAATGACGACGTTTATGTCCTTTAAGGCGTGGAAGTCGCCGTAATATAAATTACAATTTTTCACGCTGATGTCGTTTGAAACAGCGTTATTTTCAGTTATTCCGTCATTTAATTCGATTTCGTTGTTCATTTTGCTTCTCCCATGGACTTTCTGATAAGACTTCCCGCGCCCGTTGCGACAAGGTTTATTGCGATGACGAGTATCAGTAACACGACTGCGGTTGCCGCCGCGGCGTCGGGATATCCGTGACTTGAAAAGAAGTATATGTCAAGGGCAAGGCTCGTGCCGGGCGAGAGCGCCGATTCGGGAATTTTGTTGACCACCATTCCGATTGTTAAAATCAGCACCGCGCTTTCGGAAATCACGCGTCCGATCGCAAGGATAATTGCCGTTACGATTCCGCTTGACGCCGACGGCAGCACGACTTTGAAAATCGTTGCGACCTTGCTTGCCCCGAGTGCGTACGCGCCTTCGCGTAAACTCATCGGCACCGCGATAAGGCTTTCTTCGGTCTGGCGGACGATGACGGGAAGTATCATAATCGCAATCGTCATGCCGCCGCCGAGAATGGTGTATCCCATTTTAAGCGTTACGACAAAGATAAGATATCCGAACAAGCCGTAAACAATCGACGGAATCCCCGCAAGAGTTTCGGTCGCGATGCGGATAATCTTCACGAGTTTTCCTTTGTTTTGCATATATTCGACAAGGAAAATCGCGCTGCCTACGCCCAAAGGTATGGAGATTGCCGACGCGATAAGAATGATTTCAATCGTGCCGACAAGCGCGGGCAGTATCGAGGGGGAATTTGAATAATCGCCGAACAATAATTCGGAATTAAGTTTTGAAACGCCGTTTATGAGAATGTAAAGCGTAACCGCGATAAGTGCCACAACGGACACGACCGCGCATATTATCGAGATTAATTTCAGCACTTTGTAAAAGGCGATTATCGTTTGTCTTTTGTTCATTTTTCCACCGCCTTTTTAACTTTTTTGTGATTTTTTTCACGTTTTTCGCCTTTAAGCAGGGAAAAACTTGTATTGAGCATTAATGTGAAAACAAAGAGTACCACGCCCGTCGCGATAAGCGCGCTCAACGCGTCGCCCGAAAGTTCCATTGCGCCCATCGCGATATTACCGGTCATTGTACGCACACTCTGGAAAATGCTTTTCGGCATTTCGGGGCTGCCGCCGATAACCATAATTACCGCCATCGTTTCGCCGAGAGCGCGCCCGATCGACAATACGATTCCTGCAAAAATTCCGCTTTTTGCCGCCGGCAAGACAACCTTGAAGGTCGCTTGTTCTTTTGTCGCGCCGAGCGCAAGGGCGTTTTCGTAATATGCCGTATCAACGCTTCGAAGCGCGTCGTACGCAACGCTCACGATAGTCGGAAGAATCATTATCGCAAGAACAACAGACGCCGACGCTATGCCGTATCCGACGCCGTTATTCGACACGTAATCGCGCATAAACGGGACTATAAGCGTCATGCCGAACAATCCGTAAATGACCGACGGAATCCCCGCAAGCAGGTTTACCATTTGTTTAATCGGCGCGACTAGTTTTTTCGGCACGAATTTGTAAAGAGCGATCGCCGTGAACAATCCGATTGTCACGCCGATGATAACGGAAAGGGCGGTAACGTACAGGCTTGTGACGATCATCGGGAATATTCCGTACTTCGGATTGTCTGCAAGCGGCGCCCATTCTTTCCCGAATATGAAATCTGAAAACCCGACTTTCGAAATAAGCGGAATCCCGCTTGTAAACAGGAATACCGTTATCGTTATAAGCGCACCAACGGAAAAAACTGCTGAAAGGAAAAAGATTCCTTTCATCAGCTTTTCTCTGGCATTTATGAATTTAAAAAATCTGCCCATATCAGTTTGCGGACGCTTGTTTCCAGGTTTTCACCGCATTTTCGCCGGCGTCGACGTCGTAAATGTTTTTAAGCGTTGCAAGCGATACGTTTTCAATGGGATTTGCACTGTTTACGATGATTGCAATGCCGTCTATGCAGACTTCGTAATACGTGCAACCTTCGGCTTTTGCGGGTTTGAAGACTTCCGAAATCATACCGAAATCGACAACTCCGTTCTTCGCGTCGTTATAGCCCTGGCTGGAACCCGTGCCGCCGACGTTGATGCTTACGCCGCCCTGAATCTGCTCAAACTTTTTCGCAAGTTTTTCCATAAGCGGGGTAAGGGAAGTGCTGCCTGTGATGTTAATCGTGCCCGAAAGACCTTGTTGAATCTGATATGCTGCGGTGTCGTCGTGAGATACTACGTAGCCTTCGTTTGCGATAATCGTCTGAGCATCGCTGCTTTTAATGAAGTCGAAAAACGCTTTGTTAAGACCGCTTTGTACGTTTTCTTCTTTATATACGACGTTAAGAGGACGGGCAAGACGATATGCGCCCGATTTGATGTTTTCGACCGTCGGCGCAACGCCGTCTACTTTGATTTTTTTGACGTCGTCGGTAACGAATCCGAGGCTGTCGTATCCGATTGCAAGGGGATTGCCTTTGACTTCCGCCATGATTGCGTCGGTCGAACTTAATACGATTGCGCCCGATACGTCCTTTTTGCCTTTAAGTCCCAGAAACTCCATAATTGCCGACTTTGTGCCGCTGCCGTCGGTACGCGTTACGACGCTAATGTTTTTGTTTTCGTCGAATTTGCCAGTCTTATTGCATGCACACAGGCACGTCAGAAGCGTTGCCGTCATAAGCAAGCACGATATTATCAATACGATTTTCATTTTCTTTTTCATAAATTGTCTCCTTTTTATTGATTACGCCTTCATTGTAGGCAATGCAGGAAAAAGAAAAAAGTATGTTTCGGTAACGAAAACGTAAAGTTTTTGTAAAGTCGTAAAGCCTTGTCGATAATTGACTTTTAATTTGATTTACTTTGAATATTTATTGTGATAAAATATAAATAATCATTATTTTAGGAGCGTTTTTATGTATTCCACATACGAAAGAAAAAATATTTATAAATCGGCTGACGAAAATACCTTAAAGGCGATTTTCGATTATTCCGAGGGCTACAAACGTTTTCTCGACAACGGCAAGACCGAAAGGGAAACCGTCGAATATACCGTCGAAATGCTGAAAAAAGCGGGCTATAAGGAATATAAGCTCGGTGACAAAATCAATCCGCACGACAAACTTTATTTCAATAACCGCGGCAAAGCGTTGTTCATCGTGAAAGCGGGCAGCGCGGAAAAAATCAAAGAGGGCGTGAGAATTCTCGTCGCGCACGTCGACAGCCCCCGTCTTGACCTCAAACAGGTCCCCCTTTACGAAAAGAGCGAACTTGCCTTTTTGAAAACGCATTATTACGGCGGCATCAAAAAGTATCAATGGCTCACGATTCCTCTTGCGTTGCACGGCGTCGTTGTGAAAGCGGACGGCACGAAAATCAACATTAAAATCGGCGAAAAGGATACGGATCCCGTGTTTTATATCACCGACCTTCTGCCGCACCTTTCGCAGGAGCAGGTCAAAAAGACAATCGGCGAAGGCTTTGACGCGGAAAATATGAATCTTGTTGTCGGCGGCTTATCCCTTTCCGGCGAAGACAAAGACGCCGTAAAGAAAAACGTGCTTTCAATCCTTATGAAAGAGTACGGAATGAGCGAAGAAGACTTTTTGTCGGCTGAACTCGAAGTCGTGCCTGCTTTGAAAGCTCGCGACGTCGGTTTTGACAGGGCGTTCGTCGCGGGATACGGTCACGACGACAGAGTTTGCGCTTATCCCGAAATCACCGCAACCCTCGACACCGCAACCGACAGAACGGTTATGACGATCCTTGCCGACAAGGAAGAAATCGGCTCGGAAGGCACGTCGGGAATGCAGTGCGTGATAATCACCGACATTCTGGACGAAATCGCCAAAAACTTCGGCGTATTGCCGTCGGTGCTTCGCGAAAACTCGCTTTGCCTTTCGGCGGACGTCACCGCAGGCTTCGATCCCGACTTCGCGTCCTGCTTTGAAGACAACAACGCAAGTTTCGTGAATAAGGGCGTCGCAATGTGCAAGTTCACCGGCGCACGCGGCAAATCGGGCAGCAACGACGCTTCTTGCGAATTCGTAGGATACGTCCGAAAACTTTTCAACGAAAGCGGCGTAATCTGGCAAACCGCGGAACTCGGAAGAGTCGACCTCGGCGGTGGCGGAACCGTTGCGAAATATATCGCCAAAAACAATATCGAAACCGTCGACGTCGGCGTGCCCGTGCTTTCGATGCACGCGCCTTACGAACTCATAAGCAAAGCGGACATTTATTCGGCGCACCTTGCCTTCTCGGCGTTCATCAAAGACTAAAATGTTTACCACACAAGGACGGCTTCATCGCCGTCCTTTTTTATGCGACGAATTCGGTACATTCGATGATATATTATGTAAAATAGAAAAAATGAAGGATATAAATTATGATTACTGATTATTTTTTTGATGAAAGATTAAGAGTAAAATACGGTAAAATTGCCGAAGAAAAATTCGGAAGTAAATTTCATTTTTACCCTGACGATAAAGAAGAATTCGAGGAATATGACAAAAATTTGAAAATTTTCAAATATTTATTCTCGCTCGGCGACGAAGCACGCATATATTTATGGAATTCTATTGCCAGTGCTTTCCTTTTTGATGATATATATAAAAATATTGAACGGAACGATTTAACAAAAGAAGAATTTGCTTTTTTTGAAAACATTAATAATACGTTCAAAGAACTAAAAACTAAATATAACGAAACTTACAACGGGGTAATCAACATTAACGGTGCTTTTGAAACCGAAAGACTAATATTAAAACCGTGCGACGAATCTTCAAATAACATAATGAGGGAGTATTGTAAGAAAAATCTAAATCAATTTAAAGATTTGTATAAAATCGATAATTTTAACGAAAATAAATTACCGGTTGGCGTCGGTTGCAGTTCAAAACTAAAATTCTCAATATTTTTGAAAGACTCAAACGAACTTATCGGTACGATCGAACTGGACGATTGTATCTGCGAAGTAAAATACGTATTGAAAGTTTTTATATTCGATAAATTCAGGGGAAAAGGGTATGCGACCGAAGCGTCAAAAGCGATTATTAACAAAGCGATGAAAAAAGAGTTATTCTTCCTTGATGATACGATAAGACACTATGTATATGAAAAAGTCACGCTTGATATAAAGTGTATCGAAGCCGTTGTCGACGAAAACAACGTCGCGCCAAATAAAGTTCTTGAAAAATGCGGTTTCAAACTTGTCGGCAAAAACTATTACGCGCGTCATTACAAAAACGCTTATTTTAACGACAATATTTATTGTTATTTTATTTGAGCAAGGTATTTCACAAAAAAAGAAACACAAGAAATCTTGTGTTTCTTTTTTTTGGTGGAGAGCCTGCCAAAATGGTCGAACCTGAATTAAAAGAAAAAGAGTGTTTTGCTCGTTTTATTTGTTTTTCTTCCTGTAAAATTTGATCTTTATTGACTTTCAGCCGTTCAGGGCTGTCGGTAAAATTATAGGTTGTTACTCCCATTCCATTCAGGTACATAGCCGCCTGATTTCTTTTGAAAACCAAGCGGCTATGTACGCTATATTTAGTCCGACAAACTTGAATTTATTAGACAAACAGAATAAGTGCAACACCTGTGATAAGCAGAACTATACCGACAACAAACTCTATCATTCCCACTTTCTTTGCGTATTCTTCTTTCTTCCGACCGGCTTTGAAGTCCGCCTCAAAACCGTTGATAAGATTGTATTTCTTTTTAAAGTAAATGAAGTATCCAAACAAAAGGAATGCCAATCCCAGAACTACAACCAAAACCTTTAGGAATATCATATAAACACCTCCACAAAAAACTCCGATTTGTCATTCTGATTTAAGAATATTATACTACGACATTGTGACTGCTTTTATCTCGGTATTTTTACGCCAAAGAAGTCCTTTGTAAAAAAATAATACGAACACCGATTTGTTTTCAGGGTCCGTATTATTTGCATATGGTGGAGATAACGAGATTCGAACTCGTGACCTATGCGTTGCGAACGCATCGCTCTACCAACTGAGCCATA
>ULPT01043655.1_pt1 | contig 17331 bp, 14 predicted proteins | sample 1953751 | NCBI WGS metagenome assembly ULPT01 (sample SAMEA4835636, study PRJEB28245) | human gut metagenome | biome: gut microbiome; material: fecal sample | place: Denmark | collected 2008
CCACCGTGTCCAGCTGCGCCTCACGCAACTGGTCTCTCCAAGCTGGGTCAATGATGAGTTCCATGGTTAACTGATGTTCCGATTATTTCCGTGGCATTTTTCTGGGGAATATAAGCCATTCCGAAGGCTTTTAGACAGGAAATCAACCTGAAAAGCTGTTTTCCCCAGTAACACGCGTATCCTGCAGAAGTAAACGCAAAAAAAGCGCGCAAAAAAAACATTCCAAATTTTGGAAATCATACTTGATATTGGTCGTTTTTCTCTGATAATGCAGCTGCGACGCATCGTTCGCCTCACCTTTCGGACATATTTCAACCACTACAAAAACAAGGCATTATGAAAAAACACTTCACTCTCATCGAGCTGCTGGTGGTCATTGCCATCATCGCAATCCTGGCCTCCATGCTGCTGCCGGCACTCTCCAAGGCACGCGAGAAGGCACGCGCCATCTCCTGCACCAACAACCTGAAGCAAATCCAGCTGGGAAACCTCCTCTACGCCAACGACTACGACGACTACCTCAGCTTCATCACGTTCCTCGCAAACGCAACCGCCCCGGAAGGCATGAAGAACGACAAGGATGGATATACCTGGTACAGCGTAAACCCGCTCATCCCAGGAACCCCCATGACATACGGGCAATGGTGCGAGAAGGACCCAGCCGCCGATGACGAGGTGGAGGGGGGAGCAGACAAGAGCTCCTGGCACAAGATCCTGCTGTGCCCGTCATGCCCCACTGACGACCGCATCCGGCTCGGAAATATCTCCTACGGCGCAAGCGTCGGCGCAGGATACAGCAAGCTGCTGCAGTTCTGGGGAACCATGACCGACTGGGGCGCCGGCGCAGACTGGCACCGCGTGGGCTCCATCAAGTACCCCAGCATCCACGTCAACTACCTGGACGGCAACCGCAAGACCATCGACTGGGAACAATACTCCTACGCCCCCATGAACGTCTACCCGAAGCATGTCTGCCAAAGGCCTGACAACTACTTCCGCCACGGCAAGGCACTCAACCTCAGCATGACCGACGGGCACGTGGAGGCAGTCAACCAGAACAAGACCACGCTCGTCGATCCCAGGACTGGCGTCCAATACTTCCGCAGCGACTTCTACTGGATGCCAAACGTGAACCGCCCCGAAGGCGACAAGTTCCGCTAGACCAGCAGACATCCCACGACGCGTCCGGCATCGCCTCGGATGCGCCATCAAACCCAGGCGCGGCTTGACGGCTACACCACCGTCATCCCGCGCTTGATTGTTTCTGCCCCGAAGCCTCTTCGCCAGAGCGCACTGTTCTGCAAAAAACTACCGTTTTTGGCCACTGCGCGTATGAATCCGAGGTAAATTTTGTCCCACGTCGAAATACCCTTGCCCGCCACCTACACACACTGCCTCCCTCAATACCCATATCATGGATAAATACCGCGAGTGCCAGCTGAAGGACGTCCGCCTGGAAGGCGTCCTTGGAGCCAAGATGTCCCGCTTCTTCCAGCATCGCATCCTCTCCGACTTTGCCAAGACGGAGATTATCGGCGAGGCGCGCTGCCCCATTGAAAACCGCGACGACGACCTTGGCATGAAGGCTGGAGGCAGGTGGCGCGGCGAGTTCTGGGGAAAGCAGATGCTCAGCGCCGCGCGCGTCGCCGACTACACACGCGACCCCGGGCTCCTGGATTTCATCGTGAAGGAGTGCCGCCGAGTCATCTCATTCCAGGACGAGGACGGATACCTGGGTTCCTACACCGACAAGGAACGGGTCGCATTCACTCCCGAGACCCTAAAGATCATCATGGAGGATCCCGCCTTCGGCTGGACATGCCTCTGGAATCTCTGGAACAGGAAATACCTGATCTGGGCAATGCTGATGGCATACAAGGTCACGGGGGAAAAGGATATCCTCGACAGCGTCCGACGACAGATGGACCAGTGGATCGACATGATGCACCGACTGGGCGTCAGCCTCTGCGACACCGGATCCACGGACTTCCTCGGAGTGGCGTCAATGTCGGTCCTCAAGCCACTCGTCATGCTCTATGAGGAGACACAGGACAGGAAATACCTGGACTATGCCGCCGAAATGCTCCCCGACTGGGACCGCGAAGACGGGACAGGGGTGAATTTCTTCCGAAACGCCTTCCTGGACAAGCCACTCTTCCAATGGATTCCGAAACCCGCAATCTGGGCAAAGTCATACGAGCTGATGAGCTGCCTGGACGGACTGCTGGAATACTACCGCGCCACTGGCGAAAAACGATGCCTCGACACTGTCGCAGCCATCCACGACAATCTCGCGAAAAGCGAGGCAAATCCCATCGGAGACGTGGGATATGTGGACAAGTTCATCGGCGCGGCAGAATACCCAAATGCCGCCACGGAACTCTGCGACACCATCCACTGGATAAGACTCTCATACGACCTGTTCCTCATCACGGGAAAGGACAAGTATCTCGACGACATGGAGGTCGCATACCTTAACGCATTCCTGGGAGGAGTCTACCGCGACGGCACCTGGACGGCCTTCTCTGTCAGGGGAGCCGTCAGGCACGAGCCAAACTGGCAGTGCAACTGCGCATACAACCACTGCTGCGTCAACAATGCCCCACGCACATTCATGGACATGGCGGCGGCAACCGTCTCACGGGACGCAGAAGGAGTCTTCCAGGTGAATTTCTACCAGGACGCCACCGCCACGCTGGACGGCGTCACCTTCCAAATCCGCGGCAACTACCCCGTCGGGCACCATGTCACGGTGACTGTCAGCGACCCGGCCGCAAAGGTCCGCTTCCGCAAGCCGGGATGGTGCCCGAACATGGATGTCAAGAAGGCGGGCGACGCGTATGTCCTGACATTCGACATGGCGCCGCGAATCGTTGAACGCCCGCAGAAATGCCGCAAGGACGACGAGGCCTGGGCGCACAACCGCTACCTGCTCCAGCCGCTCTACCCCAGCGACCATGTCGTCAAGGAATATAGGACAACCATGGCCGCGACAATGATGTACGGGCCGCTGGTCCTCGCAAGGGCACTCCGTGCCGGAACCCCGTTGGAAAAACTGCACGCCACCGATACGGTCAACGGCCAGGGATGCGCCCTGAAGGTGACCCCGCGCGAAAGCGAGTTCTGCTGGGGAGCCTGGGACGCCGAAATCCTGAAGGACGGCAGGGTCCTGGACAGCTTCCCCGTCTGCGACTTCCAGTCGGCCGCCGACTCCCCCTTCGCCGGCCCCACGGGGAATGTCTTCTCAATCTGGGTGTAACCCCACTGCCGGCAGAGTGTGGAGCCGGGGACTGCCCCCCCTGTAACGAAGGAGGGGCAAGGCCCTGCGCTCTGCATTCGCGGCTTGCCTGTGTCAGGACGCAGAGCCGAGCTGCTTTTCGATCTGCTCCAGCGTAAGGCCCTTTGTCTCCGGCATCATTGTCTTCGCCCATATCAGCTGCAGAACCATCATTCCGCAGAAGAACAGGAACATATACCCTGCGTTGAATGCCTTGATTGCAATCGGGAAGACCAGCGTGAGAAGCGCAGATGAAATCCAGTGGGTGAAGCTGCCGACGGCCTGGCCCGCCGCACGCTGCTCGTTCGGGAAGATTTCAGATATGAAGACCCAGATGATTGTCCCGGATCCGACGGCATGCGCCGCGATAAAGACAATCATGCATAGAAGCACGATGTAGCTTGACGCACCGAGAATACGGGACGCCTCGGCCTTCGAGGCCTCGGCCACGGCCTTCACCTCCGCCGGCGGCAGTTCCTCCGGAAGCGAGACCTTCGACCCCTTGTAGCGCTCCGAGGCGGATGCGTCTGCCAGCGCCTTCTTGGCATCCTCGTACTCGATGAATGCGCGGTGCTTGTCGTCCTCGGAGAAATACCCCACTCCCTCGTCGATGCGCATGACCTGTTCGGCGCCTGTAATCGTGTCGATTGACGAGGAGACGACCTTGAATTCCGAGAAGCTGAGGAAGGCTATTGCGCAGACTCCGAGGCTGAGGATATAGCCCGCCGACCCGAGGTACAGCAATGTCCGCCTGCCAAGGCGGTCGATGAGCCAGAGCCCCACAAATGTGAAGATGAGGTTTGTCACACCGAGGCTGATTGACGCCGCCAGGGCGTTGTTCACGCCGGCCAGCCCCAGCAGGCGTGGCGCAAAATACAGGATCACATTGATTCCGGAGACTTGGTTGAAGAAGGCGATCAAAAATGCGAAGAAGAGGGGCTTCCGTATGCGCTTGTCCCAAATGGCCGAATGCTTCCCCGACGCCACGCGGGTTGCCTCCACCGACGCGACAAGCTCGGAGATTTCCGCCTCGCTCATGTCGGGGTTGATCTTCCGGAAGACCTCGACGCCCTCGGCTGGACGGTTCGCCTCGACAATGAGCCAGCGGGGGCTCTCGGGAAGCGTGAAGCACATGAGCGTGTAGATGGCTGCGGGAATTGCCTCGACGCCAAGCATCCAACGCCAGCCCACCCCAATGTCACAGAGGTTGCCAATGATGTAGTTTGATAAATAGGCAACGAGGATTCCGAAGACAATGTTGAACTGGAATAGTCCTCCAAGCTTGCCACGGTCCTTCGCGGGGGAGATCTCCGCAATGAAAAGCGGTGCGGCAATCGTCGAAATGCCGATGCCGACTCCGCCAATGAAGCGTGCCACGACAAAGGACCATACATCCCAGGCAAGGCCGGAGCCGAGCGCCGACACAAAATACAGAATGCCGTTGAAGAAGAGGACTTTCTTGCGCCCCCACTTCTTTGTCGGGATTCCGCCGAAGCATGCGCCAAGCACAGTGCCCCACAATGCAGAACTCAACGCCCAGCCGTGCATGGTGCCACTCAGGGCCCATATCCCCTGAATCTCCTTCTCGGCGCCGGAAATCACCACCGTGTCAAAACCAAACAGAAAACCAGCCAGAGCCGATGTAATGGCCCAAAGGAGCAAATGATTCTTCTTCATAGTATCAACTCCCTATGTTGTCGGTTGATTAAAAGGCACCAGGAATGGAGGCGACATCCGCCGCAAGACGATTCCCCGCGGCCGCGGCAATTTCAATCCGGTGGCCGGAAAGATAATGGAACAGGAAACTGGCGCTGAATGCATCACCCGCGCCGACAGTGCTGACGACATTGACAGGACAGGCGGGAGAGGCGGTCTTCTCCCCGTCATGCCATATTTCGCATCCTGCCGGCCCCAGGGTCAGAATCAGGGTGTCGAGCCCAAAGCGCTTCGCAACAGCGCCACTGTCGGATTCAAGACCAAACATGGAGGCGATCACGGGAAGCTCGTCGTCATTCAGCTTGACAATGTCCGCGGCTGACAACGAATACTCCAGTATCTCCCTTGAATAGAAGTCCTGACGCAGGTTTACATCGCAGAAGACCTTGCAGGGCGCATTGTCAAGCAACTTCCTCAGGGTGCTTCTCGACTCCACACCACGCTGGGCAAGCGTCCCAAAGCAGAAGAGATCAAGCTCCGACATGTCAATCTCGGGCACGGGAATGTAGTCGTATGCACAGTCGGACAGAAAATGGTAGGTCGGAATCTTCTTCTCGTCAAGGGAGACCGTGACGCTGCCTGTCGGCTGAGGAACTCGTGCGACGTGGTCGACGGAGAGCCCTTCAGCGGCAATCGCCCGGGCCGCCGCGTCCCCGAGTGCATCCCGCCCAAGGGCCGAAATCAATATCGACTCCGCGCCAAGGCGATGCAGGTGCACTGCCAGATTCAGCGGAGCGCCGCCAAGGTGGGCCCCGTCGTCGAAGATGTCAAAGAGGACTTCTCCAAACGATGCAATCCTAAGCGGGCGGTTCTGGGCGCCGCTCCCAGGGGATACAACTGCCATGTGCCAATCTCCTTCTGACCTTGAATGGTTGCCAAACAAAAAGCATTGTGATGCGGACGAGGCAAATGCCCTGCCACCCTGCCCCCCGCATTGGCTGAACATGTGCCTTTGCGTTCCTGATGCCGCCTCCTGCACCTGCCTGATGTGAGCAGACGGGAGGAGAAAACCCGGCCTCAAGGCAGACCTGTTCCGTAATTCATCAATAGTCTAACCCACTTTTGACATTCGCAAAGACTACCGCACAACTTTTCCCGACTCGCCCCGACAGGACTTCCCCGTCCATTGCCTCAAGCAACCTAGTCTTTCATGTTTACATTGAAGTATTCCTGAATTCATGTGAAATCATTCGACACAGAAATCCCACTCAAAAAAACACAAAGGCTAGGGAAAATCGGCGAATTGTGGAGTTTTCACCCGGCGAATTGTAGAGTTTTCACACGGCGAATTGTGGAGTTTTCACTCGGCGAATTGTTGGAAGCGGACGATATTCACCCCACTACACACTTTCACTCCACAATAGGCCGTCTTCAAATTCTGTCCTCGCGTCACCTGGCAAGAATCGCTGCTAAATGGGGGCTTTATACAGGGGAATCAGGCTTTCCGTTTGCTTTTCAGGCGAGATTCCGTCATTTTTCTGCCTTCTCTGACTTGTAATCTGACCAAGAGCGTCCATCGTATGCCCTTCAGTGTCCTGGCCTCCTCCCATGCATTTGCACAGGGTTGATTCCATTGTAATCGCCATATCACCGTGCATCGCCTTCCCGGCAAGTCATTCGGCAGAGGTTTGTATTCGCTAGGCAATCGAGTCCGCCTGGCGGCTGTTTAGAGAATTGTCCAAAGATGAAAAATCTAATTCTTTCCTTTTTAGGGCTACTATTTGGTTTGCTTCTTTCAGGCTGTGCGACAAACAACTATGCCTCATTCTACTCGTCTAATGCAAAAAACCTTCCATACGTGGAGCGATGCAAGGTAAAGTATCCAATCATCGATGAACTCTTTGACTTGGATGAAGTTCAGGAATGGCGCAACAAAGGATATGAAGTCATCGGAACCTCATCCTTCCAAGGACTATGGACACCGAGGACAAAGGCAATTGATGTGGCACGTCGACATTGTGCAGAGGTTGTCTTGGTTTACTACGAGCTTGAGGAAGAAAGGGAGGAGGAGGAGACCTTCATTGTGCCTCATAGCGAGATAACATACCATCATGGAACTATCTATGGATATGGTTCTTCTGCAAGTTATTCAGGTTACTCTACCTCTGTCAGCTATATTCCAGTATCGATTAGCTACACTAATAGGTATTATAGCCAGAAAGCATTCTATCTTGCAAAGAGAAGAGCAATAAACAGTTATGGGGTATACTTTGTCGAACCACCCAATATTCCTGGAAGGGCAATAAACGAAGCTGTTGTTGTTGATATCGTCATTACAGGTTCTCCTGCTGAAAAGGCAGGAATAAAAGTAGGAGATGTTGTAGTGTCGATAAACGGTCAGTCAATCAGTTCCTTTGAGGAGGCAAAACCCTTCATGCTTGGTCAGTCAGCAATTTCTTCCATGGAGGTAAGCCATGAATAACCGCACCTATTTCTTCATTCTGATTTGCTCCTCGTTCTTGTTCCTGAACGGGTGTGTAACTGTCCCGCAATCCTATACCCCGTCCACATCCCTGAATATAAACACGTGTCATGACAAATATGATATCAGCTATTCGCTTTCCTATATTTCTGATGGTGACGTCTCTACTGGACGAGCGTCTGAATCGCGCATGCGGGAAATCATTGAAAAACAATTAAAACAGTCAAATTACTTTTCAAATGTCACATACAAGGATCCGGCCGAGAAGAGCCGCTACCATATACACTTCATTGCACATTACTCCATGTGCCCTGTTGATGAATCCACCGAGCATGGATACTTTGCCGGTGACACACTCTTCCTGATTCCAACCTGGCAAAATATGTATTTGGATTTATCAGCATTCCTCATACGCGACAATAGAAAGGTTTATTCTGTATCAACATCAGAAAACCTCAGGTGCTATATATGGCTTCCGCTTGCGCCTTTTGGATTGATATGGAACAATTGGATCAGCTGGACGGTCCAGGAGAAAAAGTGCGTTAATTATCTTTTAAACAGTATAACAGATTTCCAGATAAATACCCTAGAATGACATCTCCTGCCTCTATTACCTCCAAAAAGCAGGAATAACAAGACCGAAAGACCCTATTTTTCGAGTGGGGATGTGGTAGCCGTATACCCCCGTCTCCTCTACCAGCCCATATAGGGCAAACATCAACCACGCGGCAGTGGCAGAACTAGCCGTGGGTGGAGCGAAGGCGTGCACCCATCTATGCACCCCTCTAACAACCAATGAATCCGTATAATGAATAGATGATATTCGTGCCCATTCGTGTCCATTCGTGGTTCTGGGTTCTTTTCGTGTATTTCGTGTGTTTCGTGGTTCAAGCCATTCGTGTCCATTCGTGGTTCTAAGTCCCTTTCGTGTATTTCGTGTGTTTCGTGGTTCAATCCATTCGCGCCCATTTGTGGTTCAACCCATTCGTGTCCATTCGTGTCCATTCGTGGTTCTGATTTTTCTTTTCGTGTATTTCGTGTGTTTCGTGGTTCAAGCCATTCGCGCCCATTCGTGGCTCCTCGTCCAGTTTCAGAAAAAAACAAGCCGCCTCCGATGTTTTTTTGAAATAATTTGCCGCCTCAACCATCGAGGTGTTGTCATTCTAGGGTTCTCCCTCCACGAATTACCCGGAACTATGTGAATGAAATATATTTATCGACTTGCCTGACTAACGGAGTCGTCCTGCGACATTACCTCTGAGTAGAGGGTAGAGAGCAGGTAGAAGAAAGCAGTGCGTGGTCGGCGCGCGTGGGCGCGCCCCATAACGGAAGCCCACTGCATAGTGGCCACGCACTACCTTCTCTTCCCTACCCTCTCCTCCCTACTTCCTGCATAGTGGCCACGCACTACCTTCTCCTCCCTCCTCTCTTCTCCCTACTTCACGCTTTTCGTGGTTTGATTCTCCCTTTTCCTGCCTCATGAGGCGCGCTCAAGCGCGCCAGCCACGCACTACCTTCTCCTCCCTCCTCTCTACTCTCTACTCTCTTCTCCCTCCCTGACGGAAGCCCACTGCATAGTGGCCACGCACTACCTTCTCTTCCCTACTCTCTCCTCCCTACTCCATCATGCTATTCACTGGTATCACACTTTTGGTCCTTCTTGGCATCCTCTGGATGCTGGAGGGTGTCATCGACAGCTACGCCGCCCGCAAGAAGGCCTCCGCCACCCGTATCTTCTTCCTGGTCGCCATCCTCATGGTCGTCCTGGGCGTCGTCCTGCTCCCCTTCCAAAGTCGGCTTCCCGACCTGCGAAACCCCACCGTATGCTTCGTGGCATCCACCCTTGTCGCCTGCGGGGTCTTCACCTACCTGGGATGCTTTTTCCTGTTCAAGGCCATGGCAAAAGGCCCCAATGGAATCAGCTGGACCTTCTTCCAGGCGGCAATGCTCTTCCCATTCACTCTCGGAATCATTGTCCACGGCGACAAGGCAACGCCCTGCCGACTCGCCGGAATCTCACTCCTAACGGCAGGACTGCTGGCATTCGGCGTTGGAGGCGACAAAAAGAACAAGGACATCCAGCAGGATGCACGCCAGGCGGAACCCAACAGTCCACAACGGGATTTCGGCAGATGGTCCTGGCTCCTCCCCGCCCTGGCGGCCTTCGCCACAAACGGACTCGCCATGTACACCAACGCGTTGTCTTCCAGATATGAGGAAATCCTTCCGCAACTGACGGATGTCACGCGCTCCACCCTGGTCTATTCCGGCATGGCCGCCGCCTGCCTTTTCCATGCACTCTTCCGAAAGGACCTGCGCAGGCTCCCCACGAAGATCGAATGCGCCATGGGGCTCCTGGTGGGTATCTTCACCATCCTCGCATCATACTTCCTCGTCTTCAAGGGAAACGACCTGATGGCACGGGCAGGCGCAGGGGCAATCGCCTACCCAATCCCCGTGGGGGTGTGCGTGGTCTCGTTCACGCTCTATTCCGTAATACACCTCAGGGAAAAATACTCGCCCCTGGAATGGCTCGGAATGATCTTCTGCACCGCAGGTATCATCGTCATCATTCTATAGAATGAAAACCGGCTGCTGAGTATTTTTGGACGATTCCTAATAATAGTCCGACTGGCTAAAGTGCCCTATTTCAGCCAGGTGCAGACTTTTCCTGGCGAGTGGACGGCTTCTCCGGCCATCCGCTTCGCGCCGTGGCCTGCCCATGTGCATTCCGCCGATGCCACTACTAACCACTTGTTCCCTAAAGGTAACCTCTTGGGGAACATAGCGTTTTATTTCAAAAGCAAAAGACTTTCTGCCTTTTGGGTCAAATTATCAACATATTCTCTAAAGAACTTTTCTTCCTGAAGCATTTCCTGATTGAATTTATCTAAGGATACGTCCCCTAAATACCGAAAGGTATGACAGTGCCACAACCGTTGAGTCCCCGGACAATTCACACGGTTGACAGGCTCTTCGTCAGCGTCGTTATCCCTCGCATCCTCTGGCAAATATGGTGGATAAACAACACCACCGGCAACCGCCCCTGTAAGTAGCATATAGCCAAGACATTGGTACATGTCCTCGCGTCGAATGGCAAGCCCGGAAGACGCGTCTCCGCGTTTGTATTTAGCATCAAGGATTACGCTGGAAAGCTGCTTTTCTCCCGCTTTTATGGGTAGACGGAAATCAGGATATAGGTCGCGTTTCTTCTTGTTGTTCTTGTCGAGCATTGCGTAGATTGGATGCAAACCAGTTTCCGGATTGGTATGAAGCCATGCGCCAGGCAGTAGTTTTGCCAGGAATGCTTCCCAAAGCCAAGCGCCATCAAACACAACTCCGTTGATTTGTCTGGAGTTAGCTGGAATATCCTTATTTGCGTACAATTCTACGCCAAGTTTATCAATCAGAAGCAGACTGAGAATGCGAAGATCCTCGTAAAATTCTGCATAGAAAGGATGCCTGAGTTCGTGAATGATATCTTTGTTAAGCAGAATCCGGTTTAGCCCTTCACGGGACCAGGTTGGCGTCTCCGCCTTGAGCGCCGTGGCCATTGCAGCTGCATCCGACGAAGCCATGCTCCGTCCAAAATCCCTATCGCAAATATCCACGGCATATCGAAACAAATGGTTCAGTGGATTGTCATAGCAGATTTCCCGTCGGGAATAAGCAATCTTGTCTTTCAATGGATAGTTTTGCCTAATATGCCTGTCAATATCCAGGCGGCCTTTGAATTGTAAATTGTTGTATTCGTGCTTAACATACTGGCAGTAGAGGCCAACCTTGCGAGCATCGCTAAGTTTGGCCCAGAAAAGCAACTCCAGTAGGAAATTCCAGAATTTCCCCTTGTCAGCAGGCAAGTATTGCGTCTGGTTGATAGAACATACCTTTTTCAAGAGCCAGCTTAGAAATGGTTGTGGTCCATCCGCCTTGTCGAAACGGGATGTGATTTGCATGCGGATAATTGACTTTCCGTCACGAAGAGTGAAAACTCCCATGATATTATGGGAAATCAAATCAATATATTTCTTGGCGCTTTCGCCTTCGCCCTCCGTTGTGTCCTGAATTTCAAACAGAGGCTCGGATGCCTTTATGTCCTTCAGATTCCCTAGAAGAAGCAGACCTTTTGCATTTGGACTTTTGCCACTTTTCAACGAACCGATGGAGCGTCTTGCAAAAGAACGTAACAGGTCGGCCTGACTGCTACGCAATTCGCATTCGGCTAATGTCTCCTGCTCATCAGGAACAATCTGAAAACGCAACGGGTGAGGCAGGTTATTGTCCTGACATTGAATCAGGAATGTCTCGTTCAGTCCCATATTTTATGACTGCGTTGCTGCGTTCTCTGCTGGAATCGTATAAGTGCCTGGAACTGCATCATTGACAATTCCAATCCACATCCCTTCGATTTCCTCAATTTTCTTGTCGCAGCGATTGCCACGTAAGTATTCATTAAGAATGATTTTAATACTGTGACGCCAGAGTTCATCCCACGACATTTTCCCAGCATCTTTGAAGTAGGCTCCTCCCAACGCAAATGCGTCTTCCAATTCCATCGCCTCCTTAATAATCTGTTTGTTGACTATTGTCATTATTTTTGTGACAGCATTCAAATCTGGATTGGATGCAGCAGGTATTATCTTGTCGATAATTGACAAGGATTCTTCCCAAGATACTTCGCGCCATCCGAATCGACGGCGCAGAGCAAAATCAAGGCTCTCGACACTCCGGTCAATGTCGTTCATAGTACCGATGATATAAAGATTCTTGGGAATCACAAATGGCTTAAAACCTTTTATGAATTCATCCGATTCCTTTTTGCGTTTCATGTAGTCGTATTGCGTGCGGATTTCCTTGCCACGATAGTCTTTTTCCAAACCAAAGAAAAGCTCGCCAAATACACGCGACAGGTCTGCGCGATTGATTTCATCAATTACCATAACAAACTTTGGAGCTTTGTCTTTATCTTCCGCATTTTCATATTCCTCGGCAGCCTTCATACAGATTTTTTTGAAGATGCCATCCTCCAGGCTAAAATCTGCGGCACCGGCAGTTACTTTAGGTTTAATGCCCTCCACGAAATCAGAGTAGTCATACCCTGGATGGAATTGGACAAATTTATACTGCTCCAACTTGCTGGCATTCTTTAGCTCTTCCTCAATTTTTTCCGGATTCTGAATGCTGGCTCCTAAAATCAGCTGTGCCGCCACTTCCTGGGCCATGTAGGTCTTTCCTGTGCCAGGCGCTCCAGTAAGGACAACTTGAAGTTTATCAATGACAAGGTCGATAATTTCTTTTTGCATGTCTGTATGTGTCATGGTAGTTACTCCCTGAAAAATTTGAATGATGTCAGCACGTTTTTCGGAAAGCTCCTCTAAGGACATCTCAAAAAACTCCTTGAGTATTTTTTCCTCAAACAAGCCATAATCCCTGGGCTTGACTTCTACAAATGTCGTGCGCATTCCCGGCGACCACCATTTTTTAATCTCTTCGGTCAATCCGGTGTTTTGCAAAGCTTTAGCAAGACGAATAATCCGTCTTGCAGACCATTCCGCATCAATAGACCATTCCGCATCATTTTTAAAGGTGCCACCAGAAGCAAACAGGGCAAGATGGGATATTTCCTGGTTACTGTGACATACAAAAACTACATCCCATGCCCTGTCGTCAGATTCAAATGGGCCAATCTGGTCTTCGTTGCCACAAACCGGAGGTGTATCAGGTCCCATTGCAATGGTGCATTCATCCATATACTTCTTGTAAGAGGAATCAGTGAAATAATCCTTGCCCAACGAAATCTTCCAGATGCGAAATCCTAATGAACCTGAGGCAACCTTAAAATCTGCTGGTAATGGTATCCCCGTAAGTATACCGTCCGAGTCTATTGTGATTTCAAGAAGGTATGGAGGGGCTCCCTGAAATCCCCAGGCACCGTAATTTCGTGAATCATCGGTGCTATTTCCCTGGCGAAGAGAATTAGTGAATGTCGACAAAGTTGATAAGGCTATCACGCCATTTTTCATTTTACTCTTGATGCTACAGCCATGAGTATTGGTGTTTTTACTATTGTTCCTGTAAACATCAAACTTGCCAAATTCAGCAAAATCTGATATAGGAAAATATATTTTGTTTCTGTTGCCTGTATATTTCGTATAAAAACACGGATAATATCTTAGCCATCCTTTCTCGTCACGAGGAAGACTATGCCAGTCAGTTACTGTTTGCAAAGATTCCACATCGGTATCAGGAAAAGAATCTAACTCATTCGTAAGATAACTTGCAACAAGACCAGTATGCCATTCGTCGCCATCAGGAGGATTACTGTCCCAAGCTTTTGCAAGTTCTTTATTTAAATTAACCTCAAACATTGTTTTCCTCGATTGTTGTTGCCGTGCCAACATGCCTTTAATCTTCCGGATGTAACATGAAGCGGTGTTGGCCTTTGATTTCTTCTGCTCCCATTTTAAAGGCCATATTATCTATATTCCTACGAACAACAGAATTGCCTTTACTGGTTTCCCCTTCATTCTTCTTAATTCTGAAGGAGATGTCTGTCTCATTAACAACTTCAAAAAGAACTGTTGCGTTCATTCAGGTTTCCTTATGTTTTACGAGCCAAATCATGTACAACCATTAAATTCTCATACGGTGCTTCTCTACAACTTTGAGCGTGCTTTCATGGTTAACTTTGACAATAATGCTTATTTGGGAATATTTAGACCTAAATCATTTGCCTCATAAAACTTGTCTTTGATTTTTTCAAGAATATGTTTATGTTGTGCAACAACAAAAGGAGAACCGATTTTCAACAATGCATTAAGAATCTTGTTACAAAACATATAACATTCATTCTTGTTAAAGATTGTCCAAATTTTGAAAAGTTTAGCAGCGTTTCTACCAAAACTATTATTTCTCAATTGTTCCATAAACCATTCTTTATATTTCTTCTTCTTATCTTGCTCTGAATGATTATTGGGATCATCTTCAATATTATTATATCCAGCCATGCATTCTTCGAATGAGACATCAAGATTATTCCAAATATCTTCACAACTAGAGTTATTAAGGAGAAATTGATTCATTAATTTTTCAATATAAAAGTCGCCTGGCAAGGCCAACAAATTCTTTGCTTTATTTGATAATAGGTTCTTAGAATCTGGATCCAAAATAAAGAATAACTTGGCGAATTCAGGAATCTTCTTTGTTGCAAGATGGACTGCAATGTTTTTTAGGACGCCATTAGACAAGGAGGTTTCTTGGTTTTTATCTAATGTATTATATGTTTGGATATAAGGTTTAAAAATTCCCGCTGTAACTTGTTCAAAAAATGCAGCAGCTATTCCATCTTCGAAAAGAATAGTTGTTTTGGGGATTTCTTTTAGCTTAGCTTGCTTTCTGACACAAGCCAAATCTGATGATACAAAATCCATATTTGCATCGTTATGCGGTTCTATTTTTTGATTTCTTCGTTTAAGATACAACAAAGATACATCTGCCTTATAATCGTGTAACGCCTTCTCTATCAGGCTTAGAGAATGAGTTGTTGTAACAATCTGAAGCGACAAACTTTTCGCGTATTCAATTAATTTCTTAAGTAATAACTCTTGTGCTATAGGATGCAAAGTAGCATCCAATTCATCGATTAACAGGAGACCACCCTGATACAAATATCCCAGTTGTTTTTTTAACCTATGAAATGATATAATAGCAGTTATAATTTGTCCTAAACTATCCTGTCCCGCCGATGCACTTTCAGCATCGAAAAATGTCGTCTCAACCGACAAATATGACTTTTTAAAATCTTTTCCCGTGTCAACAGATTCTGGAGTGACTTTTTCATTCCCTCCAACAATCATGACGACACGGTAAATATCTGCCAAAATCTTTTCTTCTTCGGCACTCCTTTTATTCGTGCCTATTATGTCCTTTTTAGCAAGTGTTGAAAGCGGACGTAACCTGTCTAAACCCAGATATATCACTGGATGTGGGAAATTACCCCATCCTGGATTGCGATTTGTGCTATTGGTAACAAAACGAAGTTTATTATCATCTTGGTCCTCTCTGCCTTCTGAACGAACATTTAATCCATTGATATTAATACCACTGCTTTCTTCAATTGAATCACCTTCTAAATAAAGAGTATATTCATGCCCGCGTCGTTGATCATATTTCTGTGATATTCTGAAAACCTCAGAATAAGATGTTTTAAACGGTCTATCAGCAAGAGTTTTATAATCTTTCAGTTCTATTGAATCATAAACTCTTATATATGCGGAATTTGATTGTTTCTTTACCACTGGAAACCCTAACGGCTGAGCAATCATTCCCAATAACGTTGATTTTGAAGTGCCGTTAATGCCAGCAATTAAAGTAATACAAGGACCAATATTATAAATAGAGCCCGGAGTAAAATTACGGAATTTAGTCACTTTTAATTTGCTGACTCTTATCATGTGTGTGTCCTTACTTGTGAATGAGAATCTCTGTTGATTTTCTGACCTTCTGCATACTATAGTTAATGGGAAGAACTTCGATTTTTATTTTGGGGAACTGAGAGTAAATGTTGGCTATTTCCTCACAATTATCATAAGTCATAATCCATTGACAAAAATCGAAGGTATTGATTTCATTAGCAAGTCTAACGTGATCATCGTGACTGTAGGCATTTAAATACAATTTTTCACCATTATGATAGTATGGTGGGTCAAGATACAGGAAACAATCCTGTTGCGAATCAGTTAATCTAGGCAGTTTTTTAAGGAAATCAATTGCGTCATAATGTGTCACTGTGATATGTTCCTTATATTGGGCAATTACCTGTATTCTGCTAATCAATTTTTCTTTTATGAACCTTGCGTCAATTTTATATTTACCAGCCTGTGTCCGTCCGCCAATTGGTCCTGCTTTAGGTAAGATTCCAGCTCTATTGCAACGATTCAGGAAAAAGGTAGCAAATGCTAGGGATAAGCGATTTTTCTTACTTCTTATGTCTATTTTTACAGAAGAATCATAAATCTGTCGCTGGATTTCCCAATTGTCTAGTGTGATGTCAGTTTTTTGGATTAATTCGACAAAATCATCCGTATTATCAATTACAGATTTCCAGAATGATGCTATACATTTATCATAATCATTGATAATAATATTGGACACTCGTCCTGTAAGAAGTAATGTCAATGCAGCACCCGCACCTCCAGCAAAGGGTTCACAATAAGTACCTTTTGCTGAAATGCCATATTTGTCGAGAATCTCCACGAAGAAATCAGCAATCGCTGCTTTTCCTCCTGGATACCGCAACGGACTGTAGTTATTTTTAAAGCTCATCGTTTATATTCCCTTTCATTCAAGTCGCACAAACGTAATATACATCATTCCTCTGTAAAGCCTTCACCTCTGATTCCCAAAACGGTCCCATTCTCCTTGACGGTTCTCTCCAGTGTCAAATCAAAAGGCTTGTCGGAGTGGGCCTCAATATCCAGCTTCAAAATCACCTTGACACCTGTTTTGGCGGTAAAATGGCTGATGACTTCTGACATGATGCTTGCGAACTGCATGGTTCCTTGCAAAGAGTCTAATTCAACAGTCCCAAAGTAATGGCGATGCTGTGGAATATTGGACTGTAAGGAGTTTGCGTTATTGCATACTCCTGTCTGTTCTCCAGGTCCGGCAGATGCTTCAGACCCTGGCTGGCCATCTTGTTGATTATCCTGCTCAGAGGTTGATATTGGTTCTCGTTTTGGAGCATGTGCGGCCTTATATTCTTCCGCTGTTTCACGAACAATCAGCAATGCATTTGAATCGACACCTATCGGAACCATCTCTGATGCGTATTCAAAGCCGAGATAGGTATCTCCTTCTTTTCCCATGGCAAAGCCAAAGAAGTCGCCTTTGGAGACGCCATCGCATACAGCTCTCA
>ULPT01000836.1_pt1 | contig 17148 bp, 15 predicted proteins | sample 1953751 | NCBI WGS metagenome assembly ULPT01 (sample SAMEA4835636, study PRJEB28245) | human gut metagenome | biome: gut microbiome; material: fecal sample | place: Denmark | collected 2008
ATAATAGAAATAATCTTTCCTTCCTTGAAGAGAATAATACCTTTGGTCTAATTGGGATTATATTACTTGTATTGATTTCTTTACTCATGCAGGCTCTTTCTTTTATTAGACTACCCCAATCTACAATCATCTTAATGACTGTATTAGTGTTTGTATTAAGTTTATTATTTCTTTTTCTATTCTTCCAATATAGACAGAATTACTTAGAAAAAGAGAAGTTAAAAATACAGAGAGAGAATAATGATCGAATCAATCATGTGTATGATTCTTTATTAAAGAAAGAACATCGTATGCTTTATGTATTAAGAAAGCTTGATCATGTAATTTCTGATGAAGAGACACATCAATTCATTGAAAAAGAGATAGATGATCTAATGCATAAACAATATGTATCTCATACAAATAATCCTATCTTTGATCATAGATTAACTATTCTTATGCAGAGTTTGGAAGATTATGATATTAAGATGATAGTCATGATTCCTGTTGATGCTCGTTTGGATGACGTAAATATTATTGAACAGATGGAAATATTCATTAGAGAACACGTTACTGAACATACAGAAATAAGATTAAAGATTAAAGAGAATCAATTTATTATAAATTGTAATGATAAAACTAAAAACATCCGCTTAAAAACGCCTCATTAACGAGGCGTTTTATAAATTATAGGATGCAATATATAGCTTATGATCCTGAGCTACTACAATCAGTGATCTTCCTACATCACTTTTCTTATAATACTTATAATCCTGAGTGAAGTCTGGCAACTGCTTTTGTGATACTTTTGCTTCTATGATATATTTATTGAATTCTTCTTCTATTTCATTATTCTTCTTATTACTTAGTGTAATAAGAAGTTTTTTGCTTTTAGATTCCTGTACCTCATAATATATTCCATCATTAGTAAATGATGTAGAAGGTTTTACTTGATAGACAATTGTGTTTTCTGAAGGGAAGTCGATATTCCAGTTTTCAGATATATAATTCATATTCTGATAATGAAGAAGCGTAGAGACAATCACAACAATAATAAGTGTTATAAGAATGATTAGTATTTTCTTGAGTTTCATCATTTCACTCCTTTCCATACTTCAACTCTATATGAGATATGATTTAATGCCTATAATTCTTGCACAAGAGACATAAATTCTAGCATAAAAGACATTGAAAAAGTGCAGCCTAAGCCGCACTCCATTATAAATCTACACCATAATCAGTAACTACAACCTGTCCTGTAATAGGTGCTGCATCATCACTTGCTAAAAACAAAGTCACTCTTGCCACATCTTCTGGACTACATGGTTTAAGTGATAAATCACTATGAGCACTCATAGCACCCATCATCTTCATATCCATTGTATCAGGTGTTAAGCCTGCTGCCATATCTGTAGTGATACTACCAGGACAAATAACATTACAACGAATATTTTCTTTCGCAAAACGCATTGCAGTATGTTTAGTAACACCAATAATAGCGGCTTTTGTAGAAACATAAACTGCTCCTCCAGCACCAAACTGACCTGCAACACTTGCAATATTTACAATAGAAGCACCACTTGTCATAACCTTTAATGCTTCAGACATACAATACATTGTACCCTTCTGGTTAATATCAATAACTCTATTTAAATCATCATAATCAATACGATCAATCGCATTTAATCCTTTATCAAGTACACCTGCATTATTCACTAATACATCTACTTTACCAAATGTTTCTACAGTTTTCGCAACTAAGTTCTTTACATCATCAATCTTAGAAATATCAGTAGGTACACATAATACAGTACCTCCTGCTTCTTCAATTTCTTTACCTACTTCTTCTAATACTTCTTTTCTTCTTGCTGAAATAACAACCTTTGCACCTTCACTTGCAAATAATTTTGCAATAGCTTTACCAACACCTGCGTTACCGCCTGTGACGATAGCGACTTTATTATCTAATTTACCCATATTTAAGCCTCCTTGTTAAAATAGTAACATAACTGTAAGCGTATTCATAGAGATAACAATCAAATTATTGTATAAAAAAACACCTCAAGAATAATCTTGAAGTGTTTGAGATATTACTGTTCTTCTGGTAATTCCTTAAGATCATTATCACCAGTTACATAATGTAAGATAGTCTTTGCAGCAGTTCTAGGACCATCATATTCCTGACCCTTAATACCAAGTCTTGTACGAAGTACACCAACCTGTACACCCTGTTCAAACATCTTATGGAAGAATTCCTGTAATAATGGTTCTGTCTGTTCTTTTCTCTGAACTGGACCAAATGGGTTTGCGAAATAAGAGCCAACTAAACCATATTCAGTAGTAGTACCCTTAGCCATACGGTTACCAGCTCTGAATACCTTTAATGCATCTTCTTCATTGTCAAAGAATTCTAATGCTTCACCTTCAGCTTCATAGTTATTAGCATATAAGAAGATATCTACATCATGATCAGCGATAACATCCTTATAATCAGTAATAGGAATTACAATACGAGCATTTACTTTATCTGGGTTCATGAATACAGATCTATCTAATTCCTTAAAGCTGTAACCAGCATCTAAGTCATCAAGACGAACGAAGGCACCAACTTCTGTACCTGAAGTCTTTACTTTACCATCAACTAATGATAAGCAACCCATATCATCATAGATAGTCTTGATATCTTCAATATAAGCTTCACCATAAGCCTTAATCTGTTCAATAGTTTCTGATTTACCAGCTCCAGAGTCACCCATTACAACGATATTCTTTTCAGAACCATCATGTAACTTCATCTGGATCATAGCACCATGGATAGGTAATTTATGGTGGTTGATGTTAGATACGTTGTGAAGTGTTAAACACATCTTCTTCATATATCCGAAGTAATCGAATTCATCACTTGCTGATAGTTTAGCAACCATCATATCGTTCTTGTCATCCTGGAAGAATGACTGATCCTTCTTACCATCTTCATAACCATATACATATACTAGATCTGGTTTATTATGTCTATATTCTGATTCATCAGCAAGTTCAAATAAGTTACATAAAGTAACACCCTGTGCCATAAACTTAGTATTGAAGTAAACGAAACATAATAACTTACCAACCTTTGCAGGGTAACATAACCACTGATCAGGATTAAATGTTAAGTCAGTGACTGGATTTGTTCTACTTTCTGGGAATACACCATCTCTTTTGTTTCTCTTAGAATAAGTGATGAATGGTGGATGAATAACAACCTGTTCAATGAATGGAACATCCTTTAAACATTCATAATCATCAGGTAAACCTGTAGTTAAGTGAGTAACAGTTAAACCAGCATTCACACCTGCTGTAATCTGTCTTAATACCTTATCGTTCTTACCTACAGCTCTCTGCATTGAACGATATACTTCTAATACAAGTTTTTCAAATGCTTCCTGAGCGTCAGCAAACTGTACACTCTGGTAACCTGATTTCTTTGAGTCATTGAAAACAATTGCATATCTCTGAAGTTTTCTCCAGTATAAATAAATGTCTTCAATTAACTTTACGAACATATCACGATCTTCAAAATACACTGCATATTCTGGTCTTAATGCACAAACCTGTTCTGCATCAAGTACAAGTAATAACTTGAAAATGCTTCTTAAATCTCCTAATAAGAAGAAATCATCCGCATTGCGTTCATGTAAATAAATATATAACTGTGTTTCTAATCTGCGCTGATTCTTAATGAATTTCTCCAATACCTTAGAGAAAGATTCACTTTCCACTAATTCACATCTACTCTGACAGAATTCTTCAGAGAAGTTTAAGATTGCATTACCTCTAGTAATTTCGAATTTCTTAGCCATTTTTTCATCCTTTCTAAATAGATTATGTTAGCTCCTATCTATTTTACCCCATAATAACAGAGATATTTACAATATGCAAAGCCTAATTTTGTAATTATCATATGTAAGCGGTATTATTTATGGAATTTAGTAAATTCCCATATTTTGCTTGCTAAGTTAGTTAAATCTAATATGTAATATAAAAAAGACCTTTACTAGAAGGCCTTAAAGAATACTTTACCGACTATTTCTTTCTTAAAAGAAACAGCACCTATATAACGGGAATCTGTAGAATGGTTTCTATTATCCCCCATAATAAAGACATCACCTTTAGGAACTGTATAAGTCCAATTACTGTCTGTCATTTGTTCATTGATATATGTTTCATTGACTTTCTTACCATTACGGTAGAGTTCATGATCAATACATTCTATTGTATCACCCTGCTTGCCAATGACTCTTTTAATGATCTGTCTCTGCTGTCCTAATATATTACATTTCGCAATGACAACATCACCATATTTTACATCATCATAATGATAGAACTGCTTATTGACTAAGACAATGTTCCCTTCATGATAATTAGGTTCCATAGATTGTCCTTCTACATGAGAAATCTGGACAAAGAATAAGAAACCATATGTAAGAACTACTGTCACAAGAATAACTTTTACATATTCTAATATTGTTTGTTTCATATTTTTCATTTTAATCACCGAAATGATTATACCATAGTTTTAGGATAATTCCTTAAATAAACTAAAAATAAAAGGGATAGGAATAATGCTTGCGCATAAATCAGCTATAGGTTGAGATGATGCTAAACCTGTAATACCCCATATGTGAGGCAATAGAATGACTAGTGGGATAAAAGCCAAACCACTTCTTAAAGCAGCTAGGAATGTCGCTATGACGCTTCTACCAATACTTTGGAACAACATATTTGCACCAATACTAATAGCCATAAAGAATATCGCAATACATTCAAATTTCATCGCAAGCTGCGCAATAGAGAGTACTTGACTATCCTGTGTAAAGAGTAAGAGAAGCGGTTTTGTGAAGCATAAACAGATGACACTAATAATACTTAATAGAATAGTAGAAAGAGTCACAGTGAAGATAAAGGCTTGTTTCAAACGGTCATATCGTTTAGCACCATAGCTAAATGCTGATACTGGCTGGAAACCCTGACCTATTCCTACTCCTACTGAGAAGATGAGATTAGATATACGACTCACAACACTCATGGCCGCAATCGCTTCGTCTCCATAGATTCCTGCTGCAAAGTTAAGAGTCATAACACTGATACTATTTAATCCCTGACGACATAATGAAGGGAATCCTACCGCAACAATACTTCCAATAACATGTTTTTCAAAACTTACATATTGCCATTTAAAACAACTTTGTGTCTTTCCTTTGTGATACATAGAATAGAGAATGAATGCACTGATATATTGAGACAGGGCCGTAGAGAGTCCTGCACCAGTAACACCCATGTGAAATATGCGCATAAAAATATAATCACCAAAGATATTAATAATAGAACCGGATGTGAGTCCAATCATCGCAAGTGATGCTTGTCCTTCATATCTTAGTATATTATTCATCACACATGATAAAGTCATGGCCGGTGCTGCAATCAAAATAAAGAAGGCATAGGCTCTTGCATAAGGTAATATTGTAGAAGTTGAACCCATTAAATACATAAGTGGGTTTAGGAATGTAAGACCTAGTATCGCAATTAAAGCACCAAAAAAGAGTGAACCAAAAAAACTTGTAGATGCAAAAATACGTGCTTCTTCTACTCTTTTTGCCCCTAGTCTTCTTGATATGTTTGCGCCTGCTCCATGCCCAAACATAAAGCCAAAGGCTTGTAATATCGCCATCAATCCAAAAACAATCCCTACTGCACCTGTAGCACTTGTCCCTACTGTAGAAACAAAGTACGTATCAGCCATGTTATAGATATTAGTCACTAACATTGAGATTGTTGTTGGTAATGCGAGAGTAAGTATCAGAGAAGGGATTGGCTGCTTGATCATTCTCTCATACTGTGATTCATATTGTGTCATATAACTTTCCCCTTTTGGCTATTTATTATAAAACTACTTCACACTTAAAACAATCTAGGTTCACATAATGAAAAAATTGTGATAATGTAAGAGATGCGAGGTATGAGAAAATGTATAAAAAAATATTAACACTAGTATTATGTGCTTTCTTTGTATTAACTGGATGTTCTTCTCAAACAGCTGTTAAATCACAGGCGAGTACATATGCAGTCCTTACTAAAAAGAAAAAGAGTGAGCTTCTTAAAATGAAAAAGCATTATGATCTTATTGTAGTGAGAAGTAAAGGTTTAACTACAGAAGATATGAAGGTTTTAAGAAAGAAGTCTAAACAGATTTATTTCTATATGAGTTTAAAGAAACCACATCACAAAGCTGAAACTTTAAAGGCTGATGGTATTTTTATCAGTAAGATTGATAATGCAGATGCATTAGATGCTCTTATTAAGGAAGCAAATCAGAATAAGTTAAAGGTTATTGTGAATAATGCCTATGATTATAGAGAAACTGTTTATAAGAATTCTAAGATGGTTGCAGGTGTAAACCAGACTAGTATGATGACTAAGAAACAGGGTAAGAAATATGTAAAACAAGATACTGAAGTATCAACACGCTTAAAGAAATACTTAAATACATGTCAGGAAAAAGGTATTGCGACTTATTTAGTAGAGTATACTAAAAATACTGACTGGAGAGCTGCAATCAATGCTTATTGTAAGAAGCATCATATTACTTACTACAATCCAACTATTAAGTAAGACACATGAAAACATGTGTTTTTCATGTACAAAAAAGACCTCCGAAGAGGTCTTTTAATAGAAAACCCGAGCAAACATCGTTTGCACAATGCCGCTACTGTAAAAGAATATCTTTTTTCATCTACTGCAATGTTACACTGTCCAAAACCAACTGTCAATGACTGATCTGAGAATTTTGAAGCGTCTTTTTACTTACTACAATCCAACTATTAAGTAAGACACATGGAAACATGTATTTTTTAATCTGTAAAAAAAGACCTCCGAAGAGGTCCGTTAATAGAAAACCCGTGCAAACATCGTTTGACCAATGCCGCAACCGTAAAAGAATATCTTTTTCCAGCCACTTTGATAGTACCTTGTCTAAAACCAATTGTCAACTACTAATCCAAGAAATTTGAAAGTTCCATGGATTAATGTATTTGTCTTATAATAACAACAATTTTTATCAATTCTTCTCATTAATTTCTTCAATTCCCCACTTTCGTATAAGGCAACTCCTTCACTTCTTACCATTTTCTTGTGCATATAGAATAATGTGATGATCTGTTGAATTCTCACATTACTCATTCTATTTTTTCTAAAATTGGAATTCATATATGGAATACGTATCAATTCCTTTATAATGTCTTTATTTGTTAGATGCTCTGCAGTATGGGGTCTCAAATCATTCAATATACAATTACTATGAGCCGCTACATTTCTAATTCTTTTACAAGTTAATAATCCATAATAATTATTTTTCATTTCTTTGTCAGAGAAACGATTAGCACAAAAACAATAGAATGCGACCATCCTTCCGAATGGTATTATTTCAAGAAATACCCATGCCGGATAATTCCCATCATATTTCTCAATCATATCTCCGCAATATGCATTTCCTCTATTTCTGTTCAATTCATTAAATAAATAATTTCTGTATTTTTCATCCAATGAATCAATATAATCTTTGACGATTTGATAACCATCTTCATCATACTCATCCATTTTCCTTAATAATTGTAGCTTCGTATGATGTTCAATATCCAAAGCCATTTCTACTACTCTATAGCGAAGACGCATATCAATGATTGACACATCTACTAGATACGCAAATTCCAAATTAATATACTTTCCCTCATTTTCTCCACCTGGATGTTTATCATAATTTTTTCTAAAAGAAGTCAGCTTATAATAATTATTGTTGTATTTGAGATATTGTTTGGCTGATTCCTCATCCATGATATTGAAAAGTATTCCCTTGTCTTTCAAATGTTGAATCTGTTCATCTAGAGATAGTCTTGGTTTATTATTTTCCATAATCAATCTCCTTTAAACGTATCAAAAAAACTATAAGAATTACTCTTATAGTCTTCTACTTATTCATACTATTTAAAACTACTTTTTTCTCATCATCAAAGGCATTGTTTACAGCCAAATCTTCTTGCACATCCATTACATATAGGTTTTGATGCACACTCTATACAATGTTCACTGAATTCTCTTTTGTATAACTGATCTTCTCTTAATTCATTATCAAAGAAATCATAAAGATGATATACTGGTTTCTTTCCTTGATAATTCATTTTAGAACGATAAGCTATTCTTGTCTGAGCTACTTTCCCTTTTACTCGGTAATGAATACCATCCTTCACAAAATGAGATCCTGTCTCAATAAAAGTGAATGTTGTATTCTTATTCACACATTGATTATGTAAAGATTTAATCCAATCGAAGTCACATGCTCTTGTACCACCATAATTTTCTCCACCGCATGTCACTTCTTCTATATGTCCATCTAAATACTTTTCTAAATCAATAGGACCAATAAGAGGTGCTAACATCACTCCTCTATGTTTGGCAGGAATATCTAAAAGGAATGGTATACGTTCATCAGCACGTTTCTGATTCTCACATGTAACATTAAGTATTACATTCTCATATCCATCACCCCAGTTATCTGGTAAGCATTCTTTAAGTCTTTCTGCTCTTTTAGTAAGTATATAGAAAATGACATCCTGTCTTCTTCTAATCATGGACCAGACATCATCTCTCCATATATCTGCTTCTTCTAAACAGAAATCACTTGTCATACAAACTCTTATCTTTTCTCCACTTTCTATCTTATATGTACCATCTCTATTTCTAGAGAGTGGATAAGTAAAATCATTTGTCTTATATATATGTGACCCATCTTGATTTCTCATCTTATCCAAAACATACATATAACAATTCATACATCCTTCTGAATACTTTACACAGCCATGCCAGGGATTCCAAATATCGTGCATCTTAACTCCTTATCAAACTAAATTGCTTTATTTCAAACCATTTAATAATACGTCCTATTGTTCCTACGCCTATGCCATGAAATGGTGAACGTGTTACTAAACAGAGAATAATTGTAGATAGAATCATTTTAATATCAAAACAGTTCTTACACAAGGAATACGCCTTATTATAATGATTGGTTATACTTAAGATGACTACTGATACAAGAACCAAATGAGACTTTTCAATAGTACAAACGTACTAAAAAAGCATGCCTTCTAGGCATGCTCGTTTTATTCTAGTTCAAATGCTCCAGTATATAACTGATAATACTTACCTTTCTGTTTAATTAAGTCCTCATGAGAACCACGTTCAATAATATGACCATGATCTAATACCATGATTACATCTGAGTTCTGTACAGTAGACAATCTATGTGCAATAACAAATACAGTACGTCCCTTCATTAAAGCATCCATACCTTTTTGTACAATCGCTTCTGTACGTGTATCAATAGATGATGTTGCTTCATCCATGATCATAACAGGTGGATCTGCCACAGCAGCTCTTGCAATCGCAATTAGCTGTCTTTGACCTTGTGATAAACTTGCCCCATTACCAGTCAACATTGTGCTATAACCATCTGGTAAACGAGTAATGAAATCATCAGCACCCGCAAGCTTTGCCGCTTCAATACACTGTTCATCTGTCGCTTCTAGATAACCATAACGGATATTATCCATAACTGTACCAGTAAAGAGGTTTGTATCCTGTAAGATAATACCAAGTGATCTTCTTAAATCAGGCTTTTTGATCTTATTGATGTTGATACCATCATATCTGATCTTACCATCTTCAATATCATAGAATCTATTAATTAAGTTGGTAATAGTTGTCTTACCAGCACCAGTGGCCCCTACAAAGGCTACTTTCTGGCCAGGCTTTGCATATAATGTGATGTTATGAAGAATCATCTTATTAGGATTATAAGCGAAATCCACATCATGCATTTCTACATCGCCTTCAAGTCTTGTATAAGTCACAGTACCATCTTCATGTGGATGTTTCCATGCCCACATTTCAGTACGTTCAGTTGTTTCTACTAATTCACCATTTTCTTCTTTAGCATTCACTAAAGTAACATAACCTTCATCAAATTCAGGTTCTTCATCTAATAATCCAAAGATACGACTAGCCCCTGCTAGACCCATAACAACAGAGTTGATCTGCTGAGAAATCTGACCAATCTGACCAGTGAACTGCTTAGTCATATTCAAGAATGGAACAACAATAGAAATATTAAGTGCCATACCAGATAAAGATACATTTGGTGTCTTCAGATAAAGAAGAACACCTCCTGTTAAGGCAATTAATACATAAAGAATATTACCCATGTTATGAAGAACAGGCATCAAGATATTCGCAAATGTATTGGCTTTTTTAGATGCTTCAAACCAGGCATTGTTGACCTTATCAAACCCTGCGATTGCATCTTCTTCATGATTGAATACTTTAATAACCTTCTGCCCATTCATCATTTCTTCAATATAACCTTCAGTTGTACCAAGAGTCTGCTGCTGTTTAATAAAGAATCTTGAACTCTTAGAACCAAAATTCTTAGTGATAAAGAACATGATAACACAGCCAATTAATACAACCCCTGTTAACCAGAAGCTATAGTAAATCATAATACTAAATACTGTTAAGAGAACAATAGAAGTCTGCATCAATGCAGGTAATGATTGAGAAATAAGCTGTCTTAATGTATCAGTATCATTTGTATAAATAGACATGATATCACCATGTGCATTTGTATCAAAATAACGGATTGGAAGACTTTCCATTCTTGCAAACATCTTTTCTCTGAATTTCATTAATGAACCCTGAGTGACTACAGCCATTAAACGGTTGTATGTAAATGAAGCAATTAATGAAAGAATATAAAGAATAAGTAATACAGTTACAAATGATAATACTTCAGGCTTAGCATGTAGCCAGTCTTTTGTACGCCAGTATTTTTCAATAACAGCAATGATATTCTGCATAAATATTGATGGAATAGAGCTGACGACTGAGTTAAAAAGAATTAATGCAATAATAATAGGTAGAAGAACAGGATAGAATTCAAAGAGTGTTTTAATAAGACGTGTAAAAGTGTTCTTCTTATTACCACGATTATTTTTCATCCTGTTCACCTCCCTTGTTTTGTGAATAATATACTTCCTGATAAATTGGATTTGATGCAAGAAGTTCATCATGAGTACCGATTGCTTCAACAGAACCATTATTCATGATAATAATCTGATCTGCATCCTGTACACTTGAAACTCTTTGTGCAATGATGATCTTTGTAGTTTCAGGAATAAACTTCTTAAATCCTGCTCTAATAATAGCATCTGTTTTAGTATCTACAGCACTTGTAGAGTCATCAAGAATTAAAATTTTTGGTTTCTTAAGTAATGCACGTGCAATACATAATCTCTGTTTCTGACCACCAGACACATTTGTACCACCCTGTTCAATATGTGTATCATATTTATCTGGGAACTGTTCAATAAATTCATCTGCGCAAGCAAGATGACATGCTTCTTCTATTTCTTCATCTGTGGCTTCTTTATTACCCCAGCGTAAGTTTTCTTTAATAGAACCAGAGAATAAGACATTCTTCTGTAATACAACAGAGACAGCATCTCTTAAAGTCACTAAGTCATAGTCTTTTACATTTACACCACCGACTTTAACTTCACCTTCAGTCACATCATATAGACGTGAAATAAGATTTACAAGTGATGTTTTAGAAGAACCTGTTCCTCCTAGAATACCAATTGTCTGTCCTGATTTAATATGTAGATTAATATTTTCAAGAGCATAACGATCAGCACGCTTAGAATATTTAAATGATACGTTATTAAAATCAATAGAACCATCTTCTACTTCATAGATAGGTTTCTCTGGATTTGAAATTGTACGCTGTTCTTCTAATACAGCAACAATACGTTCACATGATTCAATAGAGATAGTCACCATTACAAAGATCATTGATAACATCATCAAGCTCATAAGAATCTGGAAACTATAAGTAAGTAATGAAGACAACTGTCCAACCTGAATGATATTACCACCAAAATTAACAACTAAATAAGAACCAAAAGTAAGTACGAAGATCATTACAACATAAAGACAGAACTGCATCATTGGGTTATTTAAGGCAAGAATCTTTTCAGCTCTTGTGAAATCACCACAAACATCTTCAGCTGCTTCATTGAATTTCTTCTTTTCAAAGTCTTCACGTACAAATGATTTTACAACTCTAATACCGTTGATATTTTCCTGTACTGAACTATTTAAGTTATCGTATTTCTTAAATACTTTTCTAAATAAAGGCATTGTCTTCTTAATAACAAGTCCTAAACCAATACCAAGTACTGGAATAGTAAATAAGAAGATCAACGCAAGTCGGCCACCCATAATAAATCCCATGACCAATGAGAAGATCAACATAAGTGGAGCACGTACAACTGTACGAATAATCATCATATAAGCCATCTGAACGTTAGTGACATCCGTTGTCATACGAGTTACAAGTGAAGATGCACTAAAACGGTCAATGTTTTCAAATGAGAAGTTCTGAACTGCAACAAACAAGTCTTTACGTAAGTTCTTACCAAAACCAGCTGAAGCATTGGCTGCTTTAATACCTGCAAGAGCCCCAAATAGGAGTGAGAAACAGGCCATGACAGTTAATATAATACCAAATTTCACAATAACTGAAATATCACAACCATTCTGCATTCTGTTGACTAGATTTGCGACCATTAATGGAATAATACATTCTACTAATGCTTCAAATGCAACAAGAACAGGTGTCAAAATTGAATCTCTCTTGTATTCACGAATACTTTTCTTAAGCACACGAATAATATTCATATTTTTTCCCCTTTCATTCATTTTCTAGATTTGAATAGACTTTACTAAGAAGATCAGCTAAAGTATCAATTTCTTCCTGTGTTAACCCACTCACCATCAAACGATTTGCCTGCGCTATATTATGTCTTACTTGTGCACAATGGCTTTCACCTTTTTGTGATAAACAAGCAACTTTAATTCGCTTATCCTTCGGATCATCACAACAATCAATCAGATTCTTTTCCTGAAGTCTTCTAAGAAGTCCCGCAGTTGTTGATTGAGCTACATGTAAATCCTTCTCAATCTCCTTAAAGGTCATTCTCTGATCAGGTGCGTCCTGTAATTTCAATAAAACATGGGACTGCATTAAAGTTAATCCTTCTTTTCTTAAAGAATTATTTGCACGCTTCTTTAAACAGTCATTAATATGCTTAATATAGCTTACTGCTTCACTTTCTCTCATCAGTTTACCTCCTTCTGCGCATTAGAATGATAGTACACTTTCAATCCAATGTCAATAGTATGCTATTAAATATTAAATTATAAAAAAAGAAGGACTTAGTCCTTCTTCTCAGCCTTAGATTCACAATAATAACATCTATAGATACGTTTCTCTCTATTTGCAAGATAGAACACCTGATCTAAATCTCTTTCTACAGATGTAATACATCTTGGGTTCTTACATTTAGCCACATTAATGATTTTTTCAGGAAGCTGTAATTTCTTCTTTTCTACTGTTTCACCATTCTTAATAATAGAAACAGTAATATTAGGATCAATATAACCTAATACATCTAAATCAACATCAAAATCGTTATCAATCTTGATGATATCTTTCTTACCCATCTTATTAGAACGGCAATTCATGATGATTGCAACCTGACAATCTAACTTACCTAGATCAAGAGCATCATATACTTCTTTTGCTTTACCAGCTGCAATATGGTCAATCACAATACCATTTTTAATACTGTCTATTCTCATAATCTTTCCACCTCATTCTGTAATCCTAATAAGCTTAAGATCAATGCCATACGGATAAAACGTCCATTATGAGCCTGTCTGAAATAAGCAGCTCTTGGATCTGCATCGACTTCAGTCTTGATTTCATTGATACGTGGAAGTGGATGCATAACAATCATATCTTTCTTTGCAGCCTGTAATTTTTCTTCATCTAAGATATAAGTATCTCTTAAACGGATATAATCCTGTTCATTGAAGAAACGTTCCTGCTGTACTCTTGTCATATAAAGAATATCTAATTCTGGCATGACTTCTTCCATGCTACGTACTTCTTTATATTCAATACCCATTGGATCAAGAATGTCTTCTTTTAAGTATTCAGGAAGTTTTAATTCATCTGGAGAGATGAATACAAACTTAGTACCTTCATAACGTGACATCGCTTTTAATAATGAATGAACTGTACGTCCAAACTTCAAGTCACCACAGAAACCTACTGTAAGGTTCTTTAAAGTGCCTTTTTCTCTCTGAATAGTTAATAAGTCAGTTAATGTCTGAGTAGGGTGATTATGTCCTCCATCACCTGCATTAATTAAAGGTACAGTGCATGTTGATGAAGCCACAACTGGAGCACCTTCCTTTGGATGACGCATCGCGATAATATCACAATAACCGCTAACTACATGAATTGTATCTGATACTGTTTCTCCTTTAGAGGCACTAGATACGTTAGCAGTTGGGAATCCTAATACCTTTCCTCCAAGTGATAACATAGCACTTTCAAAAGATAGTCTTGTACGTGTACTAGGTTCGAAGAATAATGTTGCAAGAATCTTATGTGCACATACGTCCTGATAACGTGTACGGTCTTTGATGATATCGTTTGCGAGTGCGATTAAATCATCAATTTCTTCAACAGATAAGTCCATTGGATCAATAATGAATTTTTTCATGGTGAGCTCCTTCTTTATAAACTTGTTTTAATTCCTATCTATTATATCACAGACCCTCTATTTAAACAGTTTTTTCTAATAAAAACGTTTAATTGATATATTAACTATATTATTATGATATAGGTAAGGAGAAAATATGACTGAAAAAGAGAAAATGTTGAAAGAAATGTTGTATAATGCCAACCACGATAAAGATCTACTTAAAGAAAGAACAATCGCAAAAGATTTATGTTTCAAATTCAATCAGCTGATGCCTTCTGATGTAGAGAATCAAAAGAAACTATTAAAGGAACTACTTGGACAAATAGATGATACCGCATCGATTCTAGCATCTTTCTGGTGTGATTATGGTTATAACATCAAGGTAGGAAAGAACTTCTTTGCGAATCATAATACTGTCATTATTGATTGTGCTCCAGTAACTTTTGGAGATAATGTCTTTATCGCACCTAACTGTGGTTTTTATACAGCAGGACACCCAATTGATACAAAACGCAGAAATCAAGGCCTTGAATTCGCTTATCCTATTACGGTGGGAAATAATGTCTGGATTGGTGCAGGTGTTCAAGTGATGCCTGGAGTCACTATCGGAGATAATGTTGTCATTGGTGGAGGCAGTGTTGTTGTAAAGGATATTCCTAGCAATAGTGTTGCGGTAGGTAATCCCTGTCATGTGATTAGAGAAATTACTGAAGAAGATGAACAAACAAACTGGGATCATAATTAAAAAGGATGTCACTTGACATCCTTTTATAATATATATTCACCTGAGTGCCAACCCGAGTGCCACCTGAGTGCCAACCTGAGTGCCACCTGAGTGCCAACCTGAGGGATATTCCAAGGAACATCCGAAGAACACTAACGTTATAATTTAATATAGAATCTATAACTCGCCTAATTTTTCACTCATCATCTGATTTATGATTATCATCTATTATTTCCCAATAGCCATTAGAACCATATCCAATAAATTGTATATCATTAGATTCTTTTATTCGACGTTTAATAGTTCTAATACTAGTCCCTAATGCAATAGACATTTTTTGAGTACTTATTTTATTATTCTTTCTAATCATTTTTTTAATTTGAGAAATAATATAATCATTATCTAAATTATTCTTATTACTCTGAGTACCAACCTGAGTATCATTTATACCAACATTATAATTTAAATTCGGCATAACAACTGTAAACTGATATCGATCAGATCTAAAAGATGGTTTTTTGCTTATATCATAGTTAACCTGAAATTCATATCCACTGATAATCTTACCAAATCCACTACCTTTACGTTCCATATATCCTAAGCGATTAAAAATATCAGCTAAAACCGGATTCCTTCTCGTTGACGGAACAGTCAGAGGATCCCTTTCCTGAATAATTGATCCATCCGGCATGCCTCCTGGAGAGTAAATTTCCATACGATCGTCAAAAATATCAATATGCACTTCACTCCCATTTATAAGATAATCTCTGTGAGCTAACGCATTAACTAATGCTTCATGATAACTGCGCTCTACATACTCTGGCATTTCTTCCCTAGAATTAGCAGTCTTTCTCCACATCATTTTTGCATTTCTTTTAATAAAAGCTTCCCCATCATCTATCAAAGACAAAACACTTCCTGAGTACTCAACATCATCTAATGCATCTATTGTACCACCACTTTTATTCAATCCATTCCATCGAGTACAAAACAATCTTGACCAACGAATAGGACTTTCATCCGCAACTAATGCGCCAGCATTTGTTAGAAATCCATGTTCATTCGCCAGCCCAAATGATATAAGATCCTTTTCATCAAAACTATTTCCTGTCCATTTTTTATATCGTTCTCTAAGCTTTGAAAAGGCAAAATCTTCTACTTTATAAGTTGAAACCTGAGAATCATAAGATGTGTTTCTGCTACGTAACACCAATCTTTTAAGCTCTGTTGCTGTAGCTTTTACGCTCTCATTACCAATACGAACATACGCTTCCAATACGCCATCTCCAGAATAATAATATGGTGTCTCGTCGCCTTTGAAAATATCAAGTATAATTAATACTTTTCCATCTTCGAACTGTTCAAACTTAAGATGAAATTCTGGAATCGGATCCAATCTTGACTTAATAATTTCACTTATTCTTTCAGCAGCAATATTAGGATTTTCAAGCCCTACAATCTCATCGTCATTAGAAATGCCAAAGATTAATTTTCCACCTAATGTATTTGCAAAAGCACTTACACTCTTACACCAGCTTTTTGGTTTCTTTATTTCTACTGAAACTTTTTTATCGTATTCTGTTGCTTCACCAATTAATCTATTTATATCCATTCTCCTCACCCTCCTTCTAAATATAATAATACTTCAAATGCACTTATTATTTACCTTGTAGTCTTGATATTTTCATGTTATGACAATCAAATTATATCATATCTTTAGTCTAATAATAAGATTACACTCAT
>ULPT01066976.1_pt1 | contig 17026 bp, 14 predicted proteins | sample 1953751 | NCBI WGS metagenome assembly ULPT01 (sample SAMEA4835636, study PRJEB28245) | human gut metagenome | biome: gut microbiome; material: fecal sample | place: Denmark | collected 2008
TGTTGCTCGTGGCGATGAACGATGCCCGGCGCGGCAGTTCCTCGATGGCAGTTCCCCACGGGCGCTTCATCTTCACCGCCGGCAGCTGCACCACATTCTTCAGAAATCCCTCCTGCAGCTTCGGCGAAATCTGGTTGAACTCGTCCAGATTGATGAGCAGCAGTTCCGACATCGCCCTCAACACCTGCTTCTTCTCCGCCAGCTGCAGACTGTCGCAATATCCCCATTTCAGTTCCGGCGGCAGCAGCCGGCGGCAGAACGTGCTCTTGTTGAAACCCTGGTCGGAGATGAGCAGCGGCACGTTGCTGTTGCCATACAGCTCCCCCGTCTTGCCCGTCCATTGCGCCACCATCCCCAGAAACCACGTGTGGAATCTCTCCCTCCACTCCGGGTCCTCCGTCGGCACCGTGTCGGCAAGCCTCCCGATATGGTCGCTGCCGTCCCAACGACCCACACATTTGGCGAGGAAGTCGCCGATGGGGTCGAAACAGCCGATGAAGTCAGACCCCACATAGTTCCTCACGTCATTAAACCCCACGGCGATGCCCGCCAACTGCACCTCCAGTGTGATTCTCTTCAGCGCCCTCATGTCGAGCATCAGGAAAGGTCCGTTGCCGTCCCTTTCCATATACTCCGTGCATTCAGTCACCGTGTTGTATCTCAACACATACCTCCGCCTGATATGCTCCACCATCTTCACCACATGTGAGCACCTCGTCGGAATCCTCTCCCCGGTCTCCTTCTCCGTGTTCGTCACTTCCGTTTCCTTACTCGTTTGAGTACTGTTCATTCTCTCAAACCACTTCTCCGAGGTCTTGGCAGATATCCTCAACCTTCCCCTTTTGTTTGTTCTGATACTTTTTGTTTTCATGGTATTGTCTGTTTTTTTAGCCAAATGGCCGATTTGGAATTTTAGTCTGTTTTGGTTCAGAATCGGGCACGGTGCTTGCCCAACATGGGCAAGGTGCTTTCTCAATAGGGGCAAGCAGCTTGCCCCGGTTGGGCATCTTTCCTGTCCGTTTCGTGCCCATTATTTATTCAAAAAGCTGACCATCTCTTCGTAGAAGTCAAACTCCACGTCGTCATACCCATAGTCGGCGAAAATCCTCTTTATCTTCTCCTGCTGGTTTTCTGTCAGTTTCCACGCCCCCGAGTCGTATCTCGAAAAGTCCCTTCTGTTGCTCATTGTCTTGATGATGTCGTGGCGTATGGCCTTATAGTCGCATGCCTTTACATTGCCGAGAGCCTTTTTGAATCCCCATGCCACCTTAGTCTTCTTCATCTTATGAAACAGTTTGCATCCTTCCACCGGATTCGTGGTCGGCAGGATACATTTCCCACACAGGTCCCTCTGTTTCATCTTTCTGATGACATGCCATCTCGTGCATCTCTTCTTTATCTCGCAGTTTTCGTTCAAACAATGAACCCAATTGTACGGTGTCGTGAATTCTCCCTTCACGAAATCCGAATACTTGATTTCATAATGCATACTCAATGCTTTTTAAAAGTTTATGATTATATTATCCCGGTCCTTTGTTCAACCCTGATGATTGATCAGAGCTTGGCGAGACAGTGATGCAGTCGTGCGCGCTTCGCTCCATCCTGTTTCCGCTTTCCGGTCCGTATGCCTATAAAATACGGTCCATTTTCCCCTCATGTCATATTCCATCCCCTTCCATACGATTAATTCTTCTTATTCCCCAACCATCCAGACAATCACCCGATGGTTTTCACCATACAAAAAATGCGGAAGTATCTGAATTACAGATACTTCCGCATTGGCGACCAGATGGTTGACGGTTTGAGAGAGAAAAATTGCTTATTCGGGTAATTTGCAGTACATTATTCCCGTCTTGAAGTCGAGAATCCATTTGTGTCTATACATGAAAGAAGAAGACAGCATTCCGGATATCGGTGGCAATTCCTCCCCTTCAGAGTCCTTTAAATTTTCCATGATATGAGGAGGTTCATCAATCACCTGCACATTGTCCTCGTAAGAACAGAGTTTAGGATCGTCTTCTGTTCCGCCAACACTCAACAGACTGAATTCCACGTTTTTGATTGTCGTTTTTATTTGTCTGTTGTTGAAAAGGGTGATAATCCCATTACTTATGGCGTTTCCATTAGGCAACCCGGCTTCATCTATCATGTGGCTTGTCATGACAGTCTTGTCCGCACCCGAATCGACAAGCATTATGAATTCGTTTTCTCCGCTGGAAATGCCCACCACAGGGATACCGTAGTTCTTGAACCCATACTCCATGGGGAAAAAGAATTCGCAGTTGTCGGGGTGGGTGTAAGTGCCGTCAGAGGTATAGAGCATTTCTTTGGCGTAGTCCAGAGTGAGTTGGTGTCTTATTAAGAATTTGCAGCCTACGATGCCTATCATTCCCACAAGTATCTGGTCGAAGTCTGATGCCTCACTCACATAGAACACGTCGCTGAACTCTTGATTGTTGCCCATCTTGAAAGTGAAGTCAACAGCATAGCACTCATTGCTCTCTCCTTGAATTGTACTTATATGTTTGCTGTCACCCTTCCTGACGGCAGAATCATCCAGTAAATCCATTACGGATTTGTTGAGGATACAATCGAAGGAACCGGTGTCAATCAGTATTATGCCGAAATACACGTTGCCGTCTTTACCTTGGAAAGCCGCTCTTACAAGGGGTGAATTATCCGTTTTCAATGTTTTTAGTTTAGTTTCAAATTTCATTTTTTCCATATTGTAGTTTTTTTTTGTTTGGTATTGAGGGCTCCCCCTTTGATAGAGGGGAAGCCTTGGGGATTATTGTTTCTGATTTTTTTGACCCAGATAGGTTGTGGCATCACGTATCCATCAGAAAAGTTCTTCGTCAAACTCTTGCTTCTTGATTCGCATTATCAGATAGCTGACGGACTTTGGCGCTTTCTTGCGGGTGTACTTCAATAGATTGTCAAACTCTTCTTCTGTCATATCCGAATTGAATGCCTCTATCAGTTCGCTTTCTCTCGTAGAATCGAGCATGATGGATTTGCGCTTCATCAGCATGCGTAAGGCATGAATGCCACGGTCGTATTTCGGTTTCGCTTCAACCAGTTTTCTCATCAAGTCGAGACCTGGTTCGCCGATGTGCATTTCGTTGAGCATGGCAATATTGTAGAGCACCTTGGCATCAGGGGTCGCCATGTCGAAGACATCTCCCATTAGAACGTTCACTTCGTCAGCTTCGTTGTATCTGCCTGACATTGCCAATGCACGGGATTTCACGTATAGGGCTTCCTGACATAGATGCTTCTGAAGAACTACATCCGCCAACATCAAAGCCTGCTCGTATTTTCCGGCATAGAGGCTGAGCAATGCCGCCAAGAACGTTGCTGGCCAATGATTGGCTTTTAACAGTCCTGTTGGAACATTCTCTATGCTTCCCATCAGAAAATCATCGCAAACTACAGTGTCGAGGAATCTTTTGGCTTGCAGCATTGCTTCCTTGATATCTCCAGCCAGAGCCTTCTTGTTCACCAATAGCAGGTATTGCCTGGCGGCTTCGTCGTAGTCGTTCTGCTTGAGTGCCGCATATACTGCTTTGCCGCTCTCTATCTCGTTGTTTATGAGATGCTCGTCGTTATACCCACTGGCATAAGCTAGAATTTCACGGTTTGTATACGCATACTGCGGTATGACATCTTTGGAGAGGAACAGTCCGTCCAATGTCCTCACTCGGCTCAATGCCACATACAGCTGCCCTGCAGCAAAGAGGCCATGGCTAAGGTTCAGCGACATCTTGTCGAATGTCATACCTTGGCTTTTGTGTATGGTGATAGCCCATGCCAACTTCAGTGGATATTGTGTGAATGTGCCTGTGACATCCTTTTTCAGTTTTTGCGACTTGTGGTCATATTCGAAATCTACAGAATCCCATGAGGTGCAAGGCACGGTGTAGGTGTTGCCGTTGTTGAGACAGACGTGGATCTCGTCTTTCGTGAGTTTCACCACCTTCGCAAGTGTGCCGTTAGCCCATCGCTTAAGCTGGTCGTTGCGGGTGAACATCACTTGTGCGCCAACCTTAAGATGAAGGTTCAGATCCACAGGCAGTCTCTTGTCGTCGAACTTCCCTGAAACGGTTCCCTCGTAGACGAATTCCTCAGCATCAATCTCAGAAAGACACTTGTGGTTTATCTCGCTGGCGGTCTTGTTGAGAGACGTCAGTGTGATGACCATTCCATCCTTGGCTTCAGGCTGCACCACGCGGCGGTTGAGATTCATGATGTTCTCAGGTGTTACCTTGTTCATGCGTACATTTTCAAGGATATGCAGAAATTGTTTGTCGTCATCCTGTCTATATACCTTCTGAAATTCTATCTTCACCATGCGCATGTTTTTTATGGCATTGGCTTTATAGAAGAAGAACTCGTTGGTCTGATAGATGTCGTGCATCAATTCCCATTCTGCTCCATGTCTCACTATTGGAGGCAGCTGAAACATGTCGCCAACGAAGATTATCTGTTTGCCTCCGAAGGGCAATGTGGTGCGCAGAGTCTTGCGCAGCGTGTAGTCGATGGCATCCACTATGTCGCATCTCACCATTGACACCTCATCGATGATGATGGTGTCGGCATGCAGGAGCGTCAGGATGCGGGCCTCATTCAGTTTTCCACAGGTTCCAGGAGGACATACTTCCATCGGAAGACCGAAGAAGGAATGTATGGTGTCGCCGCCAGCCAAGATTGCGGCGACTCCGGTAGGTGCCAATGTGATAAACTGCTTGTCAACCATCTTCTGAACGTTGCGTAGAAAGGTGGTTTTGCCGGTTCCTGCACGTCCTGTGAGAAAAAAACTGCTGTTGGTGTTGGCAATTAGCTCGTAAGCGAGCATCTGCTGCAGGTTTTGGGGGTCTATCTGTATATTCTCCATATTATTTCTGTTCTATTGCTGGTAATATTTGTGTAAGGCGAGTATTGAAATCTGCATCAAGGAAACTCTTGTAGCATTTGCCGATCAGACTTTTTGCCTGTATCTCGATTTCTGCTGCCGGTACTGATGTGCGTTGTGATTTCAGTATGCCTGCGAGGTAATCCTTGACCATCCTTTCTGATTCCGCGCGTATGAACTCTTCGTTTCTGTGCACCTTGTCATAGTCTCGCTTCTGTATCAGCTCAAGCTTCTTTCCGTTGAAGGCATATATCTCAATGCTGTCAATGTAGGTCCAGTTGTGGTAGAGTCCCACTTTCTCCACTATGACAATGCGGTCGCAGAAACGAATCCCCCGATAGTATCGGTTTCCATTTCCACTTTCATATTCGTTACAGATGAACATCTTCTGTCCATTGTCCCATGCCGGAACGCTGGCTCTCTGATTGCCGAAAGTAGGTAGTATGCTGTCAAACAAGTTTTTGCTTATTGCCTTTGCTAATGAAGCCATGTTTTTTTCCTTTCTTTTAAGGTTTTAGTTAATTAGTTCTCGTTTTCTCTCTTTCTGTGAGGGGCAGATCATGCAAGCATTTTACGCTGAGTCTGCTCAATCATCTCTTTTGAGAAAGATAATATCTGATGCTCGCTGATTCGCTGCCCGAGAGCTTTTGCCTGTCCTATGAGGAAGTCTTTTAGCATGAGAATGCTTTGCTCTTTGGCAAAGAACTCAGAGAATACTCTCCAGTTGTATCCTCCCCATGATTTCTGGGCAATGATTCTTGCCTTTTTGCCGTCCCATCCAAACAGTGTTATACCGTTGAGGAAGGTGTGGGTATGTCCTTGCCCGATGTTGTAGTACACTGCAAGACGGTCGGAGATACGGATTGCCTTGTAGTAGGTGTTGCCGGCGGCGCTGGTGTAACCACAGGTCAGAAACACGTTCTTCTCTGGATTGTATGTTAGAGAACTTCCCGAAAGGGCTGGTAATGCCTTGGCGGCAACGAGTGCGAGTGTTGTGCTCATAGTCGTTAGATTCTTTTTTTGTTTAGCGGAATAGGACGCCACCTCTGTTGTGATGAAGAAATAATGTGTAAACAAATCCAACTTTCTCGGAATTGCGATGCAAAGTTATAGCATTTTTATCGTCCTACCTAAGTCTTTAAAAAGTGTATTGGTTCCTCAGTATTTGGAACCAATACGATGTCCTATGTTAGACTATGCAGCAAATCTTTTCTTGCGGATAGCTTCCATGCAACGACTTGTGCCAGTAATGGAAATATGTATTGAAGTGAGGTCTTCTGTGCGACCAAATTTCTTGTGGTTTGCCTGAGCCTGACGCTTCTCGACGATTCGCCTTAGTATGCGGTTCTGAATGCTCGGTGACTTCGTCTGGCTCTTGATGCTGAGGTTGAGAAGAATGCCGTCAAGAACTTCTATCTCAATCTTCCTTGTGATAGTATCACACACATATTTTGCTGATGCTGAGCGGTATCGTGGAGTGTGCTCCACCTTCTCCCAGCTCTTGTTGACCTTACGGCGTGCATTGGCTTCTGCTTTCTTGTTCTTCATAATCTGCTTTTGGCTTGCTTTCTTGTTCATAGTGTCCTTGCTGTTGTTTGTTGTCTGTTTCATAGTATGCTGATTGTTGTACCCCCACCAAACGATTTGCAGCGTCAACTCCGAGGTGGTGTCGAAGTTTGACGCTGCAAAGGTAATACGTTTCTCGCTAATAAAATCAAGTGGTCATGAGTATATTGGTTCCTCTCAATTTGGAACCATTCCGCTATTCATTCTTAGGGTATAAGTCAGATAAAGCACGCACTCGTTGTGCCATTTCATCACGTACAGATTCTGGTGAAACAATCTCCAATCCTGCCCCCATCTGAAGTATGCGTCCGTAGAATTCGTTGTTTGGCTCTACATCAACAGAGAACTCTGCATACTCACCATCATCATATTTGTCGAATTGTTTTACACGGATGTAACTTTTATGAAGGGGTTTTGTTTCCATCAACTTATAAATATATAATGATCGCGCACGAATAACAATATGTTCCTTCTGAGCATTCATTTTATGACTTACGCCTACAATGTCCTTGAAGAACTCGTCATAGAAATGCTTCGGTGCTGCCACATATTCTACCCTTGACCTCTCGCGAGGTTTTGACTGAATTCTATCAAGAGCAATGTTATAGCCATACTCCGGCTCCCTTCCATCAGCATGCCCAAATAGATGCCATCTGCTATTGTATTCCTTCAAATAGTGAGGATGGAACATCAGCGTTACTTCCTCTTCATCAAAAGGCTTGTAATCAATCTCCAACACCATTTTGTTTGTGATGGCTTCATACAACGATGGCAAGTAATCTATGTTGGTCAGAATGCGATCAAGGCTTGCGCTTATTACTTGTTCCCCCTTCTGTCGTTTGGCTTTCATGTCCAATAAATCCTGGCAATCCTTGAAGAAGTACTCCAACCATGACTTAGGGAAGAAACCGGCAGAATCTTGACAGAACTTCCAATACTGACGAAGATTATTGATAGCCTTTGCATTTCGCATATCTGCAAGAGGATCGTTGTCCTTACCTACGTAGCGGAAACGCTTTTTTCGGTTGTTGCCATCCTCTTCAAAGCAACCGTTGCCAACTTTCTCGAAGATAGCCTTCTTTACTATACCAACAGTCTTCTTCAGTTCGCCATATCCTTCGCAATTGGACTGGTTTGCGGGTAGTTCTTCTGTAGAACACCCCAATCTGTCTGCCATAATATCCGCATATGTAACCCATCGGCGACTCATAAGCCACCGATAAATTATTATAGCAAATTCAGCCTTATAGCTTTCGCCGTCAAAAAGGTTCTGTCTTGGCATTATTCTGTGATTCTGTTTTTTTGCCACTCTTTTATGGCGGCAGTAACATTCTGGCAATACTCTCTTGCGACCCTCATTTCTTCCTCCATATTTCCGATTACGTTATTATGGGCAACAGGATTTCTTAACGCGGTTAAAAATTCAAATTTTGTATTCCACTCTTCTCGGCTTCCCTTAAAGATATGCGTATTAAACCATTTCCAATTTGGTCTAATAAACAAATCGAAAATTTGCGCAGTAAGTGTAAAATCCACAAGATGCCCTCCGTTCATAGTAGGGAAATTTTGGATCATCTTATCACGATTCGTCTTTAGAGATCTTAAATTGGTTTTCCATTTATCTATAGGGAATGCAGGGAATGGCGGATTTGAGGTAAGTGAAGCTGTGAGTTCGGTTTCCCAATCTAAAGAGAAATTCGCCTTTAGGAATTCTTTAACAGAATATCTTAACAAATTCTCCGTGTCAGACCATAATGACACATAAGGAACATTCGCATAATATCTTCTATAGAAGTCTAATGTTCCATAATCAGAAAAGCAAGTATAACAATATCCATCCCACGAAGGGCCGACCTTCATACCGCTAAATAAAAGTTCTTTATATTCAGGGCTTACTTTTTTGATGAATTCATACTTTAAGAGTTTCTCTATTTGCTTTTGATTCGAATCATAATACGGTCCAACAACAACTTGAATAGCAGAATCTATTAGATGTTCTTTTTCTATGGTTGAGACGATATTATCAAGAACTTCCATTAACTCTAATTTCACGTCATCAAATTTTGAAAACAAATCGTTAGTAATATCCAAATTAAACATTTGGCTATTAATCTTGTCCATTAGCCACGGATGATTTCCCGTGAAATAGGAGATTGCATTCTTATATGTGTCATCCGTTTCCCAATATTTGCCGAAATGATTCCAATACTCTAAAACATCCTCTTTGGTAAACATTCCCAATCTAAGGTCACTACACGTTCCTGCGAAATTAGAAATTGCACCATCTTTGACCTCTATGTCTTCAATTGTTTTTCTCGAGCATGTAACAAGACATAAATGTGTATCAGGATTATATGAAAGTTCCCGAAGAAGTTGAAAATCTGCTTTGCCAAAAAAAGATTGAACGCTATCAAATTCATCAAAGATAAAAATCGTTTTATATCCAAAGCGCTTAACCAATTTGAAGTATTTCTGTATTAAATCTTTGTCATACTCATTCTTTAAAGACTCCAGTATTTTTACGGAAAATTTCTGATACTTCTCATCTTCGCATATAAATTCTAATTCATCATACAATAGTATAACCATTTTTTTGAAGAACTCATTTGAACTCATACAACTACCAGCTTCGAAAAATATGGGAATTGTTTTGATTTTAATAAGTTCCACTTTTCTGTCCATAATTGCATGCCAAACCAAACTTGACTTGCCTACACGCGGAAGCCCCATGATAGCAAGATTGCCATAAGTTGGTCCAAGGACTCTTTCTGTAATTTTATTTATAGAGTCTTCGCGGCCAATAAATCTGTCGCCATGTACAATTCCGCCAAAATCAGCGAAAGGGTTATTTAATGATTGAGTAGCCATTCTTGAAATAATTTTACTTGAATTTTATAATTGTTTTCACCACGAAGTTCTAGAACCTCTCGATCTACCAAATGCTTTAATATTGCATCTTCTCGGGCTTTGTCAATCAAAGCATTAATGTCATTTCTATTGCAGAAACCAATGATTTTAGAATTAAGTGAAACTTGCTTGAGTACTTGCAAAATTTCTGTTTCTGGATATTCTTGTAAATCTTCAGTTTCACCCGCTCTAATCAAGTTGTCAAATTTATCTTCAACTAATGCTTCTGAACCATAAACAAAAGAATTAGCCACATCAATTACATCTGCTTCAGTAACACTAATAGACTTGTTCAAGTTCATGTAGTCAACTAGACGGGCACAGAATATTTGAATATAATATGGATTTCTAGAAGTATATTCAATAATCTTTGTCACTGCGTCATCAATATATCGGCTATTTCCATTTTCATCTAATATTGGTTTTTCAATAAGGTCTCTAGCTGGAGTTTCTTTGAGGTATGTAAGTCGAATATCTTGAATTACACCGAATGCATTTCTTGCATAATCTTCTTTCTTAAATGAAGGAACCACATCCTGTCCAACAAGAACAACAGAAAATTGAGCACGCTCATTTTGAGTAACAGCCTTCCATTGTTTCATTATCGATGGAGAAATATTGCCCTTCTTTATCTCTGTATATAAATATGTGAACTCGTCTATCATTACGACAAGATTCTTATCTTCCCAGCCTGGAGTTTGTTTACATGCCAACTTAAACTTCACCATATATTTGGTGAATGTATTTAGTGGATTTTCTTCATCTTCAGATTTGAAATCCGCATAATTTGGCAAACAGAATGACGGAGTATGTTCGCACAATCCATCAAGTTCTGCAAACTCCAAATCTGTATTGATAGTGCTTAATATTTTGTAGTAGAATGAGGCTTCCGAAAGATTGTTGATAATTTCTCCAATACTAAAGAATATACAGAATGTCTTACCAGTCTCAAGAAGTCTCTTCTTTAAATGCAACATCACAGAAGATTTACCACAGCGTTTTTGTCCATAGATTATTATCTGCTTTGATGGAGATTTGATTATTGCATCAACAATGTTTGCTATAAATTCTTCGCGTCCATAAAACATCTTGGAATCAACAGGAACAGGCCCTCCATCAGCTATAGGCGCATAAGGATTTTCTATCGGGCAATAATCTGTAGGCGAATAAAGTCGTAGTGTTTGAAGTGACGAGCATTCTGCTTGCTCATTACCATTCTTGTATTTGCAACGAACATTAAGTGCTGCAGCCTTTTGTTTGATAATATCTTCGCCAACTTTAATTTTTAATTTAAATATCTGACTTTCACCACCATCTATCGCATTATAAGAGATACCTCCACCATCTAGTGTGGAAATTATATCTGTATTTTGCACATCAACAGAAACTTCCTTGATTGGAGATGAATCCTTGTGATTTGAAATGGAAATCTGAATAGACACTTCATTACCCTCATTCACAACGGTTTCGGCTGACAACAATTTGATTTGAATTTTGGGCGCACTCATCTTAATGATTTCATTAAATGAAATTACAATAAGTTGGTTAATACGCTTTAATAAAGGAAGAATTGATTCAAAAGAAAGTTTTGTTGGGCCATCATTAATCTCTTCTATTAGTTGTTGAACCTGACCATTAGCATTATTCTTGTTCGCTTCCTTATTTCTATAACCAGATGACTTGATATACGTTTGTAATGCAGGGACAATATTATTAATGATGTTATATATCCTACTAACATCAAGAGAGGTTATCCAATCCGCTATAATTTCACGTAAACCCAGCAATTGAGTTACAATTTCCTCAATTGTTGTGCTTTCACCAATAGACTTAATTTGTGCTACAACTTTCTTGTAGTCACGAATTCTAATATCTCGTGCTTTATTCCATGCTTCAACAAAATCCTCTTTTGATATTGGATTAGATAAATCTTTTAGTCCAATGTGTTTCAATGCCTGTAACGCTTGGGTTCTAAAGTGCTCATTCGAGTAAAGCTTAGAGGTTATCTGAGCAGAAATCTCTCTATTGTATAAGAACATAGACAAAATACTTTCCCATTTCTTAGGATCGAATTCTGTTGATATAATTCTATCTAACGCATCATCTACAGATGGGCTTTTGGTAGACATGTTGATTAACTCATTGAAGGTACAACAATGAGTCATTAAGTAGAGAGCAATCTGAGTGGCATTTTTCCTGTAGTTTTCTTCAAGCGAGAATGCCTCATTATAATAAAAACGAGTTATATCGCCCGAACTATAATCTGAAATATGGTTTAAGGACATTGCATTACAATACCTAGCCATAACAGAACGAAGTCTACTAGTATTACCAGGCTCTACATCTGTCAACAATTTTCCTTCTGTTAGAAGATATTTTGCACGCTCACGTGGACGAGCCTTACCAGCAGTTTCAATTACTTTTCTAATTTCGTTGAGAGTAACATCATTGAATACTCCTGATTCGATAATTTTCGGTGGCACACCTGCATATTCATCATAATTATCTAAAGTCTGTTGAATAAACTCGCTTATGCCCGTATTAAGAGAATCAAATTCTGTTGCTGAGATTTCGGCCAGTAACTCTTCTGAATCAGGTGTGCTTTCGATGAGAGATTGGAGTTTTAACGCAGCTTGGTTTGATGGGTCAACTGATAAAGATTCTTCGATTGTATCAATCGCTTCTTGAGGCTCATTAAGTTGAACCAAAGCAAATGCCTTTTTATACAATAACATAGAATGCTTTGATTTATCTTCATATATTTCGCGTCTTTCAGTAAGGCGATCAACGACTTTTATGAAGTTTTCAAAGTCTTTAACTGAATAATAGAAGTTCTCTAGATAATTGAAAGTTGAGATGTTATTTGCCAATTCTTCCACATAATTGGACATTAAATTTATGGCTTCATTCCTGTAGTCTTCCGCTAAAGATGTATCTTCCGTGGATTTATAGAGGAAGGCATATAACATACCTAAATCTTTAATTGAACTTTCAAGTCTTTCTCCTTTATCTATTGCTTTTAAATAATATTCTATAGCCTTCTCGTAATTTTTCTCATTATGATATTTCTTGGCCTTAAAATATGCATTAGAATACTCCTTAGGCTTAGAATAGTACTGAGGATATAAGCGTTCAAGGTTTCTTCTCATTTCATCTGCTGAATAATTATCTGGATATTCTGACAGGATTTGTTCAACCAAGTGAAATGCGTGCTTATAATCACCCGAATTAGAACATTCTTCAGCAATCAAAAGCATATCATGAATAGTTTTGGGTCTATGTATGGTTAGAGCCTTTGGTCCTTGATCCTGACTGTTATTTTGAAGAGTGTACACAACAGGAGCATGATACCAGGTTGCAGAATTTAATCCTTTTTCTACAATCTGATTTATACTGAAATAAATATCCTTACCAGATTTGCCATCTAATATAAATCCAAAATTCATCTCAGGCTTAACAAACTTTATTTCTCCAAGTGCTGGCACAATGCGCAAATTATCAATTTCATGTTTGTCTTTGACAAGTTCCATAAGAGCACTTAAATCATTGCCCAGTGTACTCATCTTACCACTTGATTTTTTTTGCGAGGAAGAAATCTTGCTTTTCTTTTTAAGTTTAGGATCAATTTGATGTAGTACATCTAGGGGAATAACATCACCGGCCTTAAAACTTAAAGGAGTATTTTCATTTTCTGTTACAATGGATTGATCGTTGTGCGAAGTTTGATTTGAAGAAGACAATTCAACTGCATCTGATTGTTCTGTGCTTCCCTTTGGAGACATTTCTTGATTAGAATCATTGCTATCTGCTTCATCTTCCATAAAGCTATCCTTCGCTATAACTTCTTCTTTCTTAGACGAATCGTTAATGAGACTCGTCTGAGTCTCATTTGGGGGAGCACATACACTAGTAGCTTCAGATAATGTTCCTTCCTCAAAAGAATCTATATCATCGCCTTTAATTCCACAAAGTTTTCCTTCCAAAGTCTTTATAGCAATTGATGTTGGAAGTAACTTAAAAATATACCCTTCAACTGATTTGTTAGAATTATTGAAGAAGATCTTGATAAAATCACCTTCACTAAATATGCTTGTTATCAATTCTATCATGAGGTACTAATATTTTATCTTGGTTGTTTACTTACGAGAAGTTCTCTTATATCAATGTTTAGCAATTCCGAAATCTTTGCCAGCGTCTGCAAATCGGGTTGTGTGGTGTTTGTGCACCACTTGGAAACCGTTACTGGATCTTTTTCTAATTGACCGGCAAGCCAGACGCCCGTTTTACCAGCATCAGTCAATGCTCCTTTAATTCTATTTAGATTTTCTATGCAAATTTCTTAATGCTTGATGTAAAGATACTAAATTATCTCGGATTAAATGGGGATTATTTGTGAATATTTTATGAAGCAAGTAGTTTTTTATGTTTTGTTAGGGAAAACAGCCCCCTTGGTAACTATTCAGCGATAGCCTTGCACCTTAATCCGCGATTGAAATATACAGCGAAAAGACCTATAAAAAGACAAAATAAAGTGTCTGTATTTCTTGCGTATGTGATATATTTTTCGTACCTTTATACCTATGAAAGAGCAAGTTGCGGATATGCCAAAAGTGCTGCAAGACATGACAGCAGAGATGCGGTTGATGCGTGAAACCATCGATCAGCAGTATGCTGAGATTGCCAAACTTAACCGTAATATAGAAGCTCTGAATCATCAAATACGCAAGAAGGACGAGACAATCGCCATGTTAACAGAACGTCTGTCTAAATACGAGAAGCCTAAGAAGAATTCCGGCAACAGCACACTCCGCCAAGCAAGGAGGGTATGAAAGACGAAATAGTCAGAAGAACGAAGACTCTGCGCAAGCCAAGTGGCAAGAAACCTGGCGGTCAGGAAGGGCATGACGGGCATAGGCTATCCTGCTCTTCTGCTCCAGACGAAATAGATGACGATGCTCCCAACTACTGTACCAATTGTGGTGAGCCTCTTGCAGACGCCGAGCGTGTACTTGACTATGTGACGCAAGTAATCTCAATTCCAGAACTTAAGCCGGTAATCAAGGAGATACGCCACTATGTGATGATATGCAAGAATTGTGGCGAACGTATCCGTACCGCACCAAGACGCAAGTCTAACGATGTGGTCTACGATGCAAGCGTAAAGTCACTTGTCGTGTATCTCAGTGTCGTGCAATTTCTTCCATACGGCCGTATAGCAAGTTTCTTGCGTGAGGTGTTCGGGTTTGCTCCGAGTGAAGGCTCGCTTGTAAACTGGGTGAAGGAAGCCAAGAGAAACGCACAGCCTGCCATTGAAAAGATTAAGGAGTATATCATGTCGTCAAGTGTTGTCGGTTTCGACGAGAGCGGATGCTATTGCAACAAACGTCTTGACTGGGCATGGATAGCGCAGACAGTTTACTACACCTTACTCTTCCGTGCTGACGGCAGAAGCTCAAAAGTATTGACGGACAAGTTCGGCGACAGCCTGGAACGAATGACTGCCGTAACGGACCGTCATAGCGCATACTTTGCACTTCAACTCCTCAACCATCAAGTTTGTATGGCACACCTGCTGCGAGAGTTGCAGTATTTGTCAGAATTGAACGACAAGCAGGATTGGTCCGACAGGATAGCAAGCTTGTACCGTGAAGCCATACATGAGAGAAACTCGAACCCATCTGCGATAATACCCAAGGCATCGTGGCAGGAACGCTTAGACAGCCTGCTCAAACTGAATATCTGCAATTTTGGCAAGAAGTTTGAAACACTCAAGAAAGGATTGATAAAATGTCGTGACTACATATTCAATTTCCTTGAAGACCCAATGATACCATCTGACAATAATGGAAGTGAGCGTGGAATACGTAAGTTGAAAATCAAGTTGAGGAACTCCTGCACATTCCGTTCTGATTTTGGGGCAGATGCATTTCTTGAATTAAATTCAATCGTTGAAACTGCCAAGAAACACAACAAGACTCCGTTCAATGCAATTCAAGCCTTATTTGAGGCTTGAAACCCCGCCATGCCCTACCGCTGAATAGTTGCTTTCTCAAATTGCAAAAAACTTGAGACCGTTACTTTTAAAGGCATTTTGCCTTATGCTGGTTCTGGTATATTTGACGAATGTTTAAACCTAAAGGAAATACATATTCCTAGAGGTAGCTTGGAGCATTATATAATAATCATGCCATTTTATAAGGATAAGTTTGTGGAAGAGTGATGATAATGGCAGTTATGTAAAAAGAACTTTTTGTTTTTATTATTCATATTATTGCTGTCTGCTAATACTTTTTTTGAGCATAAAGTAGGAGGATTCCTCACTTGGAAGTCCTTTAAGTTACTTTTGTTGTCTTGGACAATCCCCATAGTCTGGCATAGGAAAGTGTCTTTATACAAATTTTGCAGGTCGTTTTTTTGCTATCAGTAGCAGACAAGTGATAATGATTCCTATGAGTATATAAGTTCACTACTCCTCAATTCTTCCCGTCTGTAAAATAAGCCTGTTTAAACAAGCTTATTCTGCAAACGGGTGTTTAAGTGTTGATAATCAGATAGTTGGAGGTGTAATTTAATTCTGGGAGGCACGGATTTGGGGCTCTTTGCTTCTTATTATGCATTGGAAAAGGGCTGGAAAGGGCTGATTTTGCAAAATAAGCTTGTTTTTATAAGCTTATTTCTACAAAATTTGCAGATTAAGAGAAAATAGGTATATTTGTGACCTGTAAATGCGGTTGTTCTTCGGCTGATGAGCTAAATGAAGACAAAAAACACTCTTCTGAATAACAATCCCGTCAAGCTCTGATGAACGATTCGGGGCGAACGGGAGAAATAAGGATTATGTTCTAAATAGCCAAAATTCAAGCTGGCTCTGATGAACGATTCGGAGCGAACGGGACAAACTGGGATTATAAAAACAATAAAATCAAAATAGAAATATGACAAAGAAAAGCCTTCTTATCAAAGACACTACGGTGGATGAACGAATGGCAATCGTGAAGGAGTCGCTTAACTTCTGCGACGGTGATTGCGATGGAGTGGATATGGATGACATGTATGACGACTATATTTTCGGTCGTCGTGAACTTGCCGATATCAATCTGGAATTCAGTCGGAAACATGCCGGTGAGGTGGTGCCAAACCGTCCTTCGGCACCTCGCGGCTGCATGGGGCGGTAACCATTTGCATTGGCATGAAAAAACGGATTGTCTGAAGCGTTGTTGGCTTCGGACAATCCGTTTTTTTTTTGTTTCAATTAAGGCTTTGGGGCTGAACTTCAATCGGTCATCAAGATCTGTTTTGCTAAACTCCACCTCGCCCATCAACCCGATTCTGACTGAATCACTTTATTGTCGTTTCATACACCGTTTCGGGGTCAGCCTTGCCGAAGTCCATGTCGCGGTAGGCTTTGGGGAGGTCGGACATGTCGAGGGTTATCTCCTTGTTTACTGGGCGGTCGGGGTCGAGCAGGGAGTGGGAGAAGAGCCAGTTGTAGGTCTTGCGCATATAGAAGAAGCGTGCCGGAGCACCGTGGTTGGCGCCCTGCAGCCAGGTGTAGCGCAGACGGGAGTCGTTGCCGGACTTCTCGAGGTCGTTGACCACCGATTTAGACTGGCTTATGGATACCGCCCTGTCGGCAGTGCC
>ULPT01067496.1_pt1 | contig 16948 bp, 14 predicted proteins | sample 1953751 | NCBI WGS metagenome assembly ULPT01 (sample SAMEA4835636, study PRJEB28245) | human gut metagenome | biome: gut microbiome; material: fecal sample | place: Denmark | collected 2008
TTTTTTAAAATCCCTATCAAAAAACTGCACGATAGACTTTGCTACCATGCAGCTTGCTTTATTTAACTTCAATGGACCTGATAAAGGAATTATCAACCTTTCCAGGGGCTAGCCTTTGAATCGTGTTTTTCTTTGTGATGTCTTTATCGGAATCTAGGAAATCCGGAAGTCCTTGCCATGGTTCAATAGCAACATAGTTTCCCCATTTCTCATCGGACCAGAGAGCAAGATAAGCAATTCCATCCTTATAGACGCGGATACCAGAGCCATCGGTTTTGACTAAGTCGACATACGGAATGTTATAGGCATCCAGAATCAAAGTCGGATAATGCCGGAAAAGAGCTTTTGAGAGAGGAATCCTGTTGCCTTTTCCAAATGCTTCTTTGCCCGTAACATAATGGTAGTCTTTATCCCTAGTAATACGGGTCAGCTTCCTATTCTTTGGTAAAAAGATTTTATTGCCAGAAATATCAAATTCCTTTTCTTTCTTTATACCAGGAAGCCTGAAAGCAGGATGACCGCCCATCCTATAAGGAAGCGGTTCCGATGACAGATTCTTAATCGAACGAGAGATAGCAATACGCTTACCCCTCAGGCGATAGTAAACTGTCAAAGAAAAATCAAACGGATATCTTTTCTTTGTTTCTTCATCAGAATGGAATTCGACTTTCAATTCCTGATCATTGATTTTAGTCTCGATTCCTTTCCTATAACGAATCAGACCATGATTTTTCCTCTCATAGGTCTTTCCCTTGTATTGATAGTTTCCGTCTTTCAGCCGTGCAACGAAAGGGAAGATAATAACATCCTGTCCCTGCCAGGAATTCTCAATTGGCTGATAAAGCAGTTCTTTGTTTTTCCGTAAATCATAGATAGAGGAAAGTGCTCCGCCATTTGGGTTTACGGTTATAGATAGTTCTTTGTTATGAATTTGCACTTTTCTTACTCCTCAACATAATACCATAGCACAATTAAGGTAAAATGAATACAAAGAAAACAATAAATTTTAAATTTTTTTGTTACCTTTTAGAAGGTATAAAGAAAAGTCAGTTTTTACCATCTTTTTCACAAAAAGTGCAGATTTGTCTGACAAAACACAGTCTTATTGTTACGACACCTGAATTCAGAAATAGGGAACACGTTCAAAAAGGAAGAGCAAAGGAACAGAGATATACTTCTTGTCTTTTTATAGAAGATTAAATTCTTAGAATACATTTCTTGATTCCGGTTTATTCGACATGATTAAAGTAATTGTTATAGAAACAACTCTATTCTTTATTTAAAATTATTTACTTAAATAAGGAGAAGCAAAAAGCTGGCAGGAAACCCTGCCAGCTTATTGTTATGAATCCGATTAGTCAGCGAAGAAGCGGGAGACAAGATCACGAGAGTACTCGCAAGTCTCATCCCTGTCGCCGAAGGACATGATTTCACCACCATAGTAGGTGTTGTTCTTGCCCTGCCTGGCTTCGACTTTATCATACCAGCCGTCTTTGTAGTCTTCCGAATAGACATGCGGGAAGTAGTAAGGCTGGAACTTGTAGATGACATTCGGCTTGCCATTGACCATTTCCGGCGGACAATCAAAGTCTTTCCTGTCCTGATAGGCAAGCGGAAGCGTAGCTTCATAGTCAAGCTCTTTGCCACCATTGTAGGTCTTATGATGACGTAAGATATAAGTAACAATCGGCCTATCCGGTTCATTGACCCAACGGCGATAGTAAACCATGACATGGCCCATTCTTTCCGGAACCATATTGTCAACGATATAGTAGGAAACATCCGGATACTTGCCTTTTTCAATCGTCATTGCCTGAGTGTCGTAACGCTCATAGTCAATCTTAGAGAATAAGGCACGTTCTTCATCCGTGACATCAAGCCATTTATCAAGGGAAATGGTAGTCGGGTTGTTTAACGGATTCTTCTCAGTTGCAACCTGGAGCGGGCAGGTAATGATCAGCTTATCGAAGACTTCTTCCTTGGCATTGACCGTGATGGTGACCTTGTCGCCACGGACAACCTTGGTAATATCCGAATTCAGAACTGCCGGATGCCTAAGCTTAGCATTTAATGCTTCATAGATAGACTGGGTTCCGTCTTTCCAAGTCCAGAGATTGATCTTAACGAAGTTCCTCCTAGTCTTGAAATCAAGATACTTTAAGACATAACCAGCCGGGATTTCATCAAAGAAGCCGTAACCAAAGGAAGTGAACGGCTGTACCCAGACTTCGGTAACAAGCGGACATCCATTCCTCTTGCAGAACTGGTCGAACGGCCTATAAAGGTCTTTCAAATTCGGGTTCTCGCCAGACACAGGTTCACGTCCTGGAGTAGCAGCATAGCCCTGGTATTTACCCTGAGCAACACCGATATGACCAGTGACATCATAGCCTTTGTATTTGGTTTCAAGAATCTTTCCGAATTTCCTGATCTGCTTCTGAAGCTTCTTCCTATGAAGGGCATCTTTCGGATGCTTTAAGAAATATTTGAAAGGAGACTTCCTAGCCTCTTCGGTATTCCAGCGATAGTCCCTACGGCCATCGGGATACTTGTAGTTACGGAATAAGACCGGTCCATCTGGTTTGACACCAGTCCAGTCCCTGATATCCTGAATTGCATAATAATTCGGAACACCCCTGATTGCACCCATTTCATAACGTTTTCCATGGTAGCTCGGAGAGTGGCACTTACCACCGACATGGTCAGTGCGTTCAAAGATGGTGTAATTCTGATAGCCTTTCTGCTCTAAATACCTACCAGCTGCAAGACCAGCCGGTCCACCGCCGATAATAGCAATGCGAACATTCTTATCCATACAGTTTCCCCCTTTTAAGAATAGTTGCTTAAATTATTTTAGAACAATCCATTCAAAATGTAACCTCTTTCATCAAAAAAGTTGTAAAATTGAACAGGGGAATCGCAACAAATGCATAAATACAAGACATTTGTAGAAATACTCGAGTCAGCAGACCGGGAGAAAGCCGTTTTTTCTGCTTTCTTCAAAGGAATTAAAGAAGATGTCAGCTATGGAACTTTCCTAGATACCATCCGCTCTTATCCTGAAATAAAAGGAAAGACATTTGCCTTTCTCGGAGACAACAGCTTTAGCTCTATTCTTCTTCTTTTTATTCTTGCTTATCAGAAAAAGACAATTGTTTTATTGAATCCTCTTGAGGATGAAAAACTCAGGAAAGAAAAACTGAATAGTCTTCCTTTCGATGGAAGGGTAAAAGGAAATCAAAGGATTCCTTATCCAAATCCAAAAGAGAACGATAACAAAGAAGCCTATTTCTATTTCTATACTTCAGGAACTACATCTTCTTCAAAAGCAGTTGTTCTGACCGAAGAGAACCTCTGCGCATCAAGCTATAACGGTTCCTATTGTCTGCCTCTTACCGAACAAGACCGCTTCCTTTCTCTTCTTCCCCTCTTCCATGTTTTCGGTTTTGTCTGTGCCTTGCTTTGGCCAAGGCAATGTCATTCCACAATCTGCTTATCCAGAGGAATGCGTTTTATTGGAGAAGACTTCACTTCCTATAAGCCAACCGCTGTTTCCTTAGTTCCTCAGCTTGCAGCAAGGCTGATCCGTTTTCACTTAATTAATCCGGAAAGGAAAACCGTACTGATTGGTGCCGGGGATTGTCCAGACAGCATCATTAATTCATATAAGCAAAGGAATATCTCCGTTTCCTTCGGATACGGAAGGACAGAGACATCCTCTGGACTCGCATTATCTTTAGGAGAAAATCCAAGAGCAAGGACAATCTGTCCAGAGGTCAAAATCAAGATTGATCCAAAAGACAAGGAAATCCTTGTCCATGCTCCAACCGTCTTAAGGAAAGGATATTTCCAGAACGGAGTCCTGATTCCGCCAAGGTTAGAAGATGGATACTATCGGACTGGTGACTTAGGAAGGGTTGACGAAGAAGGGTTCCTTCACCTCATAGGGCGAAAGAAGGAAATCCTAGTGCTTCCTACCGGAACGAAGATCTTCCTTCCCGAATACGAAGCAAAGTTAGCTGAATTCATTCCAAATAGTGAATTCGCAGTCCTTCTAAGCAAGGACAACAAGATTACTTTGTACATCTATACAAAGGAAACGAAAGAAGAAATCGAAGATAAAGTCAGCAAGTTCAATCAGGGATACGCCCGTGGAGAACAGATTGGAGATATTATTTTCTCTTCCGTGTCTCTACCTAAGACGGCAACTGGTAAAATAAAGAAGTATCAATTAATCGAGGAAATGAATCATGATGACAAGAAATGAAATCAGAGAGAAAACAATTCAGATTATCAAAGAGAACCTTCCTGAGTTCAAAAACAGGAATCTCCAAGATCAGACCAAGATCAATACTGCTCAAGGACTTGATAGCAGGACCTTCATTTATGTCAGGTGCAAAATCGAATCCTTCTTCGATATCCATATTCCAGAGAAGAAATGGGCAAAGAGGCAGACTCTTGCTGACAGGGTCAGCACCATCGAAAACGCTTTAAGAAAGAAAGCCTAGTCTTTTCATGTCTCAGTTCGAAGCAGATATCCGCATCCGTTCTTTCCAAGTCGATATTAATAAGAATCTGAGCATACCCTCTCTTTTAGGCATCAACCAAGAAAGGGCAATCCATCACACAGAAATGCTTGGCTACGGAAAAGAGAAAACCTTAGACAAAGGCTATCTCTGGATTATCACAGCCCAGCATTTTCATATTGAAAGACTTCCAGTTTACGATGAGAAAATCAAAATCATCACTTATCCTGGAAAACAGAGGAGCTTCTTTCTTCCGAGATACCTTGAGATCGTAGACCAGAATGGAAACAGGCTAGTCAAAGGAACCACCCTCTGGACCTTAATCAAAAAAGAAAACCGGAAGATTTTAGAGCCGAGTGATATTGGAATTCACATCAAAGGGGAAGAAAAAGGAACGGAGATTCCTCCTTTTGTCTCCTTGCCAAAGGAAGACACATCCGATCAAAGATTCTATAGGAAAGCCGATTATTCAAACTGTGACTTAAATGGTCATATCAACAACACCCGATATGCAGAAGAATGCCTAAGACACATTCCAAATGACATCGTAAGGAACTATCCAATCAAGGAAATTGGAGCTAAATACAGGAAAGAAGTGCGCCTAGGAGAAAAGTTCCTGGTTCACTCAAGTTCAAAAGATAAGACTTATTTTTTCAAATCCTGTCCATTTTCCCTCAGGTTATGCTTTTAAGTATCTTTTTTATCCCCTCGAATGTACTATACTAATCGTGATGAAATAAAGGAGAAAAGCATGAAGACTATTCTTGTTACCGGTGGTGCTGGTTTTATCGGATCCCAGACCTGCCTTGAGCTATTGAAGAAAGGGTTCGATGTCGTTGTCGTCGATAATCTCGTCAATTCCTGCGAAGAAAGTCTCCAACGTGTCGAGAAGCTTGCTGGTCGTAAACTGAAGTTCTACAATGCTGACCTTCGTGACGAAAAGGAATTAGATAAAATCTTCTCTGAAAACAAAGTGGATTCTGTCATTCACTTTGCAGCCTTGAAGGCAGTCGGAGAATCTTGTCTTAAGCCGATCGAATACTACGATAATAACATCAATGGAACGATTACCTTACTGAAAGTCAGGAGAAGCCACAATGTGAAGAGCATCATCTTCTCCTCTTCTGCAACAGTCTATGGAACTCCGAAGAAACTGCCTCTTGATGAAAGCTGTGCAGCTGCTTCCTCTCCTTCTCCCTACGGAGAAACCAAAGTCAGGATCGAACGCAGGCTTACGGATGTTGAGAAAGCAGATCCTTCCTGGAATGTGGTCCTTCTTCGTTACTTCAATCCAATCGGTGCTGATCCAAGCGGAGAAATTGGCGAGAATCCACGCGGCATTCCAAACAATCTCAGGCCATACAGGGCTGATGTTGCCATTGGAAAACTCGATCATCTGAGCGTCTACGGAGATGATTATCCGACCAAAGACGGAACCGGTGTCCGTGACTATATCCATGTTGTCGATTTAGCTTTAGGACACATTGCAGCCATTGAGCATTGTGATAAGCCCGGCATTTACATCTACAACCTTGGAACCGGAATCGGATATTCTGTTCTGGAAATGGTCCACGCCTTTGAAAAGGCATGTGGAAAGAAGATTCCGTATGTCATCTCTGCCCGCCGTCCTGGCGATATTGCAACCTGCTATGCTTCCGCAGAGAAAGCAAAGAAAGAACTTGGCTGGGAAGCGAAATACAATCTGGAAGACAGGTGCCGTGACGAGTGGAACTGGATGGTAAAGAATCCAAACGGATACCAGAGCAAATAACAGATTGACTAAAACCTCTTGCACCTTATAATAGTGGCAAGAGGTTTTTTATTTATGAAAACAACATTGGTTGTCAGGGCCGCTGGAAGGGGCTCCCGTTTTGGGGGACTGAAACAAGCAGCCGCTATTACAGACGATGGAAGAGGAATCCTAGATTTTTCCTGCTATGATGCGAAAAAAGCAGGATTCGATGATGTTGTCTTTATTCTCCGTGAGGGAATCGAAGAAGAATTCAAGGAACGGATTGGAAACCGAATCAGCAAGGCAAGGCCGGTCACTTATGTTATCCAAAGCAGGAAGGACAAACCGGCAGAAAGAAAGAAACCGCTTGGTACTGGACAAGCCATCCTTGATTGCAAAGATGCCGTCAAGAATCCTTTCTGTATCATCAATTCGGATGACTACTATGGAGAGCATGCCTTCAAGCAAATCCATGATCATCTTGCTCATGCGAAAAACGGCGAATACGCTAGGGTTGCTTATCGTTTAGATAAAACCTTGAGCGACAACGGAACCGTCAATCGCGGAGTCTGCACGATCAAGAATGGCTATCTTGAAAAGACAGTCGAAACCCTCGACATCGATAAAGAAGGAAACGGAATCGCACTTGGAAAAAAGGTTGTCCTTCCTCTCGATACTCCGGTCAGCAGGAATCTCTGGGGTCTGACTCCGGATATCTTCTCTTATCTTGAGAAAGGATATCAGTCCTTCCTAAAGACAGCAGATCTCAGGAAAGACGAATACCTAATTCAAGACGGCATCAACGACGGAATCCAAAGCGGAGCAACCGTTCATGTCTACTACAACGAAGACCGTTGGTATGGAAGGACCTATAAAGAAGACCTTCCAGTTGTCCACGATGCAATCGAAGATTTGATTCAAAAAGGAATCTATCCAAAGGATAAATAGAAAGGAGGCGGTATAACCGCCTCTTTCTTTTATTTAAAAGTTGGTTATAAGTGTTTTCCTTTGTCCTACAAAGACATTCTGATAACAGATATAACAAAATAATAAGGCTGTTTTATTATTGCTTTGGATAGATTCCGCATCCATTTGGTTTTTTCTTCCGTTTAAGATAAAATATCGTCAAAGGAAACAAAGGATGAAGCATAACGAATTACCAGAAAAAAGAAATAATATCGTAGAAGCAAAGAGTCAGCAAGATGCTCCTAAAGTCATTGATGTAAATCCAGAAGATATCCAGATTGTAGATAATGACAGGGAGAGGTCCTTCAAGGAATACCAGGACAACCATACCAAGTCAAAGAAAGAAAAGAGAAGCCGTTGGATTCTGATCTTACTGACTTTGATGGGTTACCTTGTCGGGATTGGTCTTTTTGCATCGATCACTCGTAACATCTATGAACTGAACCATATTGCAGGCTACTGTGTCGGAGGACTGTTAACTGTCTTCTATACCGTTTTGTTTGTCCTTATTCTCAGGGATATCTATAGCAAGCATTCCTTTGATTTGGATTTTCGTTCGAATCCGAACTCGAAAAACGCAGAACACAAAAACAATCGTGTCCGATGGGAAAGGGCTGAGAATATCGTGAATCAGAATGGGGCCATTCATAACCTCTATACGAAGAAAAAAGATAGCAATAAAGCCCTAGATGAAATTGAAAAAGCCGTAAGGCAATACGGAAAAAGAATCCCTTCCTATCAATCCATAGACTCTAAGAAGCTTGCCGATAATCTCTCCATCAGGAGGAAGAAGAACGGAGTTATCTACAAGAAAGCAAAAGCTATCATCTGGAAAAAGGCTATCCTGTGCGGAAGCCTGACAGCCATTACCCCGGATACTTTTGTGGATGCTGGCATTATCGTCATCAAGAACAGGGAAAGGATCAAAGATATTATTTGGCTCTATGGTTTCCGGCCAAGCGATGGTGAAAGGAACCGAATCAGGCTTAAAGTCATTACCAGTGCATGCGTGGGACTTGGCCTAAGTTCAAGGCCCCGTGGAGCTTCTTTGGCTTCCAAGATTTTCAAAAAAGATTCTAGTTCCACTAGGGTGCAAAGGCTTGGTTCTGTCATTGACAGGGGTGCGCAGTTCCTTGGTAACGGAGCTAGGACCTATCTCATCGGCCGTTATACCATCCGAGCAAGGATCAGCGAATATCGGAGGCAGGATATCTTCCGTAAGCAGATGAATGACATCGATGAAAGGTACCTTGAACCTTGTGACAGGAAAGAACTCTCGAACCAAATCAAGATTCAGGTCAAAGAATATAAGACCGATAAGGAAAAAGCATAATTTCAACCATATTCGTATCATCCTATAGAAGTTGCTTTCAAAGCAAACAGAAAAGACAGAGCCTAGATACACAGACTCTGTCTTTTCTTTATAAGTCAGACCTTCTTTTTAGAACATCATTGATTTCCTTTAGTTTCTGTTCTTTTTCTTCTACGGTCTCTGCATGCCTGACACAGTGGCTCAGATGGGCAGAGATAATTTCCTGATTCACGCGCTTTAGAAGAGAAATGGTAGCAAGGAGCTGGTTGGATACATCGATACAATAGCTGTCATTCTGTATCCTTTTCTCAATGCCATCCCTCTGTCCTTTCGCGATAGAAAGCTGACGGGAAATCTTCTTCTTATCCGCCTGCATCTTACTTAGAAATCGATTCGAATTTGAATCCTGCTTTTTCAATAGCAGACTTTGCTTCTTCTTCCGAGATTCCATCAGAAGAAAGAACAACCGCTTCTTTCTTCCTATGATCTGCTTTGACAGAAGTAACGCCTGGAATCTTCTTCAGCTGTTCTTCGACTTCATGCTCGCATCCGCAGCATTTCCTTCCCGTAACCTCAATCACCTGTTTGACTTCTTGACTCATTTTCGTTTCCTCCTATTTTTGAATCATCTCTGGTGTATAGCCGGCTTCCTTCACGGCCTCTAGAAGCTTGGAATCCGGAACATCCTTTGTTAAATCGAATCCTGCCAGCTTTGTTTCTAAGTCGACATGGACATGATAGACACCATCGATAGAAGATAAGGTCTCTGTGATTTTATTTACACAATGGCTGCACCTCCTATCTTCTACCTTCCTTTCCTTATGGGATAGTGTTTTCTCTTCTTCCTCTCGTTTTTTCCTGTTCAGAGCCAAAGGGAGAGGAAGCCTTGGCTTCTTCTTTCCGTATTTATCGAGTGAGATCAAGTTCAGACGAAGCGCATTCCTACAGACTGTGAAGCTCGATAGTGCCCTAGCAACAGCACCCATCCAAGGACGCAGCTTAGCAAGTCCGACGGCAGAGAACACACCGGATGCAAGCGGAATCCTGATGATATTGTAGATGAACGCCCAGAAAAGGTTTTCCTTGATATTCCTTCGGGTCTTGTTCGAAATCTTAATTGCCTTAACGACATCCCTAAGAGAAGATTTCCTTAAGACGACGTCAGAGGATTCCCTCGCAATATCGCTTCCGGACTTTACTGCTAAGGAAACATCCGCAGCGGCCAGTGCAGGAGCATCGTTGATTCCGTCTCCGATCCTAGCAACCATTCCCTGTTTCTTCAGCCTCTCAATCACATGATGCTTATCCTGTGGAAGCCTCTCAGCAAAGTAATAATCAATACCGACTTCTTCTGCAACTTGCTTAGCTGCTTTTTCATTATCGCCAGTAAGCCTAAGCGGAGTGATTCCCCTATGTTTCAGCTTGCTGATAGCTTCTTTGGCTTCCTCTTTAACGGCATCGGAGATACCAATAAGTCCAATCCTCTTTCCATCATAAGAGAAGCAAAGAATCGTCCTTCCTTTAGAAGAGAGACGATCTGCTTCTTTCTTCCTGTTTTCGTCCCTGTATCCTTCTTCTATCCTTGCCTTCCTGCTTAAGCCAAGGATTTCCTTTCCATCAAGACTTCCTTTTACGCCTTTTCCAGGCAAAGTAGCAAAGTCAGAGACTTCCTTCCTAGGAATCTTCTTCTCCTCACCATAGAGCACAACCGGCTTAGAAAGAGGATGGGAGCTCTTCTTCTCTAAGGAACAGGCAAGAAGAAGGAAATCAGATTCTTTCACACCATCCGCAAGAACCATTTCCTTCACTTCTGGTTTACCTTTCGTAATCGTACCTGTCTTATCAAAGAGAGCATACTTGATCTGACCCGTAGCTTCCATCGCAACTGCTGTCTTAAAGAGAATACCGTTTCTAGCAGCACGTCCATTACCAGCCCTGATTGCAACCGGAGTTGCTAAGCCAAGAGCACACGGACAAGAGATAACAAGAACCGATATGGCACGTTCCAGAGAATAAGAAAGAAGAGTAACCTGTCCGGAGAAGTTTGCTTCGACAAAGTCTTTTCCGAAAATCATCCACCCTGCAAAGACAACAACCGCAATCAGGATAACAACCGGAACAAAGACGGAAGCTACCTTATCCACCATTCTAGAAAGCTTTGTCTTCGTTCCGCTTGCCTGCTCGACCCTATCAACAATCTGATGCAGAGTCGTTTCTTTTCCGACCTTTGTAGCCTTACAGGTCAAGGTTCCGTTCTGGTTAATCGTGGCACAAGAGACATTATTTCCGACTACTTTATCTACCGGAAGAGATTCACCAGTCAGATAAGATTCATCCACGGAGGAAACACCCTCTAAGACAACACCATCCACTGGGAAAGTCTCTCCTGGACGAACTAAGAAAACATCGCCAGTCTTTACTTCATCGCTATCCACAATCTTTTCCTGTCCATCCATCAGTAAGCATGCCTTCTTCGGTGCCCTTTTCAGTAAAGAGCGAATAGCACTTGTCGTCTTCCCCTTGGAATAGGATTCCAAGAACTTACCAATCGTAATAAGAGCGGGGACCCTTCCCGATGTCTCAAAACTAAGATTCCTGCTTAATCTCCTAAGCCGCCTGGAATCAAAGCGGTTTCCATGAATCGTTCCGAGCCTAATAAAATAAATAATTAAGGAATAGAGGAAAGCAACACCAGAGCCGACAGAAACAAGGGTGTCCCTATTGGGTCCTCCATGGAAGAGAGATTTAATTCCCGATCGATAGAAGTCCTTATTGATAATCCTGATAATAAGGGCAAGGCACCTTTCTGTGAAACCAATCAGTAAAGGGTTCTCGCCAAAGGCACCAAGAGGCCAAACCACACGGTTATATTCCCTGTTGAACCTATAAGCCCTGCTGATATAAAACAACGGAATCAACAGAATAAAAGAAGAAATCCTCCGATAAAAGAGATGATTCGTTTCTTTATCTTCCTCTTTATTTTCGTTTAAAGCTTTTTGTCCGCTTTCTAAAGAGGCACCATAGCCAGCACCAGAGACTGCACTTGTGATCTTATCCGGACTACAAGGAGAGTCATAGGTAACCATCCTGGAGTTTGTCCTCAGGTTCACATCCGCTTCTTTCACGCCTTTTACTTTACCGACTGCCTTTTGGATATGGCTTGCACAGGAAGAACAGGTCCTTCCAGTAATCAAATATTTTTCTTTCTTTTCCATCAAGGAGGCGCCTTTCTAAATACCCCATGGGGGTATCTGCTAAATACTATATATCTCTTTTCACAAAAAGAAAACCAAAATGATAACGCTTTTGCTCTCCTTGTTTCTATTCAATAGAAAATGTAGAATAGCAAAGCAGAATAAAAAACATGGCTTATAGCATTAGCAATCAAGTCGCATTCCAAAAAGAAAAAAGAAATAAGGATATCCTTATTACGATTCTTTTCTATGTAACAACGCTTCTTCTTCCTTCTCTCGCCATAGGAAAAATCTCTTTTTCAGAAGATAATCCAAGCAGTATCTTCCAAGCGTTCAATCCTGAAGAATCTCCTACCATACCAGTATTCATTCTGACAGTTCTGATCAGGTCTCTTCTTCTTTTCTTCCTCTTCCACCTCAGGAAAAACACAAAACGAATGTCGAGACTTGGTTTATCTATCTTCTGTTTATTCCTTGTCTATCGTCTTGTGTCTCTTCTCTATTTTCCTTATGGAAAACTCGATTTCGTCGTTCATCCTCAAAACGGAGCAAGTGATGTCACTTTACTCTTCCCTGGTCTTTCCATCTACGACCGAATCTCTGAATTTGTATACGAGAGCCTCTTTGCACTTTATTTCCTCTTTGCCTTTAATTATGCCAAAGAGCTCCCGTCTCTTGCAGACAAATTCCTCCTTGTTATCCTAAAGGTTTTTATAGCGCTTGGTGTATTTACAAGGCTGTACTCAATTGCATTCGAGCGTCCACAAATCATAGAGTCAATTAAGCGAATTATCAACGCAGATTTCAGTTTTTTCGACGATGTGCGTTCCTTCACATCACACAAAAATGTTGCTGGTTTCTTTGTTCTAGTCTGTTCCCTCTCCTGCCTGCTTCTCTTTAGCAGAAGACCGAGCTACATCTATAGGATCATCTACTTCCTCACGATTCCATACACTGTCATTCTTCAATCAAGAACCCCGCTTATTCTTCTCTTGATCTGTGGATTCCTCTTCGGTCTACTCTATCCGTTCTTCAACTTCAAGAAGAACAAAGGATACTCCATAGCATTCATAATAATCACCGCTTTGGTTCTTATTGTCCTAATATCGACTTATATTATTAAGGCAGATCAAATCAATAAAAGGATCCATGCCTTCTTCGAAAAAGGAACGGTTGGAAGCCGCTTCACACTAATCAGTACTTCCTTCGACCTCTTCTACCATCGTGAGATTTATCTCTTAACCGGACTTGGGAAACGACCTTTCGCCTATCTGATTGGTGCCTATCGTAGAGCAATCGCCTTAAATGATTTGGCCTATCACACCAGCCATAACGCATTCTTAGATATTCTCTTTACACAAGGTGTTCTATCCCTCCTCTTAGCGCTTGCCCTTTCCGTTTATCTGCTTGTCCTCTGTTTCAAAATCGGAAAACAGAATCGATGGATGTCTTTCACTAGGATTCTGATTTATCTAAGCTGTCTCGTCTTTTCCTCCATGGAACCAAAAGGTCTCTTCACCAGGGAAGGAAATATCGTCTTCTTTATCTTCCTCAATCTGCTTCCAATCTTCTTCCTATCGAATCAGATGAATCGAAACAAAAAGATTCTGACGGAAGGCCTATAAATCAAAGTCATCTCTCTTTTAAGAGGATGGCTTTTTAAGCATCAAAAAAGCTGCTCCTAAGCAGGAACAGCCTTTTTCTTCAAAGGGAGAAAACTACTTCTGGTTCTTGAAGGAAGAAAGTCCAGCGAAACGAGCATTCTCGCCGAGTTCTTCTTCAATACGGAGAAGCTGGTTGTACTTAGCCATACGATCCGTACGGGAAGCAGAACCAGTCTTGATCTGACCGCAGTTGACAGCAACTGCAAGATCAGCAATGGTGGTATCCTCGGTCTCACCAGAACGATGAGAAACCATGCAGGTATAACCATGAGTCTGAGCAAGACGGACAGTATCAAGAGTTTCGCTTAAGGAACCAATCTGGTTGACCTTGATAAGGACAGAGTTGGCAGCACCAAGAGAGATGCCCTTCTTGACGAATTCAACATTGGTGACGAATAAGTCATCGCCGACAAGCTGAACCTTGTCACCGATAGCCTTGGTAAGCTTAACCCATCCATCCCAATCATTCTCAGCAAGACCATCCTCGATGGTGATGATAGCCGGATGCTCTTTGACCATCTTCTCGAGATAGGCAATCATTTCATCCGTGGTGAACTCACCTTCGCCAGAACGAGCCCTGACGTACTTCTGCTTCTGAGCATCATAGAACTCACTGGAAGCAAGGTCCATACCTAAGAAGATCTGCTCGCCGAGCTTATAGCCGGCTTTCTCAACAGCTTCAGAGATAAGGTCGAGCGGCTCAGTGTTGCCGTGCTTGCAGGACGGAGCGAATCCGCCTTCATCGCCGACACCGGTCTCATAACCTTTGGCTTTGACAACCTTCTGTAAGGAGTGGAAGCACTCGACACCGGCACGAAGAGCCTCATGGAAGGTCTTGAAGCCGGCAGGAATGATGAAGAATTCCTGGAAATCGACAGTAGACTGAGCGTGCTTGCCGCCATTGATGACGTTCCTGCACGGAGTCGGTAAGGTCTTGGCATTGACACCACCGATATACTGATATAACGGTAAGTGAAGTTCGTTAGCAGCAGCGTGAGCAACAGCTAAGGAAACACCAAGGATAGCATTTGCACCGAGGTTCTTCTTGAACTCGGTTCCATCCAACTTGAGCCTGGTATTATCAACAGTTAACTGATCCGTGACTTCTAAGCCGATGACCTTCGGAGCAATCTTCTCGTTGACGTTGGCAACAGCCTTTAAGACTCCCTTGCCACCGAAACGGGATTTGTCTCCATCACGGAGTTCAAGAGCCTCGTTCTCACCGGTAGAAGCACCAGAGGGAACAATTGCGGAACCCTGGACACCATCTTCGAGACGGACAACGACTTCGACAGTCGGATTGCCACGAGAATCTAAGACTTCACGGGCATGAACATAACTGATTTTGGACATTGAATAATCTCCTCCTGATTAATCCGAGGATATTATACTAAATTTTTTTATCGTTGTTAACGAAAAGAAAACCATGTAAAGGAAGCGATTCGCTCTTCTTTTTCATCGGTACTTATTGTGCACAATTTGAAAGTTATAAAGCAAAAAGAAGATACCCTAAAACGATTACCAACACCATTGTGTTTAGAACCTGCTTTTCCTTAATTTCTTGGGGCAAGGCACTTGATGTTTCTAGTTCTAGGCATTAGATGAATAAGAAGCATACTAAATTTATCTAGAACATCTAGAAATTATCTAGAAACATCTAGAAATTAGAAAATAGTAATTCCTGTTTTTTGCCTATTTTATCGAAATATTTATCTAGAAACATCTAGAAATTATCATTTGGAACATATATAATACTGAAAAAGAAAAGAGGCGGAATATGAAGATTAATGAATTACTTCCTGGAATTGGAAATGAAAATTATAGAACCGAATTCAAGGTGCGCTTATTAACCGGTCTTGATAAGCAAAAGAACGACAATGAACTGAAATGGTTAAAGGAACTAGTCGCTTTTGCAAATACGCAAGGCGGGACTTTGTTTGTAGGTGTCAATGATAAGACGCACGAGATTGAACCACTGAATCACTCTGAGGTTGATGGAACAGCAAAACTTCTTTACCAAAAAGTAGAAGAAAGAATAGAGCCTGACATTTCACTCCGGATCAAGGAAATAAGTGTTGGAAAAGGGAAAGATGATCAGTACATATTGCAAATCAATGTCGAAAAATCCGAAAAGACTCCCGTCTATGTTCATGTCAATGGAATACCCGCGTGTTATATTCGACAGTTTGGCAGAACAAAAATCGCAGTTCCAGAGCAAATTGCCCAGCTTGTTGTTCAATCAACAAGAGTGTCTTATGACGCAGTCCTAACGAATGAAGTCTATAAAACAGAAGACTTTCAGATTCTGAATTCAAAATATGAAAGTGCAAATCCGGGCAAAAAACTAGACAACAAAACATTAACTTCTTTTGGATTCATGGATGAGAACAGTCATCTCTATAAAGGTGCACTATTATTCAAAGATAACTGTGATGATCTTATTACCCTTGCAAAGTGCTCGGTTTTCCCAGGCTTTAACAAAGGCGGCGATATTGTCACGGCATCACAATCCTTCCATGGATGCTTGATAAACGTCATCCAACAAGTAATGGACTTCATCACAAACCATTCAACCATCGGCTACCAAAAAACACACAATTCAAGAATTGATTTATCTTCCTATCCAAAAAGAGCATTGTTCGAAGGAGTTATCAACGCTTTTGCCCATAGAAACTATTTTATATTTGGCTCCGAAATCCAATTTGATATTTTCAGAGATCGTTTGGAAATAACATCTCCTGGTTCTTTATTAGGTGGAAAAAATCTAGAGCAGGAAAAACAGATCAGTAAAATCATGCCAAAAAGAAGAAATGAGCTGATTTGTAAGATTTTCGAATCGTTACATAGGATGGAGGCCAAAGGAACAGGATTTGATAAAATTTCAGAAGATTATCAATCAGCGAAAGAATCACAGAAGCCGTTTATTAGCTGCAACGATGATTATTTCACACTTACCCTTCCAGATCTTACCTTCCAAAAAGGCGTTATTGGAGAAGATAACCCATATCCGGAAATTCATCTTCTCCGAGAAATATCATCGCCTTATGATGAAAAGATTCTTTCTTGCTGTTATTTGAAAGAAAAAACAATTTTAGAAATCGCCTCTTTCCTACAAATATCTTCTTCTTCTCATTTGAGAAACGATATTCTAGAAAAGCTCGTCAAAGCGGGCTACCTGTTCAAATTTCAGAAAGGCAAAGCCTTCTTTTACTTAACGAACAAAGAGAAACTTCAATCCGAAAACGCCATCTAGAACATCTAGAAATTATCTAGAAACATCTAGAAATTCAAAAATAGCCATTCCTGTTTTTGCCTATTTTATCGAAATATTTATCTAGAAACGTCTAGAAACTAGCGTAGTTAGGCATCGAGAAAAAACTTATCGTTTTGATATTTTTAGCGTCCATTCAATCGGGCTATTTTGCTAGTGTTGCCTTCAGCTCAAAGATCTGATCACGGAGCAAAGCAGCCTGATCAAAATCCAATGCCTTAGCCGCCTTGTTCCTCTCCGTAGTCAGTCTACGAATCATCCTCTCCGTCTGTTTCGCTGTCAG
>ULPT01030972.1_pt1 | contig 16911 bp, 15 predicted proteins | sample 1953751 | NCBI WGS metagenome assembly ULPT01 (sample SAMEA4835636, study PRJEB28245) | human gut metagenome | biome: gut microbiome; material: fecal sample | place: Denmark | collected 2008
GAGGAAGTACTGGAGGGCTACCATGGGGCTTTAGATATCTACAAAATAACACGTCTCCAAAGCCTCAGCAATAGGTCTAAAAGCGTGTTTTTGTTTTTTCATTCGAATATTTCGCATAAATCATGGTCAATAAGGATCTTTTGGGATGCGTTTTCAACCGTTTGGTCATATCTTTCTATGAATAGAAGATTGTGTTTGTTTGCGTTACATTCTCTAATGAATGTTTGTATTGTTCTTTCGTTGAAATAATTGAACATCGACACAAACACAAAATGGTCTATTCCGCACACGTCATGAAGAACATTTGTGTATTCAGAAAGCTTGTCAATTTCATCCTGATAATCCAGCTTCAAAGAAAAACCAAACATTTTTACCAGTGCTTGGATGTCTGGTTCTGAGTGTTCGACTTCAAAAGGGAAATCCATTTCTAGATCTTGAGCAAATGATTCAAGTTGTGAGAGTACCGTTGTCATTGCTTCATAATGTGTTTCATTTGACATGCGATTTTTCATCAATGATGTAATCTTCGTTTGAATTCTCTTGTCAGTGAAATCTACTTGAAGAGGATTTGTGATTATTGCAAATCTGTCTTTAAATGATAAAGAGTCCTTTTCATTCGAAAAAGCAAAATCTCCTTCAAGTCCTTCGATTTGCGACTTGAGTTCTGTTATGTATTTCCTGAAAGTATCAGAGTCTTCAATGACAAGAAGAGTAGTTGAACCATCATTGAATTTGATCTGATGTTCCCAATTGTGGCTGGAAATCTTTGTTCTCATAACACCACCAACCTATCTGTATTGTTTATGTACTCAGAAGAAGATTCACCTGTAAGGTATTCTATAGATGCATATTGCTTTTCTGTCACAACCATTAGTTGGACGATTCCTTTTTTAGGTGTGTTTTTCCTTACATTGTCATAGATTGTTTTTGCAGCCGTTGCATTGAGACATAGTTTGGAATAGATGGATTCTTGCATCATTATAAATCCGTTTTTCATTAAGAACTTCCTGAATTGGGTATATGACCGCCTTTCTTCTGCAGTTTCTACTGGTAGATCGAACATTATAAAGACTCTCATTTCTCTAAAACTCATATTCGTAGAATTTGATCAACGAGAGGTCGTTGTTGTCCAATGCATCCAATATGCTTTTTACATATATCCCAACTGCATTTATAACTGTTTGTTTTGCTTTTCCTATTTGCACACGTTCATTCAAGGTGTTTAGGAGAAAAAGCTTGTCTTCATGTTCCAAGTCTGTTCCTTTTGGCATTGAATAAACTATCAAATCAAATAGAGGCCTGAATGGTTCCATTAAGTCCGATGAAAGATTGAATTGATTGAAAACATTTTTGTGAAAAAGACCCAATTGTGTCAGATATCCATTTGCAACGATTTCTCGGTTTACAAGCGATAGCAGGAGACCATACCCATAGTTCAAAGCTGAGTTTGTAAAGCAGTCGTCGGAACGAGAGAATGAACTTCCAAAAAGGCTATTGAAATAGACCTTTGCAGCATGACCTTCTCTATTCGTTGAGTCTCCAGTTTCGATTTCATCAATATAGCTGTACAGCAAATCGGAGTTTTTCAAGTTCAGTTTTTCAATGGCTTGTGCCTGTTTCCTTATTTTCTCTTTGATTATTTCCGTCCAAACCAAATCCTTGACGTCTTGAGTCCATTGAATTTGGGTATTCACCCGAGCACTGCAATCAAAACTATTGTAGTAGGGGAGCAGCTGAGCTCCGGGATTCCTTTTGTGATCACAGAATATAACAACGGTCTTGTTTTCCCATAGAGCTTCAAGAAGTGCTGCAGTGACAGCACTTCCAGTGTTTTCGATTACAAGTACGGATATCTCGTCAAGATGGACTCTTTTTACTGTGTCACTTCTTATGACGAGATATCCGTTCTTCAATTCCAGTTTTGACCTTGAGCTTACAACGACCGTTCGCCAACTCATGCTTTGATTTCTTCAATCTCCTCAAATAGTCCTGTAATGCTTTGGTCAAAAATCAGAATATTTGATTTGGTTATATCAAATCCTGCTTTTTTAGTTAGTTTTCCACAGGTTTTTGAACCGCCAATGGCTGTGAAGTCCGATTGTCCATTTCCTTCCATAGCATAATAGTTTAGTATTTCTCTAATAGCTTTACATCTTTCGAGAAGGCTCAGCTTTTCAAAAAGGCTTACTCCGTTTTCCAAGACGTCGCTCTGATTACCTGGTCTTTTGTTGTAGATTGGAGACTTACTCTTTTTCTGTAGTTCGCAATACAGGTCCAATGTGTTTTCCGTTGAGATTTTATCGAACTTTGGAGTTGGCTGTAGATCCTTGTTTTTTTCACTTTTTTTGAAAAATGATTCGATGTTCTTTACGGTTTGTTGCGATTGAGCAGATAAAACCAAAGGAACATTACTGCTCAATGTAAGAGCTTTTCCTCCAGTTGATTTTCCTGTAATTGCAAACAGGTACCCATCAATCTTGAGCTGTGTATTGATCAATAGCTTGCTTCTGACGATGGTTGGATTGATAAGTCCCAATGTTGTTGAGCAATACTCCATGAGAGCACCAGGCTTTTCTAGGTGTTTTGCATCAATCATTGAGATTGGCACGAAGGATACGAATTTTTTGTTTTTCTCCTCATGCTTTATCACTGCGAAATGACTTGTTGCTAGGCTGTTATAACCACCATATTTTGATGTCCAGTCATCGTATGCTGATTCCTTGTTTTCAAAGTCTTCGATGGCGGATTGGAGTTTTTTGTCTGAAACTTTGGATGGCAGAGTTCCTTTATTTGCCCCTTTCTTTACAAGTTGAATATCAAACAATTTCCCTTTCTTTGTTACCAGTTGTCGTGTGAATAGAATGTCATTTCTATTCATGGTCTTTGCAACGACTGAGAGCGTTCCGGAAGCTCCTACTTTCCATGCATTCTTAACATCGAAATCAAAAAGCTTTGTGAGGTTGCCATAACCATGTCCGTTTGCTTGTAGGTAGAAATTGCTTGAATACTTTGTATCGTAGACATTACCTACGACAATGTTAAGGTAGGCATCCTTTGCGTGGTGAAGGTCGTTCATTGAACGGCATTTTACGAACCCATACTGATTTCTGAAGTCTGAGACGTTTCTTGCTTTTGAGTAAACTACTTTTGTCTCTTCTCCAAATAAACTTTTCAAAGTATCCGTAACTTGTTTGACAGTTTGGCTGGTTTCTACAAGTTGGCGATTTATGAATCCATTGATTTCTTCGTCGGAAAGAGGGCTGTTTCTAACAAGTCTGTCATACTTCTCTTTTGGAATGAATTTCTTTTCGTACAAGAATTTCCAGAAGCTTTGCATTTTGGCTCTTATGAAATCATCGATAGGGTAGGCATTGCTTTTTCTATTGTTCGTTGTCTTTTTGACAAGCACTCTATTTGTCAGGGAATCATCCTTTGTTCTAGACCGTGGGAAGATGTGGTCAATATCGTATTTGCTTATGTCGTAGATGTCTTCTATGTCGATTCTTTCTCCTGTGTACATGCATTTTCCGCATTGTGAGAAGTAAAGATATAGCTTATCTTGTCTAGACACGTCGCTTTCGCTTTTTTCTTCTAGTTTAGAAATTAACTCCCTTAATTCGTTGATGTAGTTCGAGTCTGTTTTCGTAGCATCTTTCAGCGTGTCAATCAACGTTTGTTTCCTTGAAACCGTTCTTTTCTTTTCCTGTTCGCTTCGTGTGACTTCAACGAAGACTTTTTGTGGGTTGTGTCCCATTATTCTGATAAGCTCATCAACGATTCTGAGAGTCTGCCAAGTCTCCTTTTTTACGGCAGGGGATACATACATTTCGTCAACTATCGAGTAGTCGAGTTTTCCAATGGTTTTTGGTTTTGTAATTTGTTCAATGAACTCATACTTGTTGCTTAGCAGCTCCATAAGGTTGTTCTGAGTCTCCCACAACATCCTCATGACTGACATGAGTTCTCCGGTTTCTTTGTTTATCGCTTGGATCTCATACAGGAACTTATGTGAGAAATGACCCCATCCTGCATACTTGAGCTTTGAGGTTTTATCTATCTCTTCCTTTGTCAAGACTTCTCCGAATTCGCGTTCTATGCGTTTTCTTAGCATGTCACCGCCCTCTGAGAAAACAGTTGCCCATTTTATAATCCTGTCAACGTCATCGGCTTTGAGCCTATGGCTTTCAAGAAAGTCTTTGAAGTCAAAGTATGATGAAAGTGATGCTTTTAAGTCTCCATCTATACCTGTTATGTCTTCTTTCTTGATTTTTCCAGAATACCAACAATTGTCATTGATATATTTTGTCAACTTGCTGATTGAGACTTTCTTTTCCTTCTTGAAAAGTTCATTGAAGATTTCTTGTTTCCTAGGAACTGAAAGTCTGTCTCCACAAATCCTTAGATTGTTCAGCTCGTTGAGTACCATATACTTGGAGTATTCCAGAGAGTTCTTTGGTAGGACGTCTTGGTCTTTGCAATATGTGCATTTATTTGTCATACGTTCTATGAACTTCTCAGCTGAAGACTCATAGTCGATCTTTTGTTCGATGTTCCAAGGTAGAACTCTTCCAGAGGTCTTTCTTTCAACCCAAGAATTCTTTCCTTTTGTTTCCTTTCCATAAGGATTGGATCCCAATGGTCCAACATAGTAGGGGACTCTAAACTTTAGGAGTTCCTTTATCTTTTCTGTTGCGGAGAAGCCATCTGGATCCTTCTTTTCAAGGAATTCGAAATTCTTTGAACAATTTGCCAGAATTGCATCCAATTCTATTTTGTTCATCTGGTAGGGGATCGTTCCATTTCTAAACGACTTGAGCAGAGGCATGAATGAGTCGTTTTCGATTGCATCTAGGATATGTTTGACATGTTCGTCGTCTTTTGGGACTTTCTCCAGAAGGTTTTTGATTTTCTTGTAGAACTCGTCTGTTCCAGTTCTTTTTACTCGTTTGACTACATGGTCACCATGGATTTTGCCTGTGTAGCTTGAATATGACCCTTTTTCATCTGAATGGAAAAAACTTTCGTATTTGTCAGGTGCATAGGTCTTGATTGCTTCTTTTAGGTGTTTTAGATCCGCCTTGTTACTGTCGAACAATTCTATCTTTGCATCTGATATGTATAAATGGCCACTCATTATGGAAGCAAGAAGAGTCCAGTCATATATTCCTTTCGCTGCTTTTATAAAAGCGAATTCCTCATCTGAAAGGCGGTCTTGTAGTTCTGGAAGGTCTGATTCTTCAAAAGATGCCTTTTTGAACTCAACGTCCGGAATCTCGTCCCCTTCTTTTTTGAACAAAGTCGTTGTCTTTACCTTGTAGCCAAGAAGTATCCTGACTACCGATGCTTTGAGCTTTGTATCTGAAATTATGATTTCTTTTTCTAGTTTCTCTTTTTTTTCAGAATTCCTTTTGCTCATCAAGGCTTCTTGAAGCTTTTCTATTGATGTGTACTCGAAAGTAACATCATCAAAGAGTTCTTCGAAAACATTCTGGATGTCATCTACTAGAGGCTTAATTGATTCCACGGCTTTCATGCCTTCCCCTGGAAAGAGAAAATGGCCTCTGTTTTTGAGTATGTGCTGTATTCCTAGATACAGCAGTCTTGGATCCTTTATGTCTTCTGTCATTAGAGCTTTTCTCAAATGATATGCTGTTGGATAGATCTTGAAGAAATCCTTGTCTTTGTAGTTCTTGTCGTTGAAAAGGATGTTCAGGTCTGGAGTTGTCTTGTCTTCAAGTATGTATTTGCTGTCGTTGAGGCGTATGAAGAACGTTGGATCGACTTTGCATATTTCCTCCGCAAAGATCTCCTGTAGCAAAAGGATTCTCTTTCGTCTTCTTTCGAGTCTTCTCCTTGCTGTTCTGAAGCCCCTGCGTCCAGCAGCGGTTTTGGCTTCTTCGAACAAGTGCGAACCCCACATCCTTTTGCCATTGAATTTCAAGATGTTGTAGTTCGTGTCAGTTACAGCAAAGCCAACGGAGGACGTCCCGCAGTCTAAACCAATGTAGTAGTCGATGTTATTCAAATCCTTATTCACTTGACAACCTCCAGTTCTCGTAATAATGTTTAGGCATAACACGTCGTGTCAAAGTAAAGACATTACGTCCAAATCGCCCGAAAGGGTCTCCCGCTGTTGGGATTTTGAAAAGCCACCTGAATAGGGTGGTTTTTTCATATTTCCAGAGTTTCCCTCGATTCAATTGTAAACCGGCTACTCGTAGAAAACAACAATTATCTCTAGTTGACAATTTGGCAACTAAAACTTATCGTTGATAGTGGAGAGTGGTGGGGGTGTTATGCCTATTTCCGGAAAGGAAATGGTGAAGCTCCTGAAGGCTTTTGGCTTTGAAGAAGTCGGCCAGAAGGGAAGCCATTTGAAAATGAAGAATGACAAGACTGGTAGAACCGTTATTATCCCAATCCATTCAAAGGATTTGGGAAAAGGGCTTGAACATTGTATTTTGAAACAAGCTGGATTGGAGGATTGATTTATGACTTCAAACAAAAGAGTATATCCTGCGATATTCCACAAGGAAGGGAAGAACTATTGGGTTGAGTTTCCTGATATTCCAAGTTGCATGACTCAAGGGCATTCCATAGAGCAGGCGTATCTGATGGCAAAAGAAGCTTTGGCCTTGGCTCTTGATAATGAAAAATGCAAGACGCCGACTCCGTTGGAGAAGGTGATTGCATCAAGCATAGAGGACAGAATCATGTTGGTTGAAGCTGGGGATGGTAGGGATATAGTCCATTACAGAAACCCAGACATTCCAACGAAAATCGATGAGGGACTTAGAAAAAAGGGCTATACAAAGTATCAGGCGGCTCAGGTTTTAGGGGTGAACAGAGCATATATAACCAGAATAGCCAATGGGGAAAGGGTTCCTTCAGTTGATATGGCAAAGAGAATTGGTCTGCTTCTTGGTTTCGACTGGAAACTTTTCTATAGCAACAGTAGGGAAAAAAGAGCCTAAACAAAGCAGCCCTAGTAATGTCCAAGGGCTGCTGAGTTCATGGCCAAACGAACCTGCATGTTAGACTTGGATCTTGGAGTCGTTAAGGTTTTTGGAACCGTTGGAGTCATCCTTTGGAAGGATCGCCCAGCCGTTGAGGATTAGGGTGTAGACGGCAAGACCAAGCAACAGAAGTATTCCAATTATGGATGAGATGTTGACCATTTTGTCCAACTTGTTGGCTTGGTGGATGCCAAAGAACGCCCATGCGACAGGAAGTGGTATTGCGGCGTTCTTGTCGCTGCAGGTTATGATTGCCGTAAGGATTACAGCAAAGGCCAGCACTATCACCGTCCAAATGTATGGGCTGAGTCCAAAGCCATTCCAATTGAGCTTCACTAGGAACGCCGATATATTGACTACCGTGGCTACCACTATCCATCCAAAGTAGATTCCAAATGTGAGTGGGAGTAGCCACTTTCCATCCTTTCTCATCCTAAGAAGCTCCGAGCATATTAGACCCAATGTAATCATTAGGATAGCTATGAACAGCACTGACAGCCATATCTTCACATAGGAGAAGGCGACGATCCATGCAATGTTGAATATGCATGAGACCCAGAACATCCATGAAATGTTCTCGATGGCCTTGTTCCAGTACTTGTCCTTGCTTTTTACTATCATGACAATCATTGAGACTATCAGAAGTGCATAGATTACCATCCATATCTGAAATGTGAATGGACTTGGGGTGATCAGTGTAGGGTACATGTCGGAGACTTGCTTTTGGCTGAGGCCGTTTATGATTCCAAATGCACCCAAAGCGTTTACAGCAATCGTCACAACGAGAAAACACAGATTCGCGACAGCCTTTCCGGTTGCGCCGCACGTACAAGGTTTCTTTCCTTTGGTTTCGTCCATAGAGGACCTCCTTCTTTGGTGATTTTCATAGGAAATCTATACACCAGAAGGAGAAAAGAACACTAAGAAACGGTTAGGAAACAGCTACTCCCTGCGCTCGTAATCGCCATTGGGGTTTGGTCCGTCGTCGTCATCGGCTCCCTTGAAGAAACGCCATATGCCTGACCCTGCGACCATTATGGCCACAACCAACGATTCTACGCTTCTATGGAAGAGGAAATATATAAGGACCGCACTTGCAATGGCCACGCACAGGGTTATGATTCTTTGGACCGATGTCTTCATGTCCTCCATCATAAAGCAAATGCTCCAGCCTTTCAACGAGCATAGAAAAGTGTGTCAGAGGGAGTCTTCATAGCCATTCACAGTGTGGAAAATGTCAGAAAACGGGATGAAAAAGGTGCTTTCCGAGGATATCTTTGTAAAAAATGCGGTGTTACGATGGGTTTTAGAAAACAAAGACATCGGTCTAGACAGGCCTTGATGGGCCACGTATGAAGACCGGTTCAGGAGGAAACATGAAGAAGATGGTATCTGTTCTGGTTCTCGTTGCATTGGCGTGTACATGTGTTTTCGCACAGGGCGCTCAGGAGGCGAAGAGCGAGGAAAGCAAGAAGCTGACGGTCTACACAACCGTTTCCGAGAAGACAATCGAGCCAATCGTCTCCCAGTTCGAGGAAGAGACGGGCATTGAGGTGGAGCTTGTCACAGCAGGTGTAGGCGAGCTGCTCAAGAGAATCGAGTCCGAGAAGGACAACCCTCTTGCAGACGTGATCTGGGGTGCAGCTCTTTCGTCCATCCAGGCATACGACACGAACCTTTTCAAGCCTTATAGGACTGTCAACTATGACAGCATCTACGAGCCGTATAGGGTTGAAGGCGACTACTACACACCTTATGGAATCGCACTTCGCTGCCTTTTGGTCAACACAAACCTCACAGAGGGCATTGATGTGACAGGTTATGCAAGCCTTCTCAATCCAGCTCTCAAGGGCAAGATCTCAATGGTCGATCCATCTGCGTCTTCGTCTGGTTTTGGTCAGCTTTCAAACATGCTGTTCGACATGGGCACTGACCACGACCCAGAGTCGGAGGCTGCATGGAACTACGTCACAGAGTTCGCAAAGAACCTGGATGGCAAGCTTCTCAACAGTTCATCCGCTGTGTGGAAAGGTGTCTGCGACGGTGAGTATGCAGTTGGCTGCACATACGAAGAGGTTTCCTTCCAGGCTGTCAAGGACGGATATCCTGTCAAGATCGTCTACTGCGAAGAGGGTGCATACGGTGAGTGCACGACAGCTGCTATCGTAAACGGCGCAAAGAACGAGAAGAACGCAGAGAAGTTCATAGACTTCCTCACAAGCCTTGAGATCCAGCAGCTCTTCTGCGACGAGCTCAACATCCGTGGAATAAGATCTGACCTCGCATTCTCCGATGCTCTTCCAAACACCGCATCCATAACCCTTACAGATGGAAACAGCGCATTGGCATCGGCCAACAAGAAGGCTTGGCTCAGCAGATTCATGGACGTTTGGACAAGCGTCGCAAACTAATGCGTCGCCAACTAATGGAATGAAACACTGAAAAGAATGGGCTGGGGCGTGAAAACGTTCCGGCCCATTTGAAACCAAAAGTTCAAAACCAAGAGTTCAAAAAACAAGACTTTAAAGAGGTTTTCAATGAGCAAGGACATAATCATCGAACATGCTGTTAAAAGGTATGGCAACCTTACGATCATCCCAGATCTTTCCGCACAGATACGCAACAGCGAGCTTTTCACACTTCTTGGACCAAGCGGCTGCGGCAAGACCACACTTCTTAGGATGATTGCAGGCTTCAATTCAATCGAAGGCGGAACGATAAGCTTCAGCGGACAGGTCATAAACAACATACCCGCCCACAAGAGGAACATTGGAATGGTGTTCCAGGACTACGCAATCTTTCCACACCTTACCGTTGAACAGAATATTCGATACGGCCTCAAGGAACACAAGGTTCCAAAACCAGAGGCCGATGCAAGGGTTGAGTCCATCATGAAGCTCACCAAGATAGACATCTACCGCGACAGGCTTCCAGAGAACCTCTCCGGTGGACAGCAGCAGCGCGTGGCCTTGGCCCGTGCAATAGCCATCCACCCGGACGTGCTTCTCATGGACGAGCCGCTGTGCAACCTTGATGCCAAGCTCAGAGTCGAGATGAGAGGCGTCATACGTGACATCCAGAAGGAGATTGGCATCACCACCGTGTACGTCACACACGACCAGGAGGAGGCGCTTGCGATATCGGACCGTATAGCGGTCATGAACAAGGGGGAGATTCAGCAGATCGCCTCACCACACACGATATACACACGTCCGTACAATCTCTTCGTCGCCGATTTCATTGGCCACTCCGGCTTCGTATACGCACAGCTCAAAGGAAAGGGCCCCGTACGCACCTTGGACTTTGGAAACGGCTACAGCGTTGAGATGGACAACATCAAGTCCGATGCCCCAGAGGGTCGCGTAATCGTTGGAATCAGGCCAGAGGAGTTCTGCGTAAGCAAGGACCCTTCAAGAGGGTTCAAATCACATATCTCCAAGTCCACATACCTTGGAAAGTATGTGATCTACTTCGTTGACATCAAAGGCGTAGAATGTCCAAAAGGCGAGGACGACTCTGAGGATGTGTTTGAAATCTCCCAGGACCTTGGAACGGCTACAAGCCTGCTCAAGGTTGGAGACGATGTCTCGTTTGAGGTGTATCCGCATAAAATAAACGTGTTTGATGCCGCAAGTGGGGTATCGTTGATAGAGGGAACAAGCCATGAAGAGTAGCTCGCTTTCACTTGGAAAAGGAAGCTTCAAGGATAGGTTCTACGGCTGGGTCCAGGGTATAAACTTCTGGAGCGTAGTGACCTTGGTCGTGTTCGTCCTCTTTGCGCTCTTTCTTGTATATCCGCTTTTCAAGCTGCTCATATCAGGCTTCAAGGATACCGAGACCGGAGCCTGGACCCTTGGAAACTTTAAAGCTTTCTTTGGCAAGAAGTATTATACCAACGCAATATGGCATTCGCTGGCAATTGGTGTTGGTGTGACGTTCATAACCGTTGTGCTTGGAACGCTTCTGGCCTACATCCTCACGTTCTATGAGATAAAGGGGAAGAAGGTCCTTCAGGTCCTCATCATATTCTCAATGATGTCGCCATCCTTCATAGGGGCGTACTCTTGGGTCATACTCCTTGGACGAAGCGGAATAGTCACGCAGTTCTTCGCTGACAAAATGGGGGTGTCTCTGCCAACGATATACGGCCTTGGGGGTATAATCCTTGTGCTTGTGCTCAAGATGTACTCCAACATCTACCTGTATGTGTCAGGTGCCATGAAGAAGATAGACACATCGCTTCTTGAAGCCTCACGCAGCCTTGGCTGCAGCCCAGTCAAGAACGTCGTGAAGATGATAGTTCCTCTTGTGTTGCCAACCATACTGGCAGCCGCCCTCATGGTGTTCATGACGTCCATTGCGGACTTTGGAACCGCAATGCTCATAGGGGAGGGCTACAGAGTCCTGCCGGTTCTCATATACCGTGCATTCATGGGTGAAAACGGAAGCGACGCCAACTTTGCTGCAGCCATAGCCCTTGTCATGGTTACGCTCACAGCCTGTCTATATTTCCTCCAGAAGTTCATAATCAACCGCAAGTCCTTTAGGATGAGATCCGTCAAACGTATAGTCCCAAAGAAGATAATAGGTGTCAAGGGAGTCCTTGCATACGTGTATTCGTACCTTCTTGTTGGAATCTCAGTAATCCCTCAGTTTACGGTCATATACACGGCGTTCCTCAAGACCAAGGGTACGAGGTTCCTGTCTTCGTTCTCGCTTGAGAGCTTCTCCAAGATGAAATCGACCATAATCAAGAGCGCGGCGCACACCTACACATACGGAATCGTTGCCATAGTGCTCATCGTGATAATAGCGGTGTTCGTTGCATATCTTTCTGTGAGAAAGAGAAATGCACTTACGTCAACGCTTGATATCGTTACGGTGTTCCCGTACATAATTTCAGGTTCCATTCTTGGCATCATGCTGCTTCTTTGCTTCAACAAGAAGCCTTTGGTCCTGAGCGGAACGGCTGCCATAATCATAATAGCGTTCATAATCCGCAGACTACCGCATACGCTTCGTTCCAGCGTAGCCATATTGTACCAGATAAGTCCAAACACGGAGGAGGCTGCCATAAGCCTTGGCTCGTCTCCACAAAAGGCGTTTTTTAAGGTAACATTCAGACTCATGCTGTCAGGAGTGCTGACCGGGGCCATCCTGAGTTGGGTGACGGTCATAAACGAGCTTAGTGCCTCGCTCATCCTGTATACGGGAAGGACGAAGACTTTGTCCGTTGCCGTCTATGAACAGGTTACAAGGGGAAACTATGGAAATGCTGCGGCAATAGCGTCTGTGCTTATGCTTTCGACAGCCATCTCCATGATAGTGTTCCTTGTATCGACCAGAAAGAAGGAGTTCTCCCTCTAGGAGAATTCTTTGATGGATCAAGAATCAAGGCGGTCCTGTTTGGCCGCACAAAGGTGTTTCGACTGTGAAGGGAAGAGAACGTAGAACGGCTTTGACATTCTCCAACGATGTCAGAAAAGTGGTCATGAAGTATGTTGTTGTCCCAGTTTTGGTTGCATATTTCGTGATTCTGGCCATCATCGTCCTCTTCTATGGGCTTTCCATATCCTACAGCGCAAAGGCGGAGTGCCATAGTGCGGCTTCAAGGTTTGAAAGTGTGGTCTCTTCCTATGAGAAGCGGCTTTCCTCCATAGTTGAAGACCGCTCGCTGGAGAGGCTGATAGCTGGGGAGATATATGGAAACGCCTTCTCCGAGCGTGTCTACGATTTCATCAACGAGCAGGATATCCCCGCTCATTTCTTCCTTCTCGATGCACATGGTTCATTGGTCATTGGAAGTTCTACAATCCTTTCCAACTACCTTCTTTCAAAGCCTCCGTATAATACGGGTTTCATGTATAGGCTGCATAACAATCTTGAAAATCCCTCCAAGATGCTGAGCCAGATTGGCAATGCCCGTACTTCTTCTATGGTGTTGTCGATTGGACAGGCCATAGTGAGGGACGGACAGGTGATTGGTTACTTTGTGTTCGAACTGAGCCCATCAAAGATCCTTGAGTACATTTCCACTGGCGAGGTGGGGGATGTGGTTGTAACAAACTCCTTCTTCACCACTCTTGTCACATCCAAGAACGAGTTTATAGACCAGTATTCGAAGCTAAGGACAGAATACCGGGGAAAGACCGGTCTTGTGGAAATAGATGCCCAAAAGATATACATTGCCTCAGAATATCTACCTGATATGGACTCTTGGGTATTCATTCTTGTGAAGGTTGGTACGTTGTCCAAGGCCATCCTCATAACGGGCATAGCTGCGGGTTTGGTTCTTGTGGTATCGGTCTTTGCCATTGGAGGGGTGAGCGGACGGGTGCTGAACGAGGAGGCATCGTCCATAGACAGGCTTATTTCAAGCATAAAGCAAATGAAGGCAAGGGGGATATACGCCCCGGTCGAACCAGTTGGAAGCAAGTTCAGCAGTCTTGAGGCTTCCTACGGAGAGCTTCTGCAGGACATAAGGGATTTGGCACAGGCCAATAGACAAGAGGCCGCAATGCGTGAACGTGCGGAGGTCAAGCAGCTTGAGTCCCAGTTCAATCCTCATTTCATTTTCAATACCCTTGAGATTATCAGATGCTATGTAAAGATCGACCCCACAGTTGCAAACCGTATGATCCTTGATTTTTCCAGCCTCCTGCGCTACAGCATAGATTCCAATATGCAGTTCGTGCCGCTTCGTGATGATATCCATTACATGGAGTGTTACCTTTCGATGAACAGGATGAGCAGGCCAAACGACCTCTCATACTCGATCGAGGTGTCGGATGAGGCCTTGGACGTACCTATTCCAAAGCTCTGCATCCAGCCTCTTGTCGAGAATGCTGTCAAGTACGGACGTTCTGCGTCAGGTGTGAGTGAGTGCACAGTCCGTGCTTTCGTGGAGGATTCAAGACTAAAGGTCCTTGTCTGCGACAACGGCCCTGGAATGGATGATGCAAAGCTTTTGGACATTGCAAATGTGATTGCAAGCGATGAGACTCCAAGTAGATATTTTGGCCTCTACAATGTCCATAGAAGATTGAAGCTTATCTATGGGGAGTCCTCTGGACTTTCAATAACATCCGGTTCAAATGGTACCTGCGTGGCCATCTCGATTCCTTTGGCAGGAGGTTTTGCAGGAGGAGTGTTGTATGTATAGGATACTTGTGGTGGAGGACCAACAGATAATTCGCTACATGCTGTGCAATACGATCGACTGGGATTCCGTTGACTGCGAGGTATGCGGTCAGGCTGCAACAGGAGAAGAGGGGCTTCGCTGTATTGAGGCGTTGTCTCCTGACATCGTGCTGACAGACATCCACCTTCCTGGAATGGATGGGATAAAGATGCTGGAGAAGGCCAAGGGGCTTCAGGTTTCTGGTGATGGGCGTGGTGTTTCCTATGGATTCGAGTCCATAATAATAACAGGGTTCAGCCAGTTCGAATACGCGAAGAGGGCCATTGGACTTTCCGCTGTGGACTACATACTCAAACCCATAGACGAGGAGAAGCTCTTGGAGGCTGTACGCAAGGCCATAGCGCATATAGAGGAGAAGCGTGAGCTTGCTTCCTATAGGCACCAAGCAATCTATTCGTTGGATAGGCTTGATGCCTCAAGTGGCGATGAATACGTCAAAAAAGTACTTGATATCATAAGAACGGATTATTGCAAGCACCTTAACTTTGATTCGATAGCAAGGGGCATAGGTCTTAGCAGCGGATACCTGAGCCGCAAGATCAAGTCTGAGACCGGAATGTCGTTTTTGGATATTCTGCAACGTCACAGAATAGAAGTGGCGCAGCAGCTTATGAAGAGCAACAGCAGCATGAAGTACTATGAAGTTGCGGAGAAGGTGGGGTTCTCAAGCTACAAGCGCTTCTCATTCGTTTTCAGGGAGGTCTGCGGCTATACTCCAAGCGACCTTTCAAAGAACGAGGACCTTGGTGCAAAGCTCGAATAGGGTTTGAATGGTATTTGAATAGGAGGTTCGTAATGAACGTTAACGATAGCAGAGTTTTGAATTTGATTCTTGAAAAGAAGATAATCACGATTGTACGTGGTACGTATGGCGATGACCTTAGAAAGCTTGCACATGCGCTCTATGATGGCGGTATTAGGTTCATGGAGGTCACGTTCGACCAGAAGGACCCTGACTGCATTGCAAAGACAGCAGGTGCGATCTCTATGCTCAATGCCGAGTTTGCTGGCTGTGATTTCTACGCTGGTGCAGGTACCGTCCTTACAAAGGAGCAGGTCAAGGCCGCTTTCGATGCAGGTGCAAGCTACATCATTTCACCCAACACGAATCCAGAGGTGATAAGGTACACAAAGGAGCTTGGACTGGTTTCCATCCCCGGAGCCATGACCCCAACCGAGATTCTTTTTGCACATGACTGTGGAGCCGATATCGTTAAGCTTTTCCCTGCTGCGACGCTTGGTCTCAAGTACGTAAAGGACATCCTTGCGCCTATAAGCCATGTAGCAATAATCGCCACCGCCGGCATTACGGAGGAGAACTTCGCAGAGTTCCTCAAGCTTGGTCTCAAGGGTGCTGGCATAAGCGGGCGTCTTACTGACAAGAAGCTCATAGCCGCCGGGGACTGGGAGGAGTTCACCCGCAGGGCCAAGGCTTTTGTCGATATTGCCGACAACAATTGAATTAATTTGCATTTTTGTTAAAATGACAACCTCGCAACTGCATATTCCTGTTTGCATTCCGCCTGAATGTGGTTAGAATTTGCAAAACTTTTGTAAGAGTATACAGAATGTATGCAGGAGGTTGTCATGGAAAGTTCTTTCAAGAAAACATCGGTTTGTCAGTTTCCAAAGGATTACAAGCCAATTCTGAACCAGCATGACACGGAGAAGGCCATCAAGGCGGCCAAGGACATCTTCGAGAAGGAGCTGTCAGGGTCGCTTAGGCTAAGTCGTGTCACGAGCCCTCTTTTCGTAGAGGCCGGCAGTGGTATAAACGACGACCTCAACGGCATAGAAAGGCCCGTCTCCTTCCCTGTGAAGAACATGGGCGAGAAGAAGATGGAGATCGTCCAATCCCTTGCCAAGTGGAAGCGCATGGCCCTTGCGGACCTTGGCTTCAAGCCTGGCTACGGCCTCTACACCGATATGAACGCAATTCGCCCTGACGACGACATAGACTGCATCCATTCCATCTATGTTGACCAGTGGGACTGGGAGAAGGTGATGGTCGATGGCCAGCGCAACCTTGACTTCCTGAAGAAGACGGTCTCCACAATCTACGACGTGATAAGGCGTACTTCGTTCAGGCTCTCGGAGTTCTATCCTCAGCTTGAGGATGATTTGCCAGAGAGCATCACTTTCGTCCATTCAGAGGACTTGGCCTTGGAGTTCCCTTCGTTGACCCCTGATGAGCGTGAGTACGAGGCGGCAAAGCGCTATGGTGCGGTGTTCGTCATTGGCATTGGCTACGGAAACCCTCCTCACGGCGGTCGTGCCCCAGACTACGACGATTGGTCCACTTGTGTTTCAGATGGCGATGGCTCATATCACGGCCTTAACGGTGATATAATCGTTTGGGACAGCGTAAGGCAGCGCAACCTTGAGCTTTCCAGCATGGGAATCCGCGTTGACGGTGAGACTTTGCTGAGACAGCTTGCCATTCGCGGCTGTGAATCGCGCAAGGACCTTTACTGGCATTCCCGTTTGCTTTCAGGCGATTTTCCACAGACCATAGGTGGTGGAATAGGGCAGTCAAGGCTGTGCATGTTCCTTCTGAAGAAGGCCCATATTGGAGAGGTCCAGGCGTCGGTGTGGCCAAAAGAGGTATACAGCGAAGCTGCCTCCCACAACACCCACTTGTTCTAGGATTTTTTGCAATTTCCGTTGTCGCTCTGCATGGGCCGTGCAGACAGC
>ULPT01041018.1_pt1 | contig 16678 bp, 9 predicted proteins | sample 1953751 | NCBI WGS metagenome assembly ULPT01 (sample SAMEA4835636, study PRJEB28245) | human gut metagenome | biome: gut microbiome; material: fecal sample | place: Denmark | collected 2008
TTTTACCGCTAATCCGGCACTTACTTTGAGAATTAACATTTGATTAAATTTATAAAATAAAGAATCAGCAAATAATTGTAATTAAATGAAATATAATGTATAATTGTCATGGTTATATCTCATCAGGGAATAGGGAAGACTGCTGAGAGGAAACTGTTCCGTTTTATAGCATTTATAGAGGAGATAAAAATGACTAACAAGAGAACAGTCTATGGAAAGAAGCTGCTGACTGCTGCTGTATTGGTATCCATGCTGCCGGGGGGGCTTGCGTTTGCCGAAGAAGCCCTTCCACTGTATACGCTCGATGCTGTCGTCGTCACAGCGACGCGCACAGAGAATGATGTGAAGAATGTGCCGGCGTCTACGCAGATCATCACAAGCTCGGATATCAAGAAGAGCGGTGCGACGAATGTGCGGGATGCGATCACAGACTTTGCGAATATCACCATGACGAAAAAGGTGCGTGGCGGCGGTCATGAGATCATCGTCCGCGGGATGAGTACGGATAAGTCGCTTATCATGGTGAATGGTCACCGCGTGGCGAACGAAGCGGATGGCTCGGGCCTCGGGAATGCGAATGCACTCGATCGCATCAATGTGGATAATATCGAGAAAATCGAGATCGTCAAGGGTCCTTCGAGTGCGCTGTATGGCTCGGAGGCGATGGGCGGCGTCATCAATATTATTACGAAGGGATCGAAAGAGGCAGAAGTACGCACGGGGCTCGTGAACAGCAGTGAGGATTTCACGAACTGGTGGCATTTGGACTCTGGGGAAATCGGGAAGTTCTCTGCAACGCTGGATATGCGGTTCAATAAGATACGTCGCGATGGTGATGATACAGACTTCCTCACAGATTCTTTTGGTACGGCACAGACATACAATTTCAATGCCAATTACCATTTCAATGACCATAACTATTTGAATTTCTATGTAGATCATTATACACAGAATCTGAAGCGGGATTTGTACACACATAAGCGGGATAACATTAAGGTCAATTTCCCAGAGAAAATGAGACCTATGGGACAGGCATCTATGACTGGTGAAGGCTCTATGGAGGATGCGCTAGCCAATTATCACTACAAGCAGCAAACGTATGGCTTATCCTGGAACGGTAAAACAGCACGGAATGATTGGCAGATTCAAACCTATTTGAGTAAATTTGATTGGGAGAGCGATATTCGATATTCTGGTATGCAGTTTAAGGGGCATGTACCAGCAGGTTTAAGTCCCATGACAGGGCGAATGTGGGATAGCATTTTTAAGGGATTCATGGTAGGTGATTCAGGCGAATATAAGAATGATGTCAATGTAAACAGCAATAAAATCTTTGTAATCGAGGGAAGAAATTCCACGAAGATCAATGACAACCATCGGATCACTTACGGGGCAGAGTACATCAAGAATACGGTCAAGGGGACGAACTTTGGGGATGATAATCAGTTCGGCGTCACTCATATCGGATCAGTTAGCAAAAATGGAGTGACAAAAGAAATTTCTGAAAAAGAAATCGATACCTATGCGGCGTATCTGCAGGATGAGATCAATTACGGGAAGTGGTTCATTGTTCCTGCGATTCGTTATGATCATCATGAGAACTTTGGCAGTCACACATCTCCTAAGCTCGGTCTTACATATAAAGCGAATGATACGTTCCGTGTGAAGGCAAATTACGGAAAAGGATTCAAAGCGCCGACTATACAGAATCTGTATTGCAAGCTTGTAACACACATGGGACAGGCGGGGATTATCACGGTGAATCCAAATGCGAATTTAAGGCCTGAAACTTCTAACAGCTGGGATGTGGGGGTAGAAAAGGAGTGGGGGAAGATTTCTACCTCTCTGGTCTACTTTGATACCAAGCTGGAAAATATGATTACGACGACTCCGATCGGGGATAAAGAATATCGGTGCATCAATGTCGGAAATGTACGTATCAAGGGCATTGAACATACATTGGGGTATGAGCTGAGTCCTATGTGGAAGTTCAAAGTCAATTCGACATGGCTGGATGCGGTGAATAAGGATAAGAATCAGCCTTTGCCGCAGCGTTCCAGATTAAGCCAGATCTACTCCTTGAGTTTCGATGACGGCAAGGACATTGGTTGGAGTGCTGTTCTTTGGGATGAGCTGAACTACAAGTATGTGACTCCAGAGACCGTCAAAGGAGATGTGGTGGCCGGACCGAAGAAGACCTACAATCTCCTCAATTTCACTCTGACGCGCAAGATCAATAAAGATACCAAAATCTACGGCAGCGTGCAGAACATCTTCGACAAGGTGGACAGTGACTGCGATCTTGACGGTCGCTACTGGTCTCTCGGCTGGGAGCATAAGTTCTAAGAGGAGGAGCTATGAGGAAGTGGCTCGCGCTCTGCCTGCTGCTCTTCCTATCGGTCGCTTCGGGCTGCGGATTTCCTCAGGCGATGGGAGGACACACAGAGACTTTCTATCGCATGACGGATGCTGTGGGAAGAGAAGTGGTGCTTGCAAAGAAGCCGGAGCGGATCATTATTCTCGCACCGTCGTTTCTGAATATCATGCATGCGGTGGGGGGAGACTTCATCGCTTGGGCGGACAGCCCGGGGGACAAGGCGCCTTCCTATGCGGCGGGGAAGAAGACGGTGGGATACACGTTTCAGGTCAATGCGGAGGCGGTGATTTCCGAGAAACCGGATCTGGTGATCGGTCTGCACGGTCTGCATGACAGGTTTATGGAAGTGATGAAGCAGAATAAGATCCCTTTCATGCTGCTTTCTGCGTCTTCTTTGGAGGATGTAGAGCGCGCTGCGGAGGTCCTGGGTGATGTGACGGGGCATCATGCGGAAGGCGTGAAGGCGAGGGAACAGCTCAGGAAGGACATGGAGAGTGTGGTGTCCGGCCTGTCTCTTAAGGAGTATACGTGTGCGATCCTTCATGGGACGCCGCACTCGGTGACGCTGGAAGGGAAGGGGACGATCGCGACGGAAACGGCAGCGCTTCTTCATATCCGCAATGTATTCGTGCTGGACAATGACCGGGATATGAAGCTGCCGCCTTTCAGTCTGGAGACGTTGGTCGCAAAGGACCCGGATATTATTTTCCTGACGACGATGGTGATGCCGGGACAGCAGCAGGAGGCGTTTCGAAAGTCCTTGATGGAACAGCCTGCCTGGGCAGGGATGCGTGCAGTGAAGGCAGGGCGTGTGTACTTCCTTCCGCAGAAACTGTTTCTGTCGAGTCCCGGTATGGAGTATCCGAAGGCGCTTTCCTATATGGCGGATGTAGTATATGGAGGGCAGCGATGATTTCTTATGAGAAGAATATAGAGTCTATGTACCGGGAGCCGGTGTATGCTACGGGCGGCGGGACGCGCTGCACGGCTTGGGATATCGAGTGGCAGGATGAACCTTTCGCGGCAAGTGATACGGCGGTGGTGTCTCCGCTGAAGCTGCCGTCGCTCATGAAAGATATTTGGGAGACGGGAGTTCCTACTAAGGAATCTGCTGTGTACATCCATGTGCCGTTTTGCCGGCTTTCCTGTACGTATTGTGCATTTTTCAAAAAGAAGGCGGATGAGAGGGAGCAGCACGAGTATGCAAAGCTCCTCTGCCGGGAGATAGATGCGCTCGCCGGCCGGCCGTACCTCACGCGTTCGCACATCCGCTCGGTTTTCTTCGGCGGTGGGACGCCGGGGATCCTGTCGGCGGAGGATATCGAAAGGATCTTGGGGCGGATCCGCACGGCCTTCCCATTGATGGAGAATGCAGAAATCACGATGGAGTCGAGTCTTTCGGATATGACGGATGAAAAAATGGATGCGGCGATCTCCGGCGGGGTGAATCGATTCAGTTTTGGCGTACAGTCTTTTCAGACGGAGATCCGAAATGGGATCGGCCGTCCACTCTCGCGGGAGCAGGCGATGGAAAGGCTGGCGCATTTTGCGAAGAAGAATGCGCTCATGATCCTCGACCTCATCTATGGGCTCCCGGGTGAGACGGAGGAGACGATGCGTCAGGATATTCGTGATGCAAAGGCGTGTGGCGCAGCGGGGCTCGATCTCTACAAGCTGCAGCTTCTTCAGGGTTCACCTTTGGCGAAGTCTTTCGCCAAGGCGGGAAAGACGCTCGAAGTTCCGTACCTGCAGGCGCTCTTTCGCGCGGCGGAGGAGGAGCTGGGAGTGTCGGGTGCTTCGAATATTTCCTGTACCCACTGGAAGTGGGACGCGCGGGAGGAGAGTGTCTACAATACGCTGGCGGCAAATGGCAGCGATATCTTCCCCATCGGTATGGCCTGCGGGGGAAAAATCGGCGGTCTGGGGCTCATGAAGCCTGTCGCGGAGGCGATGTATCGCGGCGCGGTCCTCCTTGGGAAATTTGTTCCCATGGGAGCGCGAAAGGAGAGCCACTACCGGCGGATCTATCAGGCCATTGAGTCGGCGAGCGATCGCGGACGCATTTCTCCAGCCGCGTTGGAAACGCTGTGCGAAGTGCCTTTCACCGCGCTCCTTACACCGCTCTTGGATCAGTGGGCAGATTGGGGGCTCGTCACGAAGTCTGGCGATATATATGTGTACACATCTGCCGGGCGGTACTGGTACCGCACGATGCTCCGCCGCATGCTCCATATGACCCAGTACATGCTGCTGGGCCGCTCGGAGAGTGCGGGCAGGGCGCGTTTCGGCGATATGATGAATATGAAATGAGGGGATCGTATGAAGGTTTTAATCGCATACTCCAGCCGCACGGGAAATACTCGGCGTGTGGCGGAAGCGCTGGCGAAGGCAGCTCCGGAGGGAAGCCTGCTGGCTCGTGTGGAGGATACGCCGCCTACGGATGGGTTTGATGTGGTCTTTGCCGGTTACTGGCTCGATCGCGGCGGCCCGGATGCGAAGGCAAAAGAATTTTTGCACTCTCTTCATGGGAAGCACATCGTTCTTTTTGAGACTATGGGAGCCGATCCCCGATCAGAGCATGCCTATACGGGATTTGCGAATGCAGGGACGGCGCTCTCTCCGGATAATCAGATCGTCGGTGTTTTCGCAGTGCAGGGGGCTGTCGACCCCGCACTGCTTGCAATGATGAGAAAAATGCCGGAGGGCAGTGCGCACCATTCGGCTCAAATGGAGCAAACGGTGAAGGAGGCTGCAAAGCATCCCAATGCCGAGGATCTTAAGCAAGCCGAAACGTATATGAAACAATTTATAGAAAAATATGGCCGATATCACCATTGAGCGTGGTCTACCGGCAAAAGCCGAAGCGTTTGTGCTTCGGCTTTTTACATGGTACATATTCATTGATCGATCAGGGCTGCATGACTATGGAGCATATCATGGGCGTGTAAAGGGGAAGTGATGATGGAAATGTTCGTACTGAGAAAAGGAGAACCGTCAGAGCCGTATGTATGTGGATCTCAAGAGCGGATCGAACGTTTCTGCTTGCGGCAGAGGAGCCCTTGCAATGGATAAACAAGCGTGAGATCGGATAAGGATGGCATTCGCCTTTTGCGGTAAAACACTCCCGTGCAGGACAAAAACATGATATAATAATTGTCGATAAATGACAGCAGCTATGGCTGCCCGGTGAAGAGGGGTATATGTATGCATTTTCAGGATGAATTGACCATCGATATGACGCATTTTTCCGGCGAGGGCTGGGGGATCACGGAGGAGGAGATCGATGCCTGCAAGGAGCGCATCCGTGAGGCGGCGCTTTCTGTGGAGCGGCTTCGGAAGAGCGGGAAGGGGCCGGACGGCAGTCTCGTGCTTTTCCCGCATCTGCCGTATCTCCTGGAGGAAGAGATCCTGATCTCCAAAGAGGAGAGGGAGAGGCTGCTTGCGCTCTCGAAGCTGGCGAAGGAGCAGGATATCGTGGTGTCGATCGGTATCGGGGGCTCGTATCTTGGAAATCAGGTGCTTTTTGATCTGTTCTGCGGACAGTACTGGAATCTGATGACGAAGGAGGAGCGCCACGGGTATCCGCAGCTGTATTTTGCGGGGCAAAATCTGGATCCGGTGAGTCTTCTCTCGCTGGTGAACCGTATCCGGAGAAGCTCGCAGACGGCGTGGTGGAAGCACAAGGTGCTGCTGGTCGTGAATTCGAAGTCCGGGACGACTTTGGAGCCGGTCATGGCAGAGCGGGCACTGCGTGAGATGCTGGGAAAGTTCTGCGAGGTGAGCGTCATCGCGGTGACGGATAAGGAGAAGGGGGCGCTGCGTCCTCTGGCGGAGAAGAATGGCTGGCCGTGCTTCACGGTGCCGGACGGCATCGGCGGACGTTTCAGCGTTTTCTCTCAGGTGGGGCTGGTCTTTGCGATGCTTTCGGGGATTGATATCCGGGATTTCCTTGCAGGGGCGAGGATGACGGAAGAGGCTTGCCGCAGTCTTTCGCTTTCGGAGAATCCAGCGCTGCAGCTGGCGGCCCGTAAGTATCTGGCGCGGGAAAATCATGGTGTTGATGCGGAGATCATCATGCCGTATGGGGACAGTCTCCGCTCGCTCGGCTGGTGGTATGCGCAGCTCCTGGGTGAGTCTTTGGGTAAGGCGCTCACGGTCTCCGGGGAAGAGATCCACTATGGCCGTATCCCTGTCGCGGCGGTGGGGACGACGGATATGCATTCGTTGACGCAGGAGCATCAGGAGGGGAAACGGAATAAGCTCGTGCAGTTCATCTCGGTCAGGGAATCGAGGGAAGATGCGGCTATCCTCTGTGATGAGGGGGAAGAGTGCGGCCCGGTCCCGCTTTCCTACATGATGCGTGCGGCGCAGCGCTCGGATGAGGAGGCGCTGGCCCATGATGGCCGCATGAGCTGTGATCTCATCATGAGAAGGTGTACGCCGTTCCATGTGGGGGCGCTCATGTATTTTCTCTTCCTCACGATCGCCTACGAGGGGGCGCTTGCGGGCGTCAATGCCTATGACCAGCCGGGGGTGGAGAGTTATAAGAAGATCCTCCATGCGGATCTGAAAGAGTATATCGTGAAGCATAAGAAGTGACTAGGGACTAGTGGCTGGTGGCTAGGGACTAGGGATTAGGAATAAGGGAGTAGGAATAAAAAGCCGCAGCGACGTTGTCGCTGCGGTTTTTGCGTGCTAAGGAAAGGCGGATTCATTGCAGGATATAATCGGAAGGGGGGGACATTGGCAGCAGGCGGCTTTCTCGTAACGTCATTTCGAGCGAAGTCGAGAAATCTTCCTTGCCCTGCGGTTATCCATGTCAGTGTGAAAATGAAAATCGACGTCTTTGTGTTTCGTTTCCCTGCTGTATCACGTCGGCCGTTATGGGTCTGCCAGAAAGATCCCTCGGTTGCGCTCGGGATGACGAAACGGGGAGCGGATGGTTTCTCACTCGTTTTCAGATCGCTGCTATCCATCCGCTTCCTTCGGTGTGTCCCTCTTCAAAGATTTCTCGCTCGCGCTCGAAATGATGATACGGGAGTATCACCCCTAATCCCTAGCCACTAGTCACCAGCTACTTCTTCAAGTATGGCACGACGGCGCTGCCGTGGGGGATGATATTGATGGCGTAGTCTGTCTTGCCTTCACCTTCGAGCTGCTTTTGGGCGAGCTGCCAGGCTTCTTCGACGGTGGCGACGGGGATCTGGTGGGTCTTTTCGCGGAGGATGTCGAAGTTTTCCGGACGGGTGACGATGTAGACGGTGTGGGTGAGGGCGGTGTTCAGATTTTCAAAGGCGACGAAGAAGGGGATAGTGAAGCAGTCGCGCAGGCCTTTTTCCATATCGACCAGGTTCTTGTACTTGAAGCTGCCGAGGTAGGCGGCGGGTTCCATGATGTCTTCGGCTTCGATCATGGTGATGATGATGCCGCCTTTCTTGGTGGCGATCTCAGCCGTGGTGTAGCACTTGGTTCCCTGATACAGGTTCGTGTCCTTCGGATAGCCGCCGGCGGAGACGATGGTGACGTCGGCCTGCTGCTTCATCGGGACTTTCTGGAGGCGGTAGGTCTCCTTCGTGCCTTCGAGCCATGCTTCGTAGGGGTCGCCGCCGACCATGGAGGAGATGCGGCCTTCTTCATTGATGATGGAGTGGACGAGGAAGCAGGGGTGTACCATGTCGCAGGCTTCCTGCATGTCGCTGGATACGGGATTTCCTTCGATCTTTAAGAGCGTGGCGTCAGGGTTGAGGCCGCTGCCGAGGGTGGCTCCGAGGGCGTGGCAGTGGTTCTGCTGAACGGTGTCGAAGCCGGCAACGCCCGGGAGGATGAGTTTGCGGCCGCCGCCGAAGCCGGCCATGTCGTGGGTGGAGACGGCATTGATGAGGATGACCTTGTCCGCATCTACGACGCGCTTGTCGATCCAGACTTCGGTGCCGAGGGTGGTCTTTCCAAGGTAGGTTTGCTGGGATTTGTCGGTGGAGATATGCTGGTACATGGTGATGCGGCGGGCGACTTCTGCGCCGACGCAGGTGATGTTCTCTTCGTCGGTGTGGGGGCGGTGGGTGCCTTGCGCGAAGACGATATAGATGTCCTTGTCGGGGATGCCGGCGAGGTTCAGTTCGTCTACGACGTAGATCAGAAATTCGGAGGCGCGGTTCCAGGCGCGGGTGATGTCGGCGACGACGAGGCAGACTTTGTCGCCGCTCTTTACGACCTCCTTCAGCGGGGCGCTGCCGATCGGGCTTCGCATAGCAGCAAGGGTCGCTTCTTTGACGTCACAGGCGGGTGTCGGGACGCCTTCCAAGACGTCAGAAATATGGTCTTCCGGCAGCATGACGGACTGCACGCCGCGGCCGAATGCGAGTTTGAATTCTTTCATGGATGAGATCCTCCTTGGTGGTATGGAAATGGGTATGTCGTCTCATTATAGCATGAATGGGGAGAGGGAATGAGAAATGAGAAATTAGAAATGAGAAATGGTGGTGGCGGCTGCGCCGCAGTATAAAGGAAAGTAATGCCCGACCGTTTTTGGGGGAATGGCGGGTTTCCCGTTTTCGTTTTTCTGACATTGTCCGTTTGCCCGCGGATGACAAAGATTTCTCGCTTCGCTCGAAATGACGATGCGGGAGTCTGACGTCTCTTGGTCTCCCAGTCCCCAGTCACTAGTCCCCAGTCACAAGTCACTCAGCTCACGCCGGGGAAGCTGTCGACGAACTGGATGCGGATATCGGGGAAGCTGTCGACGTACTCGATGGTGAAGTCTTCGCCGTAGTCAACGAATTGCCATTCGCCGATGCCGCCCGGAAAGGAGGAGACGACCTTGACACGAAGGTCGGGGAAGGAGGAGACGACCTTCACTTTCACGTCGCCAAAGTGCTCTACGACCTTCACGCGGCCGGCCATGCGGATATTTTTGAAATAGCCGTCCTGATTGATGGGGCTCGCGGCGAAGGAGAGCGGGGCGGCGAAGAGGGAGAAGAGAAGGGTGAGGAGAAGGGCGAGCCGTGTTTTCATGAGGGGCTCCTTTCTGGTGGGAACGAGAAATGAGAAATGGTGGTGGCGGCTGCGCCGAGATCGATGAAGAGGTCGCAGCTGTTCTGGCATTCGTTATCTCACATACGACGTTTCTCGCTTCGCTCGAAATGACGACGTGGAAGTCTGATGTCTCCCAGTCTCCCAGTCACCAGTCACTAACTATCCCATCGTATGCCTAATGGGCGCGGCTTGTCAATGATTTTCAAGATAGCAGGTTTCCCGCTTTGGGGTTCCAAACATCGACCGCTTGCCCGCGAATGACAAAGATTTCTCGCTTCGCTCGAAATGACAATGTGGGAGTCTGACGTCTCTTAGTCTTCCAGTCTTCTGGTCACCAGTCCCTAGTCACCAGTCCCCAGTCACTAGCTACCAGTCCCCAGTCACTTATTATTTCTACATTTCCTCTTTCCAAACGATTTCCTTCCATGATATAATACGAATTACACACTTCATAGGAAGGTCCGAGGTCGGGCGAGGCAGTTAGCGCTGTTTTCGCTCGGCTTTTTTTGTAGGAGAGAAGGAATGGGCATGAAAAAATGGAGAGATCTGCCAGAGGCGCAGGGGCTGTATGACCCCAGAAATGAACATGATGCTTGCGGGATCGGCTTTGTGGCGAATATCCGCGGCGAGCGCTCGTATGGTATTGTCGATGATGCTTTGAAGATCCTGGAGAATCTGAAGCACAGAGGCGGCGAGGGTGCAGACCATAAGAGCGGGGATGGTGCGGGGATCCTGACGCAGATCCCGTATGATTTCTTTCATCGCGAGTGCGAGGTGCTGGGCTTTTCGCTTCCGCCGGAGGGAGAGTACGGTGTCGGCATGATCTTTGCGCACCGCTATGAGGATTTCCGCAAGGAGCAGATGAGGGCCTTCGAGGAGATCGTGAAGGAGGAAGGACAGACGGTCCTTGGCTGGCGTGAGGTGCCGATCGATGAGAGCATCATCGGTGAGGCGGCGCGCTCGATCCGTCCGCGTTTTCTGCAGGTCTTCATCGGCAAGAATCCATCGCTTCGGGATCAGATGGATTTCGAGCGCAAGCTCTACATCATCCGGCGGCTCGCAGAGAAGAAGATCATTCCGCTCTCGGAAGGCATGGGGACGGATTTCTATATCGCCAGTCTGTCCTCGCGCACGATCGTGTACAAGGGGATGCTGACGAGTGGGCAGCTGCGCCATTTCTATCTGGATCTGTCGGATCTGGACTATAAGACGGCGATGGCGATGGTGCATTCGCGCTTTTCGACGAATACATTCCCGAGCTGGGCGCGCGCTCATCCGAACCGCTACATCGTCCACAATGGGGAGATCAATACGATCAAGGGGAATATCAACTGGCTGAATGCGCGTGAGAGCAAGTCGCGCCCGTCGAACGATCCGGAGCTGGTGAAGGCTTTCCCTGTCGTCGATGACACGGGGAGCGACTCGGCGATGTTTGATAACTGCCTGGAGTACATCCACATGGCGGGGCATTCGCTGGCTCATGCGATGATGGTCATGATGCCGGAGCCATGGGAGAAGGATCCGGCGATGGATGAGGAGAAGAAGGCATTCTACCGGTATCACAATTTCATGATGGAGCCATGGGACGGCCCGGCGGCGATGTGCTTCTGCGATGGCGTCGCCATCGGCGGTATGCTGGATCGCAATGGTCTGCGTCCGGCGCGCTACTATGTCATGAAGGATGACCGTGTCATCCTGTCTTCGGAAGTAGGGGCGGTGCCGGTCGATCAGGAGAATGTACTCTACAAAGGACGCCTCGAACCGGGCAAGCTCTTCCTCATCGATACGGCGCAGCAGCGCATCATCAGTGATGAGGAGATCAAGCACACGATGGCGAAGGCGCATCCCTATGCGAAGTGGTGCGAGGAGCATCTGCTCGATCTGAAGGATCTGGCGAAGGAGGAGAAGGAGCCGGAAGTGCCGGAGGATCTCCTTCTCGAGCAGAAGAATTTCGGCTATACGGTCGAGGATCTGCGCGATATCCTGACGCCGATGGCGGAGAACGGCAAGGAGCCGATCGGCGCTATGGGGATGGACTCGCCGCTCGCTGTCCTGTCGGAAGCGCCGCAGCTGCTCTACGACTATTTCCAGCAGAATTTCGCACAGGTCACGAATCCGCCGATCGACGGTGTCCGTGAAAGGATCGTGACCTCGTCCTCGGTCGTGATCGGCAACATGGCCAATATCATGGATCCGGATGAGAAGGGGACGGCGGCGCTCTTCATCGACCGTCCGCTCATCACGAATGAGGAAATGGAAGTCATCAAGCATCTCAAAAGCAGCCAGCTGAAGCCGGTCGTGCTTTCGCTGCTCTATCCGGCAGCCGGCGGCGGCCGCGCGATGGAGAAGGCGCTCCATGACCTTTTCGCAGCTGCACTCGCTGCGGTGAGGGATGGGAAGAATATCTTGATCCTCTCTGACCGCGGTGTCGATAAGGATCACATGGCGATCCCGGCGCTTCTCGCTTCGGCGGGGCTGCACAATGATCTCATCCGTGAGAAGGTGCGTCCGGATGTCGGTATCATTCTGGAGTCGGGCGAGCCGCGTGAGATCCATCATTTCGCCGCGCTGATCGGTTTCGGCGTGACGGCGATCAATCCGTATCTGGCACTGGAGACGGTGAAGGATCTCGCGGACAAGAACCGCCTGCACGGCAAGAGCGCGAAGGAAGCGCTCGCAAACTACCTCACGGCAGCGGTGAACGGTATCCTGGGCGTCATGAGCAAGATGGGGATCTCCACCGTCAAGAGCTACCACGGCGCGCAGATCTTCGAAGCTGTCGGCATCGGCAAGGAGGTGGCGGAGAAATATTTCGGCGGCATCACCTCTCCGATCGGAGGCATTGGCTTGAAGGAGATCGCCAAGGAAGCCGAGATGCGCCACGAGGCGGCGTACGAGGGGACCAAGGGACTCTCCTCCGGCGATGTCTATATGTATCACCGGAATGGCGACGAACCGCACATCCTGACGCCGGAGGCCATCCGCCTTCTGCAGCGGGCATGCCGCACGGGAAGCTATGAGGTCTACAAGGAATTTGCGAAGGTGGTCAATGAGCCGCTCATCCGTCTTCGGGACCTTCTGGAATTCAATTACCCTGCCGGATGCAGCATCCCGATCGAAGAGGTCGAGAGCGTGGACTCCATCGTGCATCATTTCCGTACCGGCGCGATGAGCTATGGCGCACTCAGCAAGGAAGCTCATGAGTGCATCGCGAAAGCCATGAATGCCCTCGGCAGCCGCAGCAACACCGGTGAAGGCGGCGAGGATACCGAGCGCTTCGCGCTGCTCCCTGACGGTTCTTCGATCAATGATGAGATCAAGCAGGTATCGACAGCACGATTCGGCGTCACGGGGAATTACCTCGTCCACGGCAAAGAGATCCAGATCAAGTGCGCGCAGGGGGCCAAGCCCGGCGAAGGCGGACATCTTCCGGGCAGCAAGGTCGATCCGGCCATCGGTAAGACACGCCACTCCACCCCGGGCGTAGCTCTGATCTCGCCGCCGCCGCACCATGATGTCTACTCCATCGAAGATCTGGCAGAGCTTGTCTTCGACCTGAAGAATGCCAATCACAAGGCGGAGATCAATGTCAAGCTCACCGCCGGTGCCGGTATCGGTACCATTGCGGCCGGCGTCGTCAAGGCGAAAGCCGACGGCGTCACCATCAGCGGCTGCGATGGCGGCACGGGGGCATCGCCTAGGACCAGCATGCGCCATGCGGGACTTCCATGGGAGCTTGGACTTTCCGAAGCGCAGCAGGTCCTCCTCCTGAATCAACTCCGCGACCGTGTGAAGCTCGAAACGGACGGCAAGCTCCTGACAGGCCGGGATGCGGCCATCGCCTGCCTCTTGGGCGCAGAACTCTTCAGCTTCTGCACCGGGCCGCTCATCGCGATCGGCTGCCAGATGTTCCGCGTCTGCAACAAAAATACCTGCCCCTTCGGTATCTGCACGCAGGATGAGAAGCTCAGGAAACGCTTCGCTGGCAAGCCCGAGTATGTGATGAACTACATGCGCTTCGTCGCAGAAGACCTGCGTGAGATCATGGCACACCTCGGTTTCCACAAGCTCGAAGACATGGTGGGCCGAAGCGACCGCCTGAAGCAGAAGAGCTTCACCGGCAGCAAGAAGGCAGATACCCTCTCTCTCGATGCCCTGCTCTTCCGTCCGTATACAGACATCACCGTCGGTCACCATTTCATGAAGGCGCAGGATCATGAGATCGAAAAGACCCTCGATATGGCCAAGCTCGTCCGCATGTGCAAGCCGGCTCTCGACGAGCAGAAGCGCGTCATCGCAAAGCTCTTCATCAAGAACACCGACCGCGTCACCGGCACCATCCTTGGCAGCGAGATCTCCCGCCGCTACGGCGATGAAGGATTGCCCGAAGACACCATATCCCTCTCCTTCGTCGGCTCTGCGGGACAGAGCTTCGGCGCCTTCATCCCGAAGGGCCTGACGCTCACCCTGGAAGGCGATGCGAATGACTACGTCGGCAAGGGCCTTTCCGGCGGCAAGATCATCATTTATCCGCCGAGAGAAGCCACCTTCCGCGCGGAAGACAATGTCATCATCGGAAACGTCGCCTTCTTCGGCGCGACAAGCGGGGAAGCCTTCGTCTCCGGCAAAGCCGGGGAACGCTTCTGCGTCAGAAACAGCGGTGCGACCGTCGTCGTCGAAGGCATCGGCAACCACGGCTGCGAATACATGACCGGTGGCAAGGTCATCATCCTGGGCGAGACGGGCAAAAACTTCGCAGCCGGTATGTCCGGCGGCGTCGCTTATGTGCTCGACCTCGATGAACGCCTGTGCAATCAAGAGCTGATCCATTTGGAACCGCTCACGGACAAAGAGGAGATCGCAAGCGTCAAGAAGCTGATCGACGCCCACTACCTCTCGACCAGAAGCCGCAAGGCGGAATCCATCCTTGCACGCTGGGATGTCTACTACTCCCGCTTCACCAAGGTCATTCCGAAGGAATACGAGGCCATGGAAGAAGCGATCAGGACAGGCATGGCCGAAGGCCTCACACGCGAAGAGGCCATCAGAAAAGCGTATGATAAGAAGTTTGGAAAATAGTGACTGGTAGCTAGTAGCTAGGGATTAGTGGCTGGGGATTAGGGACTGAAAATCTCTTTATCCTGTATCACCACCTCCTTCCTTTGGAAGGAGGTGCCCCGAAGGGGCGGAGGTTGGCGGCGCAGTGCCTGCAGCGGAAGTCTCACGTCATATCCATGACCCCCAAAGGCGATGCCCATTAACGGGCATCGTCTTTTTGATTGCCAAGCATACCCCGGCTGTATTATACTTGAGGATGGATACATAGCGATGATACAAAAAGAGAAATGGTGACGGCAGCTTCTCCGTCCATAGAAGAGGGGCGATGCCCGATCCCATTTTTTGTGACGGGCGATCGACCTTTCATCGTTCGCCCATCTGAGTTACGGAAGAAAGGAGGGATACCATGGGACTATCGATCAAAGACATCCTGCTCTTGGACTACTTCGATGGCAAGCCGGCGCACCACAAGGTGCCACCCTATAAAGAGAGCATCTACGGGCGTGATGCGAATGACCGCATCGGAGAGCTTTTTGATGACGGCTGGATCCGCATGAGCCGTCCGCAGGAGACGCTCACCATGCTGCCGGACAAAGCGCTCTCCGATTTCCTCAAACGATACGATCTCTCCGGTGAAGGCACACACGCCGAGCTCGTGGGCCGTGTCATCGCCAAAGTGCCGGAGAAGGACTATGCTCATGGCGTCCCGAAGATCTACGTCCTTACCAAGGAAGGGCAGGCGGAGGTCGGACACCACATGGCCTACGTACTGAACGTCCGTGAGAACTACGGTCTGACTGAGGGCGAGATCGGTGAGTCGCAGACCGCTCTCTCCGCCCGCGGCGAGTCCTACACCGCGCGCGGCATCCTTTACCGCGCTTTTCAGCAGAAGATCTCCCTCTACACCATGGCAGGGGAATGGTCGAAGCTGCGCAACATGTACTATACCGTGGCGAATTTCTACATCCGCATCAAGCACAATGACTACGCACTGCCCTACCTTTACCTCGTCTTCTTCATGGATATGTCCGGTATGGGCAATAAGAACAATCTCGTGCCCTACGAGAACCTTTTCCCGACGCAGAAGGGCATGATCCTGCTCATGGATGAGATCAGGAAAGGTCTGCACATGACGATGGACGATGTGAAAGGCTCCTTCCTCTCCTCCATCGCCCGCATGGCGCCATCGCTGCCCTTCTCCTACTTCTCCCCGCAGGTCATGGCCTCCATGCTGCTCGAACGTCTCCGCGGCATTGATTTCAACGGTACGAAGTACATCTGCGATAGAAATGTCCCAGATCCTTCCTCGGGGGCGTACCACTATGTCCCCTACGGCCGGAGCGAAGCCCGCCCCGCCGCCCGCACCCGTCATATCGTGAAGCCGAAGATCATGGCACCTCCGGTCCTGCGGATGCCCACCTTCACCGCGCCCGCTCCCTTTTGCCCGAGCGAGGCCGGAAAGCCCAAGGAAGCTCCCGCGCAGGAGATCGAGAAACCGGCTCCACCCAAAGAAGAAAAAAAGGAGAAAGGGATTCTCGCAAAGATCAGAAAGCTGTTTTGACTGGTGACTAGTGACTAGTGACTGGGAGATTAGGAGACGGCAGAAACTCTTGCGCTGTCATTTCGAGCATCAGCGAGAAATCTTTGCTATTCGCGGTCAATCGGATGATGTCAGAAAATCTCAAACGGGAAACCTGCTATCCGCCGACTTTCAGGCATCGCCCCGTTTCGTCATCCTGAGCGGCGAGAAACGTCGTAAGTGAGATAACGAATGCCAGAACAGCTGCGACCTGAGCCCTCGATCGCGGCGAAGCCGCCGCCATCATTTCTCATTTCTCATTTCTAATTGGCGCAGACACAATCCCGAAACAAAAAAGCACTCCTTTCGGAGTGCTTTGCTTGGTGCGCTTGGGGGGATTCGAACCCCCGACACACGGTTTAGGAAACCGCCGCTCTATCCAGCTGAGCTACAAACGCATGGATCTTTCCTATTATAGCATGGGAGAGAACATGTGAGAAGGGAGAAGTTGGAGGGGTGACTGGGGATTAGGGACTGGTATCTAGGGATGAGTGGCTAGGGATTAGGGACTTTATCCCATCTCTCTTCCATACCGCCCCTGCCCTATCCGCCCCTTCGGGGCACCTTCCCCTCGAGGGGAAGGCTTAGGCAGAGCGACGCTTCGCGTCGATTTTTATAAAGGGCGATGCCCG
>ULPT01034002.1_pt1 | contig 16658 bp, 29 predicted proteins | sample 1953751 | NCBI WGS metagenome assembly ULPT01 (sample SAMEA4835636, study PRJEB28245) | human gut metagenome | biome: gut microbiome; material: fecal sample | place: Denmark | collected 2008
AGACTAAAAAAATAAAATAAAGCAAAGTAAGAAAAAGAGAGTAAAGAGAAAAAGAAAGAAATGAAAGAAAAGAAAAACTTTTCCGGCGCTGGCGCGCCGCACTCTCTCCCAGCGGAAACGATTGTTTTTAGCTCCAAAATTTTCTTCTTCCCATATCTCCGGCGCAGCGCTATAGTATCCTCAAGCGCTAATATACACGGAGTTCCCCGTGGGAAACGGAGATAACAGATGTCATATCACTGACGAAGGCGGCGAAGCTGACGGCATTGATGCCGAGGCTATCGCCCTGTTTTCGACCCTAAGCACGGCAGACCAAAAGCAGATTATTTCCCTTTTGCAAGCTCTCGCATCGTCGCAAGCACAAGTTCCTTTTGTTCAGGCGTTAGACAGCTAAACAGACTCGCGAACTCTGGGGAAAGCTCGTCGCCCTTCTGGGCGGCGGGCTTTTCTTTCTCGTCGGTGTAGCCGAGCAGATAGTCCGTGGACACGCCGAAATACTCAGCCACTCTTTCCAGCGTTCTTTGCTGGGGAAGGCTCCCCCGCTTCCAATACGTCACGGAGGACGAAGGTAAACCTATTTCCTTTGCCGCGCCGTTCGCGCTCATGCCGCGCTCCTTGCACAGCCTGCTGTATTGCTCGAAAAATCTGGTCATGCTTGTGTTTGCTCTTCCTTCCCTTTTTGTTGAATTTGCACAGTTTTCGGACTGCGCTTTTGTTTTTACTCCCAAATCTATGAATTATTGAGATTTTAGATTGAAATCTACGTATTATTGAGATATAATAAACCCGAAGTGAGGAACGGAGGTGATGACCATTCCCCAGCTGACGCAGAAGGAAGCCGCGCTCGTTAACGATATCGAGCATGGAGGGCTGAAGCTCAAAGACCTTTTCGGTGACGAGCTGCTTGCCCTGCTCCGCTTGGCTCGCAAAGGCGTTATGCTTCCGTCAATACAGGCTGCAAATGAAAGCTGCCAGCGCGAGGAGCAGAGACGCAAGCGATATGTAAAAGCCATATACGCCCAGCTTTATCTGTTTTTCCTCCCTGAGATCAGATTTGCGGTAACGCTCTTCCTCTCGGTCGTATCTTGTGCGCTCAGCCTGTATAGCTTCTTTCACTGACTGCCCCTCGTTCGACAGCACCCACTTGTATGGTGACTCGCAGACGCACAGTAACAGATGCTTGCTCGTCAGGCATTGCACCGCGTCGAAGTCGGCTTCCGTAGCTTCTGCGCTGTCGAACGCGAGGAGCAGATTTTCCTCAGCAAGTGTTAATTTCATCGCGTGACCCCCTAAGAAAACAGAAATGAGGTGAAAAGCACATGGCAGCAAATCCCTCGCCCAACATATCCGAAGACCTTGCCGCGGCGCTGAATGCCGCGCAGATGGTTCAGGCGCACACCGCCGACACTATCGACAGAGTTGAAGAATTACTCCAGCAAGAGCGGAAAGCGCAGCAAGAGCTGATAACGCGGTTTGAATCCAGAATCTCCGGCTTTCTTGTCGGCGCAGGCGCAGTTCTTCTTTTCGCCGCTTTTCGGCGTCGCTGAAGTTCTTTGCTGCTATCTGCTGCTGAGTATTCCATTCAATGCTCCCCGGTTTCGGCAGTTTCGGTGAACTCATCGCAAGTCCTCTTTTCTAGTACACCCCAGCAGGCGCACCCACCCCGCCCCGGCAGTAAAGCCGGAGCAAAGGCAGTGCCCGGAGGCAGTATGCGATTGGTTGTTGGCGCTTCCATTCTATACCGCCTCCTCCGGCCTGTCAACTTGAAATCTCATATTTATGAGATTCCACTCAGGAAAGGAGAGATTATGAGATCAACTAAGACCTCGCCCCGCCATGCGTAGGCGGCATGTGTTCTGGCGCGTGTTCCGCTGCATGAAATGCGGCACGACCGCCGTTATCCCCAAGTATTCCCGCGCAACCTCAAAAGGCCATAAGAAGCATATGTATTGCTACCGCTGCCAGGCCGTGACAGGCCATGTGCAAATTTCCAAATGAAAGGATGATACCCCGTGAAGAAATACATAGTCCCTGCGCTTGCCCTCTGCGTACTGTTCAATAATGAGATTCTGACCCTCGCCGTCCTCTGCGTCCTCTGCCTGCCTCTGGCCGCGAAGATCATCACCGTTTCTGCGGAGGTGGATAAGTAATGCCGCGCACCCGATTTGATAAGCTCGCCGCCCCGAAGCGCGACCCCATAAAGGCGACGATCCTTGAGCGCAAGGACGCTACCGATACCTCGCTTGAGGCAATGGCCGCCGCCCTGGGCGTCAGTGTCGCCACCCTCTCCCGTATGCTCGCCAAGCATACCGACGCTTGGCCGCTCGGCCAGATAAAACGGCTCTACCGCTTCTTCAAGCTGGACACCGCCGACCTGCGGGAGGATATACGGGCATGAGATATCTTCGTTGGCGTAATCCAAACCTCTGTCCCGGACATAAGACCTGCATCTGGTTCTGTGCAAAAACTCAGACCTGTGATTTCTGCTATATCACACATAAACGCCGCGGCTGTGCGCCGGACGAGAACTGCACCCGCTACCTTCCCTTGCCCCTCGGGAACTTCGCCACCGTCAGACGCGCCGTAATCTACCATATCGGGAAAGGAACGAAACTTATGCAGAATTGGCTCGACCGCAATCTTGACGTAACCCTTACCGCCGCAGGACAGCCGCCCGAAGATACCGACTGCCGCGTCTGTGACGTCTGCGGCGAAGCGCTCGAAGATAAGTATTACGAGGGTGAGGAGGGCTGCGTCTGCGCCGCCTGTGCCCGCGAGAGCATCGAGAACGCACTCGACACCTCGTTCGACCAGATAGCCCAGTATTGCGGCTTCCGCGTTTGCCATGGCGAAGAGATTGTTATTTGATCCCGATACACATACCTATACGCTCGACGGTCGCCGCGTCCCCTCCGTCACGGAGATATGCGCCCCCGTCACCGCCGTCAAATACGGCAGCGTGAACTCCGCTCTTGTCGCGCAGGCGGCGCGCCGCGGCTCCCTCATCCATGAGTATTGCCAGTGTATCGACTACGGCGTACACCTGGCGGAGCTGGATGTTGACCCCGCCCTCGCGGGCTACGTCAGGGCTTACCTCGCTTTCCTCGATACCTACCGTCCCGACTGGTCGATGATTGAGCAGGCCGTGTATACCGAGGATTACGCCGGAACGCTCGACCGCTTCGGCACTATCCAAGGCCGCCCGTGCATTGTGGATCTAAAGACTACCGCAGACATGGACAGACTCTCACAAATATCCCTCGCGCTTCAGCTGCAAGGCTACCTCGGCGCGGAGTCCCCCGCCCTTCCCGCCGTCCACCCTTCAAGGCGCATCGGCGTACAGCTCCGGCGCGACGGCTCCTTCCGCGTCCTCTCCCAGCAGCAGATAGTCCAGAAGCATTTTCGCGGAGCCGACCCCGCTGAAGCCTTTGACCGGCTCCTGAAAATAACCAAACTCATAGGAGGATATGAATGAACGAAACTACCGCGCTTGCGGCGTACAGCTTTACCCCGCCGCCCGCAAGCATCGCCCCCAAGGGCAAGAATTACCTAGTCACCGCAAACTCCGCGCTCCCTCCCGTAAAGCTGGAGCGCGACGTAGACTTCGGCGTCATACCGAAGACAAAAAAGCCGAGCCTTTATAAGCCCGGCGCGGAGAAGATCGCCCTTGCCTACGGTCTCACCCAGCATTACACCATCGAAAGCAAGATCGAGCAGATCGGCAAAGACCCCCTATTCTATTATGCCGTCCGCTGTGATCTCGTCAAGATCATCGACGGCACCGAGTACATCATCACCTCGTCTTACGGCTCCGCGAATACCAGCGAGAAGCGCAACGGCTTCAATTCTCCGTGGGACGCCGCAAACGGCACTCTCAAAATGGCGCAGAAGCGCGCCCTTGTCGGCGCGGCAATAGCCCTCTCCGGCTGCTCCGGTATGTTCTCTCAGGATATGGAGAACGAGGACTTCATGCAGAACGCCGAGGCCGTCATCGCCCCGACCGACCCCGAAAGCCCCATCACAAAGAAGCAGATCATGCGCCTTTACGCCATCGCAGGCGAGGCAGGGCTGACCTCCGGGCAGGCCAAGCAGCGCATCGTCGCCATGGGCTTTGCCAGCACCAAGGACATAAGGCAGAAGGATTATGAGTCCATCTGTGAAAAGCTCTCCGCCCTCGCGGGAGCAGATGAAGGAGGCGAAGCAAATGCCAATTGAGCTGAAAACCGGCGAGACCTATTCCGCCGTCCGCGCCCGCTCCGGTGATAATTACGAGCTTGTCGTAGTTCAGGAGGAGGGCAAAGGCCGCAAGCAGATCACCATCTGGCCGACCAATTCGCCCTCCGGCGTCACCGAGGGCGGCAGCTTCCGCGTCGATGCTATCCAGTCCGTCAAGTTCACCTCCCGCAAAGACCCGCGCGGCAACTGGCGCGACGAAGTAAACGTCAATGCCCGCATAACTCCCACCATGTCATACCCCGCATATAAGGCGCAGGACGTCTCCGCCGAGGGCTTCGATGAGCTGCCCGATGACTCCCTCGGAGAGTTGCCCTTTTGATAAACGACAGAGAGGAAAATGAAAATGGTAACGAATAAAACCTTCCGTAAGCTTCAGGAACGCTATGAAGCCAGTGCAAAAGCCCTCTTCGGCGCTGCCCGTGAGGTCGCCGAGCTGAAAAGAAAGCTCGATGTCGAGCGGTCAGCTCGTGAAGCGCTCGAAAAGCGGGTAAAGGAACTCACACGCACCATCGCCGACGTTGAAGAAATCCTTCACGACGCATGAACCATGAGCAGACCGCATAACGGCAGTCTGCCGTCTGTAAAGGCGGTGCGATATGCCAAATAGAATAATCAAGGAAAGCATTCACAGCTCGGAAGACGTGAATAAGATGACGGACTTCCAGTTCCGGCTCTGGATTTCGTTGATTACGTATGTGGATGACTTTGGCCGGGGTGACGCAAGACCCGCGATAATAAAAGGGTCTTGCTTCCCCCTGCGGGACAGAATAACGGTCACGGACATAGATGCCGCTCTGAGAGCTTTGGCGGGTATAGGCTGCGTTGGCCTCTACAAAGTAGACGGAAAGCCCTACCTATACTTCCCAACATGGGAGTCGCACCAGAGAATCCAAACCAAGAAATCCCGCTTCCCCGCGCCCGAACTTGCTGATTCACCGTCATCCACCGTGACTCACGGTGACTCACCGCCTGAATCCAAAGAGAATACGAATCCAAATACGAATCCAAAAGAGAATCCGAATACGAAAGAGAATGCGCGCGAGGCGCGCCGCTCGCATGGGAAATACAAATGGGTCAAGCTGACTGACGATGAGTTCGCCGCCTTGGAAGCGGCACTCGGCGAAGAGGAGCTTGCCCGCTGTATCCAGTACGTGGACGAGAGCGCGCAGGCGACGCATAATCGCAACGGTTGGCGCGATTGGGCGCTTACCATCCGGAAATGCAGCCGGAACCGCTGGGGGCTTCCGCCTCTTCCCAGCTCGCGCAACCGCGTCGTTTCCCGCGCCGAATACGAAGCCCGCCCCGTGGAGCAGATCGACATGGGCGAGCTGAAGGACATCCTGGAGAAAATTTAAGGAGAACGCATATGGACGAGAAAATAGTTACCAGTCAGGCAGAGCTTGACGCGATACCCGCAGATTACAACGGCAGAATAATCATAAAGCTCGGCACGCCGAACAGCCTCGCAGTCGTGAGCAAAAAGTATCTGCGCCCCGTCGAGGCGAGTGGCGACAGCTCCGTTCGGGCGTATGGCAACAGCTTCGTTTGGGCAAATAGCAACAGCTCCGTTCGGGCGTATGGCAACAGCTCCGTTTGGGCACATGACAACAGCTCCGTTTGTGCGTATGGCAACAGCTCCGTTCGGGCGTATGGCGACAGCTCCGTTTGGGCAAATGGCAACAGCTCCGTTTATGCGTATGACAACAGCTCCGTTTGTGCGTATGGCAACAGCTCCGTTTGTGCGTATGGCAACAGCCAAGTTGTTGACGCGCATAGAAGAGGCAACATAAAGGTCTCCGGCAATGCCCGCATTGTGTACAACCCCGACAATATCACCGATTGGGCGTCGGCGAACGGCATCACCATAACCGACGGCAAAATCAGACTGTATAAGGCCGTACATAAACGCGATGGCAAATACGTTGCCGATTGGGATAACTATTTTATATACACCATCGGCGCGGTCGCCGAGGCAAATGGGTTAACCATCGACCCCGCGGAAGATTGCGGGCAGGGAATACACATGGCGACGCTGGGATGGTCTGCTGCGTATGGGCGAGGCTGGGGCGATATAGCGCTGCTGGAGCTTGAGGCCGACGCAGACGAGATAGTCGTGCCGCTGTATGAAACCGGTAAAGTCCGCGCCCCTAAAGCGCTGGTCATCCGCGAGGTACCGCTGGAAGAGGCGGGCATTATGGGCAAGATTCTGGCGAAGAGGAAAGACTCTGTGGTGATATGAAGCCCAGAGTCGTAAAGCCTACAAGGGAACAAAAACGAGGGAATAACGCATGATACACGCTGGCGACATAACAAAACTTAACGGCGCAAAGCTTGAGCCTGTCTGGTGCATCACAGGCGGCTCGCCGTGCCAAGACCTTTCCATTGCGGGAAAAGGCAAGGGGCTTGCGGGTAAGCGCTCCGGCTTGTACATGGAGCAGATAAGAGTTGTAAAGGAGATGAGAGAACACGACAAAGGCAATGGCAGGACAGGCGAGCTTGTTCGACCTCGGTACATGGTCTGGGAAAACGTGCCTGGAGCTTTCGCCAGTAACGGGGGGGGCAGACTTCCAAACCGTTTTGGAGGAGCTTGTGCGCATCGTCGAACCAGACGTTGTTATACCTCGACCTGAGAACAGGAAGTGGCAGAAAGCAGGATTTATCATCGGAGACGGTTGGAGCGTCGCGTGGCGAACCCATGACGCGCAATACTGGGGAGTCCCGCAACGCCGCCGAAGAATTTGCCTTGTGGCAGACTTTAACGGCTACACCGCAGGCGACGTTGTGTTTGAACGTGTCGGAGAAACCGAACGCCCCGGCGATAACGAAACTGTCACAGGTTTTAGAGGAGAACCCCGACCGCAAATATTACCTTTCGGCGAAAGCCTGTCAAGGGATTTTGCGGAGAGCGGAGCGTCGGGGGAAAGACCTGCCGAAGCTGCTGAAGCAGGCGCTTCTTATGCAGTCCGCATCAGGGGGGGCTGTGACGGAGGAGGAAAAGGCGCGTTAGTGCAGACGGAGAAAAGCGGAACGCTTGGTACGGGCAACGATCAGACGCTTTTCTGCATGGCCACACAGCAAGGCGGCTTGGTACGTCGTGCTGTGGATTGCAGAAACGGCACGGAAAGCGAGGTCAATGGTACGCTGCAAGCGAAAGAAAGCGGTTGTTCGCTCAACCTCAACAATGTTGTGAGAGAGTCCCTTTTCGTTCGCCGTCTGACACCTCTTGAATGTACCCGGCTACAGGGCTTCCCAGATAACTGGGTCAACCTTGGCGATTGGACAGACAGCAAAGGGAAGAGGCACAAAGAAGCTGACGCGCCGAAATATAAGGCGCTCGGAAATTCTATCGCGCTGCCCTATTGGAGATGGATGACGCGCCGAATGGCAAGGTATCTGCCCGAACACGCTACTCTCGGCTCGCTCTTTGACGGCATAGGAGGTTTTCCGTTGGTCTGGCAGGAGACACACGGCGATTATACGGCGCGTTGGGCATCGGAGATTGAGGAGTTCCCGATGGCGGTGACAAAGCTTCGTTTCCCTGAACCTGAAACAAAGGAGGAAGAATAAAAATGAGATTTAAGGCGGCAAAAACAACAGACGAATTCCTGTTGATACCAACATTCGGCTGGATAAATGAGCGCCGTTATTACGGCTACCCGGTTATCGCCATTGCCTTTGCGTGGCTGTGCTGGCGGTGCAAAATCGAAATCGGGGTCAAGAAGTATAGGAGGTAAATTATGGCTGAATTGAAACCATGTCCGTTCTGCGGCGGTAAAGTTAGCATTGTTTTGTGTGATGACGAAGGGAATCTGCATGATGAGGCATATAGAGAAAATCCCTATAGTGGGCTTGGCTTTATGCTTCACCACGCTCACGAGGAAAACCCGGAATGCCCGATTGCAAGCTATGAGTGCGATGGCGGAATTTTGGGCGGTGTGCATATTTACGACACGGAAGAACAAGCCACTGAGGTTTGGAACAGGAGGGCTGACAATGGCTGAATACATTAACAAAAAGGGAGCATTAAAATTCCTCACGCAGATGGCTGATGAAGCACAAAAAGATGCCGACGAAAACGGCGGCGAAAGCATCATCTACGCCGAATGTCTCGAAGATGTGATTGCGGATTTTGAAAGACTGCCTGTCGAAGACTCGGCGAGGTTTGTCCCGGTAACGCAGTGCAAGGACTGCAAATACAGTTGCTGCATTAGTGATAGTCGATACTGTGCGCATTGCAATTATCCGTTTGCGGATTGTGAGGTCGACGATAATTTTTACTGCGCTTATGGGGCGAGAATGGGCGGTGAAGCAGATGGCGATAAGTAAAAAAGTCCGTGAAGCCGTCTATCAAAAATACGATGGGCACTGCGCATACTGCGGCAGAAAGATTGCCTATAAGGATATGCAAGTAGATCACTTCCAACCTTTAAGAGCTTGGGGCATTGAGGATGCAGGGACAGACGATATATCAAACCTTATGCCGTCATGCCGGATGTGTAACCATTACAAGAGGGCGAATAGCCTTGAAACGTTTCGTAGATACATTCAGGAAATCCCGCGTAAGCTCCGCGAAAACTACATTTACAAAGTCGGTGTTGTTTATGGCAACGTCATGGAATACGAAAAGCCGATAGTGTTTTATTTTGAAAGGTGTGAAGAAAATGCGCCTGATTGACGCTGATAAATTATACGACATCATTGAGGGCTGCGTCCCTGCCCCATACGAAGATTCGAGGGAAGCTAAAGAAGACTGCCTTACTGAAATTGTGAATGCTCCAACTGTCGAGGCTGTTTCCCGTGAGGAGTTCAGGGCAGCCGTAAACGAGCTGTGCCGCCTGTGCGGGTGTTATACCCACGAGCACGACGGAGCTTGCAACGGCTGCAAGTGGAGGGAAAGGCGGGGTTGACATCTGCTCGAAGTGATTTTTTGGGTAATAATCCCCGCAATTGTTATAATTATCCTCGTTGCCAGACACTACCTAACGCCAGATGAAGATAACGTCAGCGGCCAACCCACAATGGCGTTTTCTCGCTTTCGCAAATTCTATGATTTAGCGCCAGAAAGGTTTGAGTTATTCTACCGCGGCTTTATATATCACACCCGTTCTGGACGCATAACATTCTTTTTCCCGACGCTGGCAGACACTCGCATATATCAACATTGGCGAAGACGCACCGAAGCAAATATTCGTGAGCGTGAAAAGAACAAGCGCGACGCCATTGCTTTGCAAGCGTTCTGCGAGGACATGGAACAAGTAATTCGCGCGAAGCGGGAGGAAGCAATTGCAACTGCGAAAGCAGAGCAGGACAAGATAATGCAACGGCTTGAAGAAGAAAGGAGAAACACATGATATATTGGCTATGGGCGCTCGCGGCGTTTATCCTCGGCGGCTCGCTTGGCGCCTTGATAATGGCCTTCATTATCGGAGGGAGCCGCGGTGATGAGTAACAGCACAGCTCCCCCCTCCCCGTCAGAGCGGGCGCAGGCCGAGGCGCTTTACCTCGAAAACCGGCGAACCGTCGGGGATGTCGTCAAGAAGTATTACCGGCAGTATCTCTTTGACGATGACGTCATGCAGGAAGCCCACCTTGCCTTCTGGCGCGCCTGCTGCGCCTATGACCCGTCGCGCGGCAGTCTCTACGCTCTGGCCGTGCGGTATATCCTCAACGAGATACGCCGCCTGCATATGATGGCCAACCTGCAATACAGGACGCCGCCCGCGCCTCTTATCCCGCTCGACGCGCAGGCGATGGACGGAGAAGGCTCGCCCCTGCATGAGATGTACGGCGTCCAGCCCGATACAGGCTGGCTCGACAGCAAGGCTTTCCTTGCCTCCCTCTCTGATAGAGAGCGTCAGGTCGTACAGCTCGCCTATTGCGGCTACTCTCAAAGGGAGATAGCCGCCCGCATAGGCGTTTCCCGCCAGTGGGTAAGCCAGTGCATACGACAAGCCCGCACGAAGTTCGATAAGTGCATATAGGAGGATGAATGATACAAGTAGTAAAAGACAAGGAAACAGGTCTTTACATCACGGAAAGCGGTGAAGTTCTGAAGCCGGTCGGACAATGGTCGGATAAGAACGGCTACAAGTACGTGACAGTAAACCACAAAAATTACCCAGTACACCGTCTCGTAGCAATTAACTTTGTTGATGGTAGAAGCGAAGAGAAGAATGTTGTAATGCACAAAGACGACCAGCCGTGGAACAACGAGAAAAGCAATTTGGAGTGGGGAACGTATTCGCAGAACACTTATGATGCTTATGCGCATGGGCTGAAAACGCGAAACGTTAACGTCCGCTGCATTGAAACCGGCGAGGTGTTCCATTCGGCGCGTGAGGCCGCAAGAAGAATGTTCGGTATTCCCAAGAGGGGCGACCACATTCTGCAAGTAATAAGAGCTGATAGATCGAAGGCTTACGGTTTTCATTGGGAGGTGATGCCCCGATGATATTCATCGGAATATAGACCCCGGCAAGAAAGGAGCACTTGCCGTCATAGATACGGAAGCCCCAGCCCCCTTCGTCGTCCCCTTCAGCGAGAGCGGCTATCTCGACGTGTTGCGGGACACAGACTCCGGTAAAAGCATAGTCGCCCTTGAGAAGGTCGCCGCAATGCCCGGGCAGGGCGTCACGAGCATGTTTAACTTCGGCTGCGGCTTCGGGTGGATACAGGGCATACTCGAAGCTCTGCGCTTCCCGTATGAGCTTGTGCCGCCTCAGAGATGGAAAAAGGCTTTCGGCGTCACGAGCGATAAGCGCACCAGCATCCGTGCCGCCCAGCGGCTCTTCCCCGGCGTGTCGCTGCTGGCAAGCCCCAGATGCCGGATAGAAAACGACGGCATGGCGGAAGCGCTGCTCCTCGCCGAATATGCCCGCCGCAATCTCGGCAGAAATACAAATGTCAAGGAGGAACAGCATGTATAAACCAACGCTTGAAGTAGTCCTGGACCCCGGCGCATATATGCCCCGTCAGGCGCACAAGTTCGACGCGGGCTTCGACCTGTTCAGCCCCATAGATACCATCCTTTGGGGCGGCAATACCATCACCATCGACACCGGCGTACATATCGCGCTCCCGCCCGGAACCGTCGGCATGATAAAGAGCAAATCCGGCCTCAATGTCAAGCACGACATTCTCTCCGAGGGCGTCATCGACGCGGGCTACACCGGCTCCATCCGCGTCAAGCTCTATAATCACAGCTCCGTCGGCTATGATATTCACAAGGGCGATAAGATATCCCAGCTCGTTATAATGCCCGTCCTGTACCCTGCCCTGAAGCAGGTGGAAGCCCTTGACCCGACCGAGCGCAGCTCCAACGGCTTCGGGAGTACCGGAAGATGAAATACGATCTTGACGTCAAGCGCATCAAAACTGAAATGCGCCTGCAAGACCTGTCACAGGCGGATATCTGCCGTGCCCTCGGCACAGACCCGTCAAACCTGTCCCGCCTCCTCCGCCGCGGCACTGCCTATACCGACACGGTGGCGAAGCTTTCGGGCGCTCTGCGCGTGTCCCTCGGCGATATCGTCCCCGCCCTGCGCACTCCGCGCAAGACCTTGGGGCAGCTCCTGTCCGCCGCCGTTATCCGCAGTCACAAGTCGCTTTCGGAAATCGCCGAGCTCGCGGACATCCCCGTCCGGGCGCTCCATAAGTGGGAGACGGACGAATCATATCCGAACCTGCTTGATGCCTGTTCGGTAGCCGACGTCCTGGGCTTGTCGCTCGACTCTCTTACAGGGAGGGCAGTGCAGTGACGCTTTACCTCTGCGCCAAGTGCAAAACGGAGCTGCTGCTGGAGCTTGAGCCGGTCGAGTCGAAGAGCGCTCCGGAGAAGAAGCCCTGCCAGTTCTGCGGCCGCGCCGCCTATGGCGATACATATCGCGTCTTAGAAAAGCGAAAGGAGAAAAACAATGGATTATAAGCAGTTCCGGGAGACCAACTCCGTTTCCGGTAAGGATATGATCTCCGCCCTGCGCGAGCTGTACCCGAAGTACGGCAAGGCAACGCAGTCCATGGTAGATAACCCCGAAAAATACGGCGTCCGTCTCCTCCCCGCCGCCGAGCGGCACTTGGCCGAGCGCTTCGTCGGTGAGCATGACGGGCACAAAGTCCCGAACCGCCGTAAGCCTCACCGGCTCGTTGTCTACCTCCCCGATGATCTCTATCGTCAGGTGCGCGCCCTCATTGATGAGGAGGGCTGCACCACGCAGGAGTTTCTGACCGAGATACTTGTGAAGTGGCTCGTGAACATCGAGGAGCTTTCAAGATAGTAAAACAGCCCACGGAATAAATCCGTGGGCTGTTTATTGCGTCAGTCCCAAAGCCTTGCCGCGAAGTGACGTGGGAATCCGCACCCCGCCCCCTCACGAGTGCTTCCAGATGTCGTAGATAATCTGCGCGTCCGTCTCGGTGTAGCCCGCCTCCTGTACCGCCGCGAATATCGCCTTCCGGCTCGTGCCGTCCGCACCGGCGATGATCTTCATCGCCTTTGTCCACGTCGCAAAGGAAATCCCCTGCTCCTCCGCCGCCTTGTAGCGGCGAACCATGGCGTCCTCCTTGCCGTCGTCGTTCGGCGGGTAGTACACGCTGAGCGCCTTTATCTTCTCCTCGCCCGACAGGTCGAGGCTGTTTATGGCCTCAAGCTTCTGCCAGTCCTTCACGGTCTTCTCGCCCGTCGGCGCAGTCAGCGACGACACCTTGTCGTATATCGCGTATGCGCTGTCGGTGTCGAACCCGGCGCCCTTCAGGGAGTTGTAGCGCCCCGCATCGCCCGGAATCTGGCTGAAAAACGTGAACTGGTCGGTGAGTATCTTCCGCTGGTTCTGGGTGAAGCCCTCCCGCTCCATCCACGCCTCAAAGTCCGTCGCCTTGCCCGATGCCGTGTAGCCGCTGCGCTTCGTGCCGTTGAGCTCCTTGTACTTCTCGTATACGGTGTTCCACTCCTTGGCGCGGATGCCGCCCTTCTCGTAAGCCTCGGCCATGTCGTCCATGCGCGCCGTCGCCGATGAGTTTTCAAGCATCCGCTTCGTCCCCGCCGTCAGCTGGTCATAGACCTTGAGAAACTTGTCCTGCGCCGAGTAGTCGTTCTGCTTCTTCGCCTGCGTGAACGCCGTCTTCGCTCCGAGGTATTCCCAAGCGTTCTTTGTCCCGCTCTCGTAAATGGAGTCGTACTTGTCGCTTGAGTATTCAACGCCGTCCTTGTCCTTGAAGAAGTCGCGCTTCGCCGCGTCGAGGGAAAAGCTCGAAATCTCCGCCAGCATCTTTGCCCTGTCATATCCGGAGGCATTACGGTAGAGGTCGCTTGCAATGAGCTTCGATGCCAGCTCATAATACTTGCTGCCCTGTATCTTCTGGAAGTCCGCCCGCTCGTCGCCGGTGAAAGTGTAGGTTTCGCCGTCATAGCTCACCTTGTACGGGGATTTGCGCGGGAAAATACTGTTGTCTTCCGTCTCGGCATAAAGGGACTCTATTTCCGTGTCGACGTCGGTCTTCTTGCCCTTGCCTTTGCTGAAGTTGCCGGGGCTTATGAAGTTCTGGAGTATGCGTTCCCCCAAGTTGCCGCGTGTGTTCTCCTCACCCTTCACGTTCACGCTTGCCGGCAGCTTCTTTGATGCAAACGGCGTATTCGCCTGAAGCCGCGCTTTCGTGTCGTCTATCACGTCGCCGCCTGTGTAGGTCGAGCGCTTCGTCTCGTCGATGGTGCGGGCAATAGCTCCCGCAATTCCGGGGAGGAACTGTGTAGCGCCGCCGGTTATGATCTCTTCCAGCACCTTTTCGGTGGGGCTGCCCGTTCCCTTCAGAACTCCGAGTATGTTCTGAAAGAGCGACATGTTGAGTGCAGAGTCGCCGGAAGCGTAAACGGCGTTGAATACCGCATCGCGCCAGTCCTCGCGCCCCTGAATAGCGTCATATATTTCAGACCCGAATACAAGCATACTGCCTACGGGCTGCGCCCAGTCGTAAGCGTAATACCAGTCGCCATCCTCGCCGCGGTAGGAATACGCCTGCCAGCCGTTGGCTTTCTGCCATTCGGCCTCGTCCTCGTCATCCGGCTCTGCGCCTGTTATCTTGCCCATTGCCCGGAGTGCAAAACCGAGCGCCATCAGCGCCGAGCCGGTTGTCGCCTTTGATATCATGTCTATGCGCTGCGCCATTGTGCTTTTGCCCATGATGTTAGAGCCTAACGCCTTGAAAAAGCCCAAGGGGGAATAGTCGAGCGTGAGCTGCATTATGTTCGCCGGTGTAGTCGTAAATGGAAGCAGCACGTCTAGCGCCGCGGAAGCTACCGAGGAATTGCGTTTCAGGTTGTTCAGCGCCGTTGCGATTGCGTTAGCGTTCTTGAAGGTCGCTTCCATCGCGTTTGCTGTGGCGAAGTCTATCGCCGCCTGCGTCACGTCGGCGCGGTTGTGTATTCCCTGCGCCGCGCAATACTGCGCAAGGCTGTCGACAAATGCGCTCTTTACGAACGGTGCGTCGCCCGTTTCAAGGAGTTCGTATGTGAGCTGCCGCGTGCTCTCAAGTACGCTGTGCTGCATCTCTTTCCCGACTTTGCGTTCTATGAACTTCTGAATAGCTCCCTTCTTGAAGTAGGTGCGGTACTTGTTGATGTCCTGCCGCATGTCCCACTTGTTGGACTGCCCCTTGATATCGTCCTTGACCTCGTCATATACACGCCGCGCAAGCTCTTTCTTTGCGTCGCTTACGTAGCTTGTGCGGGTCTGCTCCGCCTTATCCATCCAGCCGACTGCCGTGAGGCCGTCCTGTATCGCACCTGAGAGCTTTTCGGAGACCTTGCGCATTCCCATCATGGGGATATTCGCCGCGATGTTCTTGATCTGCGTTCTAGGGTTCAGCAGCATACCGATACGGCGTATCTCCGTCAGCTTTTCCCAGAGTCCCGCGGGCATTTCCTCGCCTACGCCTTCATCACCTGCTCGTAAACACTTTCAAATGCACCGTCCTGCTTGAAGTCCGTGTTCTGTATCTGCTCTATCTCTGCGTCGGTGAGCGCGGCTTCCCATTTTGCCGCCTTGCGTGGGTACTGCTCTGCAACAGCCTTGTTTATTTCCGCGAGCCCCTTGGCGATGGTCTCCATGACGTCAAGCGGACTTGCACCTGTCTGGCGCAGGAGTTTTGCCGCCTGTATAAACTGTCCCGCCTTTGTCAGCTCGACCGCGAGGTCGGACGTTATCTCCCTCGCCGCCTTCAAGTCGGTCTTGGCAAGCTCATTTGCAACCATTCTCCCCAGCGGGAGCATTTCAGGGGCAAGCTTCTGCCCGTTATTTGCCGCTCCTATCGCCTGCTGAAGTTTGCTGCGCGCCGAGTCAAAGCCCTCTGCGTATATGGCGTTTGCCTTGGCAAGCACGTCCTTGTTGGCAAGAGGTTCGTAAGTGTCCGGAGATTCCCTGTGGCTCTCTCGCAGATCCTCGTTCATCGCTTCGTCAGTCGCAACATTTTCCGAAAAGCCTCTTATGCGCGTGCCCTGACTCTCCGCTTTTGCGGCACGGTTATAGCGCCCCGTGTCATAATCGACGCTCTGTTCTGTCTCCTCGGTCTGCGCCGCCAGTATCATGTCGGGGGTAGAGGCTTCGGCATTGGCGACGCGCGAGCCTCCTGCTATATCGGCATTTGCAGCCTCGGAGGCTGCTTTTTTTATGCCCTCTGCGTTCTGTGAGTCCACGTCGGTCTGTACGTCGGAGTTTAACCGCGCAGAAGCGCCCGTGTCGGCGTTCTCCTGCGTGGGCGGTGCGGAGATATCCCCCGCCGCGTTCTGCGTCTCCTGCGCCGTCTGGGCGCCGTTCGCGTTCTGCCCCCTGCCGCTGTTGATAGCGGACTGTATGGCCATCTGCCCGCCGCCGAGTACACCGCCGACGATGAGTCCGCCGAGGGCTTCTTCCTTGGCGCGCTTCGGGTTTATTACCGCGTTCTCGTCAGTATCCGAGTAAAGCGGGACGTCGGTGTAAAGTCCGCGCAGCCCCTTCTCGGCCATACCCTGAAGCACTTCTTCTATCGCCTCGCCCGCCGGGCTCCGTACCCACTGCATGACGGCGTTCTTGTTGCCCTTTTCGAGCGCGTCTCTGAGCTGCTGCGGCAGCTTCTGAATACCGCCCATCGCCTCGTCAGTACCGCCGACTTCAATCGTGGCGTTCGCAAAGCCGTTGAGGAGCGCGTAGAGGTTCGCCTGCTCCTCCGTCGCGCCGTCGGCCAGTGCCTCCTCGTAGCTTCCGCCCGCGGTCTGCGCAAAGGCGCTCAACCACGCGGGAGACTTCATCGTGTTCTTCGTAGCGTCCGCAATTGGGATGAGCTTTTGCGCCGCGCTGCTGCCCTGCGCTATGGCCGAAGCCGTCTCAAGCCCCGCTCTCGTCGCCTGTGCGCCGGTGCTCGCGCCGCCTGTCGCAAAGGCCAGCACAGCGTCGGGG
>ULPT01040577.1_pt1 | contig 16658 bp, 10 predicted proteins | sample 1953751 | NCBI WGS metagenome assembly ULPT01 (sample SAMEA4835636, study PRJEB28245) | human gut metagenome | biome: gut microbiome; material: fecal sample | place: Denmark | collected 2008
TGCTGAGGTCCACTGGCAGGAACGCCACATTCTGGTACACATATTTCACCTCGGCCATGGCAGGGTGGGGTGTGCGGTCGGGGGCAATGATGCCATTGCAGCAGAAGTTGTGGTCTGAGGGCATGCCAACGCCGAAGTCGCCGCCATAGGCATAAAACATCTCGCTATTCGGACGGGCTATTTGGCCTCGCTTTTGGTCCATCAGCGGGATGGCGTTGCCCCATCGTGTGCTATCTTTGGGGTGGAGGGCCAGGATTCCTTGGTCAACCCAGTCCCAGATGAATCCGCCCTGCAGGTGGTCGTATTCGTAGATGGGCTGCCATTGTCCCCACAGGTCTCCCGTGCTGTTGCCCATCGCATGGGCGTATTCAGAGGGGATGACGGGACGGTCCAGCCCACTTTTTCCTACTTTGGCGAACCATTCTGCCGACGGATATTGTGGGACAAACAGGTCCGTGTTCCATTCCAAAAGTGCACGCTCATAGCTGACGGGGCGTGACATCCAAGGGGCGTCGGCAGCTTTCAGCCATTGGTAGGTCTCGTAGAAGTTGACTCCGTTGCCCGCCTCGTTGCCCAGCGACCAGAAGCAGACGCAGGGGTAGTTTTTGTCGTGCTCATATAGGTTGCGGGTGCGGTACAGATGAGCGTCGAGCCAGTCGGGGTTGTTGCCCAGCGTGCCACCCTTGCGCAGGTCGTAGCCCATACCGTGGCTCTCGATGTTGGCCTCGTCATAGACATAGAGACCGTATTCGGAGGCCAGCTCATAGAAGCGGTGGCCCTGTGGGTAGTGGCTGAGGCGCACGGCGTTGATGTTGTTGCGCCGCATCAGTTCGAAGTCGCGTCGCATCACCTCCTCCGTCACATAGTGGCCTGTATAGGGGTTGTGCTCATGGATGTTGACACCCTTGAGTTTGATGGGTTGCCCATTGACCAGCAGACAGGGGAGTGTGCGGCCGTCGCTACACAATCGTTCCTTGATCTCGATACGCCGGAATCCCACGCGGTAGGGAATTACCTCTTGCTCCTTCCCGTTTTGCACCTTTACATATAGGGTGTATAGCTGGGGCTGTTCCGAACTCCATGGGCGAACGTTTGGTATCGTAGCCGAGAAGTCGGCGAAGGCTGCTGTGTCCTTGATGTCGATAGACTGCGAGGCCGAGGCGACAAGCGTGCTCCCCTCGTCGCTCCGCAATTCGTAGGAGACTGTTGCCCGCTGCCGTTTGCCCGTGGTGTTGCGCAATTCGGTCTGCAAGCGGAAGATGCCGTCGTGGTAGCTATCGTCGAGGGTGGAGGTGATATGGAAGTCGCGTACAGAGACCTGTGGTTCTGCCGATAGCCATACGTCGCGCTCGATGCCGCTGATGCGCCAGAAGTCTTGACATTCGAGATACGATCCGGTACTCCAACGATAGATCTTGAGTGTCAGGTGGTTCTCTCCCTTGCGCAGATGCGGATTCAGCAGATATTCCACCGTCGATTTGGAATCTTCACTATACCCAATGTGTTGTCCGTTGAGATAGACGTACACGCCCGATTTGGCTCCGTCGATGTGCAGAAACACATTCTTTCCTTCCCATGCATCGGGCACGGTGAAGGATCGCTGATAGACGCCCACGGGAATCTCGTCGGGAAGGACGGGAGGTTGGGGGCGGCCTTGGACAAACTCGTATGGTTGGTTGACGTAGATAGCCGTTCCGAAACCTTGCATCTCCCAGTTGCCAGGCACGCTGATCGTGCTCCACCCCTGTGTGTCGGGCTGGTCGGCTGTGGCATCATGGGGTAGCAGGTGGTCGTCATCGGCATAGAAAAAATGCCATTTCCCATTGAGCGACTGGTGCCACGGACTGTCCTCGTACCGCAGCGATTGGCCCGCAGAGCAGTCAGGCCATGCCATGAACATCGTCCTTGGCCGCTCTGTGCCGATGGAAAGCGTGCGCAGGTCGCGATGGTGTGGGAGAGGGAGAAGCGTGGCGGTAGCCAGCAGGGAGGTGAGAAGCGTATTCATTATATAATATATAAGGTATAGGATGTAGGTGCAAATGGATTATTGGATGGCTATTTTCTCATACTTCAACGCCTCGCCTGGACGCACCATGCGGGTGGCGCGCAACTGGATGTAGCGGGCTGATACAGGCGTGAAATAGATCTCTTGCAGGACAGGGTGATTACGGATGTTGGAAAATTCTCCCTCCGCCACCTTCTGCATAGCCTCCGGTGTCTCGCCAGCCCACAACTCATAGTTGGCCGCCGTCCCCTCGTTCCCCACCGATTGTGTGGGAAGGTAGAAGAAGGCACGGATCGTCTTCGACTCGCCGAGGTCGAAGGTGATGGCCTTCGGTGTGGTGTCGGCCACCGAGAAAGGCAGCGTTGCCACCTCTTCCACCCGTTCGGTATAGCGTTCTCTCGCGTTGGGGGCGTAGTAGGCTCCCACCTCATTGATACAGAGCGGTCCGCGTGACTGGAGGAAGCGTATGCGCAGTTGGCGGGTGGTGATGGTCTTGAAGCGCAGCAGTCGCTGGTAGCCGATGGTGGTAGTTTCCTCGCCCGCGTTGATGGGTGTCCAAACACCATGGTCGAGATATTCCACTACGAAACGTTCGACTCGCTGTCCAAGCGGAATATACTCCTGCAGTTTGAGGCGGTTCACCTGCGTCGGTTTGCGGAATGTGAAGGAGAGCGTGGCCGTTGTCACGCCATCGGGCGTAGCCCAATAAGTGTGGAAGTCGCCATCTGTCAGCATCCGTGTAGAGAAAGCATCTCCTCGTGTGGCCGTCGCCTTCACCTTCGCCCCCTTGAGGAGGTTGGTGGCCAGTTCCTTGCTAATCACCTGGTATGCCTCCACGGCCCTTGCGGAGTCTGTGGGGTGTATCAGTCCCTCCGGGGTGACGGGGAAGTTGATGAGCTGGGATCCGTTATGGCCCACGCTGCGGTAGTAGAGATCGACCAGTTGGTCCACCGTCTTCACCTTTCCGTCCTCCTTTTCGTGGTAGAACCATCCTGGACGGATACTGACGTCGCATTCCGCAGGCACCCAGGCGTCGCCGTCGGCATGGCCTTGCTGCAGTTCCCAGTAGCGCTCGTAGCCAGGATGCACATCCTTACTGCGCAGGAAAGCCCAGTTGGTGGCAAACGCGAATCCCTTCTCGTTGCCGACCCATCGGCATCCCGGTCCCTCGTCGGAGAAGATGACTGCCTTCGGTTGGAGTTCGGCCACCATCTTCCATGCCCTTGGAAAATTGTAGTAGGTCTTGCGGTCGATAGTGCGCTCCTCTTTCGTGCCACCATACCAGCCGTCGCCGCCATTGGCGCCGTCGAACCACACTTCGAACAGTTCGCCATATTGCGTCAGCAGTTCCTGGAGTTGCGCATAGAAGTATTCCACGTAGAGGGGAGTGCCGTAGAAAGCCTGATGGCGATCCCACGGCGAAAGGTATAGTCCCAGGTGGAGTCCGTACTTTCGGCATGCGGCAGCCAACTCCCCAACAACATCGCCCTTCCCGCCCTTGTAGGGCGTGTTGCGGACGCAGTAGTCGGTTTGCTTCGTCGGCCATAGACAAAAACCGTCATGATGCTTGGCCGTAAGGATGATACCCTTCATTCCCGCCGCCTTTACCGTCCGTGCCCATTGCTCACAGTCGAGGCGAGTGGGGTTGAAACTCTCCAATGGAGCGTCGCCATAGCCCCATTCGCGGTCTCCGAAGGTGTTCGGACCGAAGTGGATGAAGGCGTAGGTCTCCAATTGGTGCCATGCCACCTGTGCCTCTGAGGGCAGCGGTGGGATGGGTGCAGGGGCGTCGGTCTGTGCCTGAAGAGGCTGAAGACCGCAGAGGGCGGTCGTTAGTGCAAGGATAAGGTGCTTCATTTTTGTTTGTTGTTGATGGGTGAGAGTGAATGGCGAATGCCTTTGGAAATGCTTCGGGATGCCTTCGGGATGTGGTCAGCGTCGCTCCTTCAGTTCGTCGCTAAAGGAATAGGGTGCATCCTCAGGCCTCGTGCCACGCGAGAGGTTGGGTTGTCCCGACATCTTGAAGTCGAGACTCAGTCCTTGGAGGAGATCCTCGTGGTCGAGGTAGTTGCGGTCGTAGGCCACCCCGTCGCGCAGAAGCTGGTCCACATAGGGGCCGCTGTTGCCGTCTCGACGGATCAGGAGACTATTGCCATTCTCCAGGTGCACCTTGACTTGGTCGAAATAGGGTGCGCCCAGAACATACTGGTTGCTTCCTGGACAGACGGGGTAGAAGCCGAGGGCGGAGAAGACATACCAGGCCGAGGTCTGTCCGTTGTCCTCGTCTCCGCAATAGCCGTCGGGGAGGGCAGAGTAGAGACGGTCCATCACCTGTCGGACCCGATACTGCGTCTTCCAGGGCTGACCGCTATAGGCGTAGAGATAGACCATGTGCTGGATCGGTTGGTTGCCATGGGCGTAGTTGCCCATGTCCATCACCTGCATCTCGCGAATCTCGTGGATCACCTGTCCGTAGTAACTGTCGTCGAAGATGGGCGGCACGACGAAGACGCTGTCCATCATCTGGTTGAAGCCGTCGCGGCCTCCCATGAGTTGTATCAGTCCCTCGGGGTCGTGGAATACGCACCACGTCCAGTGCCAGCTATTGCCTTCGGTGAAGGCATCCCCCCACTTGAAGGGGTTGAAGGGCGACTGAAACTTTCCGTCCTTCAGTCGTCCGCGCATCAGGCGGGTCTCCGGGTCGAAGACGTTGCGGTAGTTCATCGCCCGTTCCCGGTAGGGTCGCAACTCGCGAAGACTTTTGCCCAGCGCTTTGCCAAACTGATAGATGCACCAGTCGTTGTAGGCGTACTCCAGGGTGCGTGCCACGCTCTCGTTGATCTTCACGTCGTAGGGCACGTAGCCGAGACGGTTGTAGTATTCGAAACCCATTCGTCCCGTGCTGCCGATAGAGGGATGGTGGGCGTTGGCGCCATGGACGACAGCCTGCCAGAGCGTCTCCGCATCGTAGCCACGTAGTCCTTTGAGGTAGGCGTCGGCTACAACAGAAGCAGAGTTGTTGCCGACCATACAGTCGCGGTGGCCGGGACTGGCCCATTCTGGCAGGAATCCACTTTCCTTATAAGCGTTGACAAGCCCCTCTTGCATCAGTCTGCCCATCGAGGGATAGACCAAATCGACAAGCGGCATCAGCGCGCGGAACGTGTCCCAGAAGCCCGTATCCGTGAACATGGCTCCAGGGAGCACCTTGCCATTGTATGGACTATAGTGGATGGTGTCGCCTTGGGCGTTGACTTCGAAGAACATACGGGGGAAGAGCACGCATCTGTAGAGGTTGCTATACAGGGTTCGCAGGTGGTCGGTATTGGCATCGCTGACCTCGATACGGCCAAGCACGTCGTTCCAGCGATCTCGTCCCTGCTGGCGGAGTCGGTCGAAGTCGGCATCGCCCAGTTCCTTGAGGTTCTCCAAGGCTTGGTCTGCCGAGACAAACGACGAGGCGACGCGCACGCCCACTTGCTCGCCCCGCTTTGTGGCGAAACTGACGGCTGCCACGGCATGGTCGGCGGTGGCACAGTCATCGTCCGAGGCCACGAAATGGTAGTCGGCATCAACGCTTCCTACGTGGGAGACGGTGAAAGGACGGTCAAACTCCAGGACGAAGTAGTTTTTGAAATGGTCGGGTACACCGCCGCTATTGCGTGTCGTGTAGCCCACGATCCTGCGCTTCTCGGGCTGGATGGTGATGGAGGATCCGTGGTCGAAGGCGTCAATCAGAATGTTGGCGGAGTCTGTCGCGGGGAAGGTGAGGCGGAAAAGGGCCGCTCGCTCCGTCGGCGTTATCTCCGTCGTCACGTCGTAGTCGGCCAGATATACCTTATAATAATAGGGCGAGGCCGTTTCTGCCTTGTGGGAGAACCAGCTGGCACGGCGGTTTTCGTCGAAATCCACCTTGCCAACAGTCGGCATGATGGCAAACTGGCCGTAGTCGTTGATCCACGGGCTGGGCTGGTGGGTCTGTTTGAAACCCCTGATTTGGTTGGCATCGTAGGTGTATTGCCAGCCGTCGCCCATCTTGCCCGTCTGCGGCACCCAGAAGTTCATGCCCCAGGGCAGGGCGATGGCGGGATAGGTGTTGCCTGTGGAAAGGCTAAATTTCGAAGCGCTTCCCACTAATGTCGATACATGATCGACAGGCGTGACGGGCTGCTGGGCCGATAGGCTCGCACTTCCCGCCAGCAAAAGAAGGGCAAGTGCGGATAATTGATGAAACCGTTTCATTTCTTCGAGCGTTATAAGGTTATGTGGCAACTATGCTGCAAAAGTACGAAAAAAAACTGGTTCGTCCGAATGTTTGACACGATAAGGTTGTCGCCATTGCCAAAACTTGCTGCTGGATCGCAGGAATGGTCTGCCTAATAGCGAGTGGGATGCCTGCCGAACAGTTTCCCTGGGTGACTTGGCTGCGAAGGTCCCGTTTCGGGAGACCATCCTCCGACCTCATCGTCATCCTCCTGCAAACAGTTCGCGGAGCACGGGAAGGGAACGGAGGTCGGGCATGTTGGGTACGTGGAGGCGGTAGTAGGCCAGCATGATCCCTGCGATGCGGTTGCGCTCCTCGCGTGTCGGAAGAAAAACGTGCATAGTGGGATAGCTGATGCGCATCAACAACCCGACATGGGCAGCGTCTTCGGGTGGCAGAAAGTCGGGATGGAGCGGACGCAGCGGCGTGAACGTTGCACCACGGAGGTCGAAGTAGCATCCCTCGTGGTAGTCTTCGAGGTTGGGCCAGAATCCTAAGAAGCGGCTCATGCGCGCCATGAAGACGAGGTGGAAATTGGCAAAACGCGCTTCGGTCTCATCGAGCCATAGCAGGCTGGAACGGATGAAGAGAAAAAGGGGGACGTTCTGCTGTTCGTCGCGTGTGGCGTAGGTGAGAAACTCTGCGAGAAAGAGCAGGATGGCCTGTTTCGACGGATTGATCGGGATGTGAAGGTAGGGCTGGTCTATGCGCACCTCGCGCAAGCGCTGCAAAGAACTGCGCAGGCGAAAGTCGTAGTCGATACTCAAAAGAGTCAGGGGCAGGAAGTGCTGGCGTCGTACTCGCCCCCTTGCCGTCTTGGGGATGCGTACGAGAAACGACACGCGTCCTTGTGCCTCGGTGAGTAAGTCGGCGATGATGGCGTTGTCGCCATACTTCACGGTACGGAGCACAATGGCCCGCGTCTTCACTTCTTCCATGTGTGCAAAGGTATGAAAAAAGCCAGATAAACCACCAAGTATTGCAGCTAAGGCACAAAAATATAGCCATTTAGATAATTTTTACTTGACAATATTTGGCTGAAATGAAAAAAAGCAGTAACTTTGCACCCGCAAAAATTCAGCAGGGGTCCCTTCGTCTATCGGTTAGGACGAGAGATTTTCATTCTCTAAAGAGCAGTTCGACTCTGCTAGGGACTGCAAGAAAATAAAAAAAAGAAGAAAACAAGTAAAGATGGCAAATCACAAATCATCGTTGAAGAGAATCCGTCAGGAGAAGGTTCGCACGCTTCATAATAAGTATTATGCTAAGACGATGCGCAATGCCGTTCGCAAACTGCGTGCCACGACGGACAAGGAGGCAGCTCTGAAGCTGTATCCGACTGTGCAGAAGATGCTGGACAAGCTGGCTAAGACCAACATTATTCACAAGAATAAGGCGGCCAACCTCAAGTCAAGCCTCACGAAGCACATCGTTGCTCTCGGATAAATAAGAACTTTTCAAAGGGCTCTATAAGTCTATAGCACCAACGAAGACATCCATTGCATATCTATATGATGTGTGATGGATGCCCTTTTGCGTTCCTATGGTCTGTGTCTTGGTGTGTGTGAAAAGCGACAAAGTCGGAAAAAGCTTGGTTCCTAACTGCCTGGGTGGGCGAAAGCGTGGGATTTGACGATTAAAAATTTCCGTATTCGCATGTTTTTTCGTACCTTTGCGGTCTATAAAAGAAAATGAAGCAACATGGAAGATATTCAGGCTGCCGAACAAAATTATTCGGCCAGTAACATACAAGTCCTTGAAGGTTTGGAAGCTGTGCGCAAGCGTCCAGCCATGTATATCGGCGACATCAGCGAGAAGGGTCTCCATCATCTCATCAACGAGACGGTGGACAACTCCATCGACGAGGCCATGGCGGGCTATTGCAGCCACATCGAGGTGACGATCTGTGCGGATGGATCGATTGTCGTGGAGGATGATGGTCGTGGAATCCCTGTCGATGAACACAAGAAGCTCCACAAAAGCGCGCTGGAGGTGGTTATGACTGTCCTCCATGCGGGCGGTAAGTTCGACAAGGGTTCGTACAAGGTGTCTGGCGGTCTGCATGGTGTGGGTGTGAGTTGTGTGAATGCGCTCTCCACGCACATGATGTCGCAGGTCTTTCGCGACGGCAATATCTACCAGCAGGAATATGAGCAGGGCAAGCCTTTGTATCCCGTGAAGATCGTTGGAAAGACGGACAAGCACGGTACGAGACAGCAGTTCTGGCCCGACGGCACTATCTTCACCACAACGACTTTCAAGTGGGAAATCATCGCACGTCGTATGCGGGAACTGGCCTACCTCAACGCCGGCGTGAAGATTACCCTGACGGATGAGCATCCTGATCCCGAGACGGGCAAGATACGCCAGGAGGTGTTCCATGCCAAGGAGGGCCTCAAGGAGTTTGTCCGCTATATCGACCGCCATCGCACCCACCTCTTCGATGATGTCATCTACTTGAAGACCGAGAAGCAGGGCGTGCCCATCGAGGTGGCTATCATGTACAACACGGACTACAATGAGAATCTTCATTCATACGTCAACAATATCAACACCATCGAGGGTGGTACCCACGTCACGGGATTCCGTACCGCGCTGACCAGGACGCTGAAGGCTTATGCCGACAACGACACCCAGATCTCAAAGCAGATTGAGAAGGCGAAGATCGACATTGTGGGCGACGACTTCCGTGAGGGCTTGACTGCCGTCATCTCCATCAAGGTGGCTGAGCCCCAGTTTGAGGGTCAGACCAAGACGAAGCTCGGCAATAGCGAGGTCTCGGGAGCAGTGCAGCAGGCTGTCGGCGAAGCTTTGGCCGACTATCTGGAGGAGCATCCCGACGAGGCGAAGCTTATTTGCAACAAGGTGGTGCTGGCAGCCACGGCACGTATTGCCGCACGCAAGGCTCGCGAGAGTGTGCAGCGCAAGAACGTGATGAGTGGTGGTGGCCTTCCTGGCAAACTTGCCGATTGCTCCATACGTGATCCGAAGCGCGCTGAGATATTCCTGGTCGAGGGCGACTCGGCAGGAGGATCAGCCAAGCAGGGCCGCGACCGATACACCCAGGCTATTTTGCCGCTTCGTGGTAAGATCCTGAATGTGGAGAAGGTGCAGCGCCATCGTGTGTTCGAGGCAGAGTCGGTGATGAATATCATCCAGTCCATCGGCGTCCGCTTTGGCGTGGATGACGGCCAGGATGACTTTGAGGCCAATACCGACAAGCTCCGCTACGACAAGATAATCATCATGACCGATGCCGATGTCGATGGCTCGCACATCGACACGCTCATCATGACGCTTTTCTATCGCTACATGCCGCGCGTCATCGAGGAGGGACACCTCTATATCGCTACGCCGCCGCTCTATAAGTGTACTTACAAGAAGATTTCGGAGTATTGCTACACCGAGCAGCAGCGCCAGATCTTCCTCGACAAATACGCCAATGGCGTGGAAGACGGCAAGGGTGTCCATACACAGCGCTACAAAGGTTTGGGAGAGATGAATCCCGAGCAGCTGTGGGAGACGACCATGGATCCGAAGACGCGTCTGCTCAAGCAGGTGACGATTGAGAATGCTGCTGAGGCCGACGAGATCTTCTCGATGCTCATGGGCGACGACGTGGAGCCGCGTCGCGAGTTTATAGAGGCCAATGCCACCTACGCCAACATCGACGCATAAGCGATTTGTGGATGGGTAGCCCGTGTGTGACGAGATCACGATGAGGCTACGCAGGGTGGTCGGAGTATGACTTAAATAGAATAAAACCGAATCCCCCACCTCCTCCTTTGGGAGAGGTGGGGAGTGTATATAATGGACGAGACCAGTTTTATAGAGGTAAGTGTCGCTCAGGCGAGAGATTTCTATCCTAAGGGACATTTCATAGGCGAGGATTTTCTTGTCTATGAGCATTTTAGTGAGGTACCTCTGCCGTGGAAGTCGTGCCGGATGCAATGTCTTTTCTTTGCTCTCTGCACCCAGGGAGAGGCCAGCTATACGGTCGATGCCAAAGCGTCACGTATCAAGCAGGGCGATGTCATCATCGTCGGGGAAGGCCAGCTGATAGAAAACTTCCTTGCCTCGGATGATTGTGACGGCATAGCGATTATGATCTCGTATGACTTCTTCAACGATATCGTCGCTGGCATCCGCGACCTCAATACGCTTTTCCTCTTTTCCCGGCTCCATCCTGTCTTTTCGTTGACGGAAAGAGAGGTGAATGTGTTGTCCAGTTATATCGACACCATCATAGCAAAGATCCTGGAGCCTGAGCACCACTTCCGTCGGGAACTCGTCAGCACCCTGATGAAGGCACTCATCTACGACATGAGTAACGTCATCTACCGCTACCAAATGGGGGAAAAGAAGCGGTTCTCGCGCGGTGAGGTAGTGTTCTTCAACTATATCCGTCTGGTCCGCGACCATTTCAAGCAAGAGCGGCGCGTCAGTTGGTATGCCCATCAGCTTTGTATCACCCCAAAATATCTATCCGAAACCATCAAGACCATCAGCAAGCGAACGCCCAACGAATGGATAGACTACTATGTCGTGTTGGAACTGCGTCTGTTGCTGAAAAATTCGGATAAGAGCATCAAGGAGATTGCGGAGTATTTGAACTTCCCCAACCAGAGTTTCCTTGGAAAATTCTTCAAGGATCATGTTGGAGTCAGTCCATCCACATTCCGCAAAAGTTGATGTTTTATCTCGTTTCCGAATGACGCTGATATCGTGAATGACTTTCGTTTCTCTTGCGTAAGCAAGCAAAAAGATACCCGAAATAGCTGTTTTGGAATGTTTTTCATTTAAATAAAGTTAATCAACGAAACAGAGGTGGGATGGTTAAAGAGAAATGCTTACTTTTGTATAAACCAATGTAAATTATGACCAAAGAAGAAAGACAGTCCGCCATCCTCGACCAGCTGCTCAAGCAAGGGTCGGTTCTGGTGTCGGCTTTGAGCGACAACCTGCAGGTTTCGGCGGTTACGATACGCAAAGACCTTACCGACTTGGAACGCCAGGGACGCTTATACCGTAGTCATGGCAAGGCCATTCTGATCAATCCGTTCACGGCCAACCGTTCCGTGAACGAGAAGGAAAAGCTCTTTCCAGAGGAGAAATATAATATAGGCACGGCAGCTGCCCAGCTTGTCATGCCCAACGACTCCATTGTCATCGCGTCTGGCACGACAGTTACCGCCTTTGCACAATGCCTTCAGCACAGTCCCAGGTTCACGGCGGTCACGTCGTCTATCAAGGTTTCTGAGGCCTTGGCAGCCAATTCGGAGATAGAGGTCATCCAGCTGGGTGGCAGATTGCGTCATAGCAGTCTCTCGGTAGTAGGCCCCGATGGCGAGCAGACGCTTGCTGGCTGTACTTTTAGCAAACTCTTTATTGGTGTCGATGGCATCGACCTGGAGTATGGCATCACTACGACCGATCTTCGCGAGGCCCATCTCAATAAGGTAATGATGGGTGTGGCACAGAAGACCATAGTCCTTGCCGACTCGTCGAAGTTTGGACGCCGTGGTTTTGCGAAGATTTGTGGTATGGACGAGGTCGATGTGATTATCACCGACGGCAATATCCGTCCCACGGACCGTACCGCTTTGGAGGAAATGGGTATTGAGGTGATTGTCGTTAATGGTGGCAACGCCTCCGTCACGATGCTTTGATCCTGTGGCAGCAAAGGAATAGAGAGAAAGAAAAGCGAACGGTGTGAGTAGGGTGGAAACTAATCAAGGTTACTGCGGATGAGAAAGATTTTCTTTGTGGCGATATGGTCTGCCCTGCTGGCTGCTTGTACAACCGATTCCTATGATAGTGGCGACACTCCGTTGTCTTATCTTTCTGCTGAATGGGCCGATGTGACGACCAATGGCGATGGATTGGTGGCCTATGCCGTCACCGATGGCGGGCAGCGGCTCACCTTTTCCCCTCCTTATCAGGCTCAATGGCTGAAGCAGAAAGCCGACACCACTTGTCGTGCTTTGCTCTACCATGGGCAGGTGGTCGAAGGAGTGACCAGCGTCAAAGGACTTACTCCCGTCTTGATGGTCGGCGTCGTGGATCGGAAAGAAGGAATGGCGGTCAAGAAAGACCCTATTGGCAATGCACGAGCATGGTTTTCGGCTGACAAGCGCTATCTTAACCTGGTGCTCACGATCAAGGTAGGACGCAAGGAAAATGCTCCTACGCAACAAAAGATAGGGATCGTGCGCGATTCTGTCACCATCCTTGCTGATGGCATCCGCTGTTGTTGGCTCACTTTGGCACATGATCAGAACGACGTGCCCGACTATTATTCTCAGGATGCGTGCGTCAGCGTACCTGCAGCGGTGCTTCACGAGGTTGGCAAGGTGTGCCTCCGTGTGGCAACCACACAAGGAGAGCGCCTCTTGGAAATACAATACCCCCCCCCTCACTAACCACTAATGACGCGACTTCTTTCCGAAGTTGTGCCCCTCGGGATGTTTTATTGCTCTTGTCAGCAAGCGATAGCCCGCAAGGCTAACGCTGGTTCTATACTATCGGCAAACTGATGCCATTGATTTTCTGATAGATGTCGAGCGCATAGACATCCGTCATGCCACTGATATAGTCGATGACGGCCATGACGCGTTTCTCCAGCGATGGGTTGTGGATATCGTACTGGCTCGAAAAGCGACGGATGAGTTGCTGGCTGTGATATTTCTCTGGCTCTACTGCCGCATTGATTAGGGCTTCCATGAGGGTCTCCATGATCTTATAGCCCGACAACTCCACGTCGAGAACTGGTTTGGAGCGGTATATTTTGGCCTTCGACACCTCAGAGCAACGGCAGTACGCTTGGCGTTGGAGTTCGTTGATATGTCTGACGAGCGGTCCTTGAAAGGATCCCTCCAATATCTCTTCCTCGTGATTGACAAACGCCTGTACGCATTCTCGTTCCAAAGCACCGACTGCACAGGCGCGCATATACACTACCTGCTCGTTTTCGTCTGTCACCTCCTCCTCTATCAGACGCTGGCGAATGCCTTGTCTTTCTCGCTCATCAAAGAAGCCCAGGAGTAGGTCGGCAGTCTCCTCAAACGACAATAGGTGTAGTTTGTGGGCATCCTCGATATCCATGATCTCATAGCAGATGTCGTCTGCAGCTTCCATCAGAAACACCAACGGATGACGCGCATAGCGGACGGAAGTACCTTCATCGTGCTCCAAGCAGCGCATGCCGAGGTCCTCAGCAATGCGCTCGAAGTCCTCGCGCTCTGATTCGAAGAAGCCAAACTTGCCGTGCGAGCCTGCCAAATCGGAACTGAACGGGTATTTGACGATAGCCGCCAATGTCGAATAGGTCATGACGAATCCACCGAAACGACGACCCTGAAACTGGTGAGTAAGTAGGCGGAAGGCGTTGGCATTGCCCTCGAAGTGGGTGATGTCATCCCAGAAGCGCGCGCTCACCTTTTTCTTCAGGTCGCTGCCAGGTCCTTCTGTGAAGAAACTCTGTATCGCTTGCTCGCCACTATGGCCGAAAGGAGGATTGCCCATATCGTGGGCAAGTCCTGCAGTCTGCACTATCGTACCAATCTCCTCAAAAAGTGTCCCGCGGAGGTGAGGGTGTCGATCCGTGAGGATGCGTGCCACGTCGTCGCCCAGCGACTTTCCCAGCGATGATACCTCCAAGGAGTGGGTCAGTCGGTTGTGGACAAAGACCGACCCTGGGAGCGGGAAGACCTGCGTCTTGTTCTGCAAACGTCGAAACGGAGCCGAATAGATCAGTCGGTCGCCGTCGCGCTTAAACTCCGATCGGTCGTCATGGCGTAGCGGGTGGCGCGTTTCCTGTCCCAGCCGCTTGTTGGAAATGAGTCGAAGCCAGTCCATATCGTTTTCCTCCTTGTCTTTGTTTTACTGCGCCCCCTGTCCCAGCCAGTGCTGGATTTCCGCATCCAAGTTCTGGATCTGCACGTCGCGCTTCTGCAGCTGATTGTTGCGGTCGATGATGAAGTAGGTCGGGATGCTTTGGATGTTATAGCTTACGAGCGTCTGCGAGTCGCCTCCTTCTGGATCCCATACACAGATCCAAGGCAGCGATTCCGTCTGAGTCTTGAAGAAATGCTCGTTGGTATCGTAGCTGACCTGGTAGATTTCGAAGCCCTGGGCATGATACTTGTCATACAATTGTCGCAAGACCATGATGCGTTGTGCTGACTCTTTCGATCCGAAGACATGGAAGTCGAGCATCACTACCTTGCCTTTGAGCGAGGTGAGGCTCTGCTGCTGTCCGTGGTTGTCGGGCAGTGTGATGGGGATCACGCCGAGTTCCTGCACCTTGGCGGTCTCTGCCGCCATGGTCCGCTTGTTGTTTTCCACGATACGCTCGTCCTTCATGCCCTTGAGCGTGATGTTGTGCAGGTTCTGTGTGCGCTCCGTGTTCGGGTAGAATGTGTCCCACGAGGTGGCGACTGCGCCGAAGACTTTGTTGTCCGTGGCATCCATGCGTGGGTTGAAGATCATGATGGGATTGCCGTTGATGACCACATACTGGAAGAGAGCGAAGTAAGCATAGCCCCGCATCGGCTCCTTGAAAATGTAGTTGCGCATCACGTCGTCCTTATAGGTCCGTATCAGCAGGTCGATGGCAGCATCCACGTTGCCCGTGTCGCTCATGACAAGCTGGTTGCATTGTGCTTGCAGGGCGATTTGCTTCAGGGCCAGTTCGCGTATTTTCTCGTTCTCATAGGAGTTGTCCACCTTGTAGTTGGTGGCCATCATTGGGTAGGAGGCCTCCAGTTGTACCGTCTCTGTCGAGTCAATACCGATGTTGATGATCTGTCCGGCAATGCGCAGACGGTAAAACTCTGGGTTGTTGGCCTTGTCGCCGGCAAAGGCAAACTGCCCCTTGTCGTCCAACTTCACGGAGTCCACTACCTTGAATCCGTCGAGCGTGTTGTGCTCGAAGTAGAGCGTCGAGTCCTTGGCGTTGCCAATCGTTCCCGAAACGTGGAATTGCTCCCCCGTACAACTTGCCAGAAGCAGTAGGGCGAAGAGCGAGAGGATGCCTGCGAAGCGATGTTCGCGCTTGTCTATCTTCATGATTCTATTGTTTTTTGTTCGTGTGAATGGGTTTGCGTGCGTGACGCAGATCTTTCATCACCGTGTAGGCTACGAAGATGCCGATGAGCAATGTGTTGACGCCGAGGGCCGCCACCGTTCCCAAGGTATTGTTGGCCCAGTTCATTGCCGCAAAGAGGACTACGGCCAGGCCGACATAGACCATCATCTGTCCGATGGGGTAATTGATGGGGAATTTGCGCTGACCGACAAAATAGGAGAGGATCATGGCTGTGGCATAGCCCGCAAAGCCTGCCCAGGCACACGCCATGTAGCTGTATTGCGGCACAAACACGACATTTACGCCTATCAGTACCAGACATCCTACCCCCGAGAACACCGCACCCCATATCGTTTTGTCAATCAATTTATACCAAAAGCTAAGGTTGAAGTAAATACCCATCATGATCTCTGCCGCCATCACGATCGGCACGACCCGCAGTCCAGGCCAGTAGTCGCGCCCGATGATGTGGCGCAATATGTCCATATAGCCCACCACGCAGAGGAAGGCCAGCAGGGTGAAGATGAGGAAATACTTCATCGCCTTGGCATAGGTGTCGAGGTTGTCCTTATCCTTTGACTTTCCGAAGACGAAAGGTTCATAGGCGTAGCGAAATGCCTGTGTGATCATTGCCATAATCATCGCCACCTTCGAGGCTGCACCATAGATGCCCAGTTCCGAATGGGCATTCCCCGCCTTGTAGAGATAGGGAAAAAGGATCTTGTCTGCCGTCTGGTTGAGAATACCAGCAATGCCGAGGATGAGAATCGGCCATGCGTAGGTGAGCATCCGTCGCATCAGCCCTCGATCGAAACCCGCTGTGAAGCCGCGCAGCTCCTGCCAGAAGCAGAATGTGATAGATCCTGTGCAGGCCAGGTTGATATAGAAGGCGTAGCCCACCTCTGTACCGCCGAGAATGACGTAGTAGAGGAGGTTGAGTGCGATGTTGAGTACGATGAAAAGCAGTTTGAGCGAGGCAAACTTGATGGGCCGCTTCTGATAGCGCAGGTAGGCGAAGGGAATGCATTGGAATGCATCGAGAGCCACCGTTGCTGCCATCACCCAGACGTAGCTGGGGTGGTCAGCATACCCCATGAAGGAACTAATCGGGTGGATGAATGCCAGCACGAGCAGTACGAAGATCGCACTGGTCGCCGCCACCATCCATAAGGTCGTCGAATAGACGCGTCGCGCATCCTCCCCCTCCTTGTTGGCGTAGCGGAAGAAGGTGGTCTCCATACCGTAGGTGAGGATGACGAGCAGCAGTGCGGTGTAGGCATACATATTGGTGATGACGCCGT
>ULPT01052195.1_pt1 | contig 16631 bp, 22 predicted proteins | sample 1953751 | NCBI WGS metagenome assembly ULPT01 (sample SAMEA4835636, study PRJEB28245) | human gut metagenome | biome: gut microbiome; material: fecal sample | place: Denmark | collected 2008
TGAGTAAAAAATTTGTCATCACTTTTTCGAATTGCACGGAGCACGGAGTAGAGTCGCCCGAAAAAATCTATAATCAATCGGTTATAGAATACGTTACTGAAATACTTGCAGCAGCCGCAAAAAATGAGGGTTATGACCTTGACAACTGCACTGCATATCCCGTACAAGGTATGTACAAGGGCGTTGCTGAGAGTAGTTTCCGCCTTGAGTATATATCCGATATACCCGCCGCATATATGATAGGACTTGCATTAGGGATTAAAGATGAATATAAGCAAGAAAGCGTATTACTTGAAAGCTATACAAACGGCGAATATAAAGCGCAGCTTGTATTCGATATTGATAATATAATCGAATTGTAATTATTTACAATTCGTTAATGCAGCCTATAGGCGGTTACAAGCCCGTGTAAATGCAGAGTAACGAATAAAATTATAGAACACAACTTTTTAACGGTTGAAATTTCAAAGCAACAAATTTATTACTTTTTCGGTTGTCGATTTGCATAATTCCGTCCGATGAGTAGCTGAGCGGTTCTCAGCCGAAACGCCCCTTGCGGGCGTCACGGATAACCAAATCCGAATATTATTTTTAGAAAGGGGATTTTCAAATGAAATCCAAAAACATCACCCGCACATTTATTGAAAGCGTTATTTGCTACACCCGTTTTGCCTTTGATAACGGCGAAATCCACGAAAGTGGCAATGACGAAATTGTTGTTGACTACGCCGTTGACGAAGCAGCCGCCAAAAAGGCCGTAAAAAAGCGCATTAAATCAGACTTGTTCCGCATTGACGAAATTCGCGCGACCGATACCCTTTACGCTTGCAGCGTTGAAGATTTTCTCAAAGTTGCTCACCCTGTCGAAGCTGAATAAGCACCACCGCGCGGGCGGCGCGTTATCCGCCCACTTATTTCACCGAAAGGAATTTGTAATTATGTACCAAATGTATATTACTAAAGAGAATATTCAAGACGCTGCTTATAAATGCCTTGCGGCATATTATGATGAGCGTTATTCTGCGGATATTCGGCGCGGCATTCGCCTTGCCTTTGCTGCACTTGCTGAAACTGTGCCTATGGGCAGCGAACTTTCACTTTTGTTTATAGCTGCTGCAAAGTCAATTCCCGTTTCCCGCAAACGCTCCAAATATGATTCGCCAGTCTTAGAGCTTTGCAAAAGGTTTGGTGAGATTCAATGAAATATTTTAAAGATTCTACATTCATTTTTGAAGCTTTAGTTTTAATGGGAACTATATCGGCAGTATACTGGATTTTCAGAATTTTAGCTATTTTAATGGTAAAGGGGATAATTTAATGACACTTTCACAAGCCGTTTTGTGCATTGACAAAGACTATTGCAAAAAGGTATCTATTTCCATAGAGTTTAGTAACGGTTCTCGAACCGAGGTATTCAAGTTTTCACCGAACTCTATAAACGAAATTTTTGTCCGCGTTTCTCCGCTTTCTCGTGTGCTTGCTTTCCTTGACCGCAAAGGCAGCGTAAATATTGTCGTTGCTTATACGGCTGAGCCGCACCCGCTTAGAAAGCAAATCGCCGAGCGCATATGGAAAGAAGAGCTTTATGTTTAACTTTCACCGTAAACTCACTTTGGAGCAGCGTATTTACAATGATATTCTTCACATTCTTTGTTTGTATGAGAATGAGGATATATATTTTATAGCTGCGATTGCTGCTCAAACTATTTACAAAAATATCAAAAACTATATTAAGGAGAATAACAATGAATAAAGTAATACTTGTAGGAAGAACCACTAAGGATATTGAAGTAAAAGAGATTAAAGTTAAAGGCAAAGAAGCCGCCCTTGTTGCAAATTTCACTCTTGCGGTTGACGATAGAAAGAGCGATGAAACCTCTTTTATTAACTGCGTTGCTTGGGGCAAACTTGCAGAAACTCTTGAACAGTACATTAAAAAAGGAATGCCTGTTCAGCTTTGGGGAAGATTGAGAACTCACGATTATGAAGATAAAGACGGAAATCGCCGCTTTGTAACTGAGGTTGTAGTTGAGGGATTTGAGTTTTGTCCGACTAATATCCCGCCTGAAAAGGAAGAAAAGAAAGAGGTAAAGCGTTATGGAAGAAAATGAGGTCAAGAAATCAAACCTTGACGAAATTGAAACACCGCAACTTAAAGAGCTGCTTCAAGCTGAACAAATTGTAAATAATGCCCTTGTTATGTATGCTTCTGTTCTCGCTGCTGTTGGTGCTTATGGAAATGCCAATCTTGCAACCAAACTTGCACAACCGCATTCTCAGGCAATCAATGAGATTATAAAGGAAATATCAAGCCGTAAAAAGCTTGATGAACAGAATCTATCGTGACAGATTTGGAAAAACGCAGAGAGGTGGGCAAAATGCTTACCTCTCAGCGTTTAAAAATGGGGCTGACGAACTTAGCGTTTGAGAGATATAATAACTTGCCGAAGTGTATGAGTTACAGGTTTGAAAATGGGTATTCATTAGTTGGTAAATATACTGAAAGACTTAAAAGTATGTATTCGCTTGATTCTGAGCAAATTATGGCTCTTGATAGTTTGAAAGAATGCAAAGAAGAACACCCAGATATATTCAATAAAATGAGGAGCGCAGGAATTAAGTTTATTTATATGAAAGTTACAAACGATAAATTTCAAACTCCTTTGTGTCTTGGAGAATCTATGACTGATTTATCTCTTAAATGCAAATGCGATTTATCTAATATAAGCAGATGTATTTCAAAATTTTTGTCTGGTGGTAAAAGTCGTTATGTTGTTACACTTGAGCCAGTATGCGAAGATGATGAAATAGAAGAACAGAGGTTAAAAGCTTTTTTCGACGGCGATGTAATAGAATGTATAAAATTAACGAGAAAAGGGCAAAGATTAGCGAAAGAGGAAAGGGGTGCATAAATTATGCGCAAAGGTATTGAAAATAGTACAAAAAAGCGTTGGAGCACTTCGGATTTAATTAAAATGTTTAATGCTAAAATTGAAATGGTTTCAAAATCTCGTCCTGAAATTGCTGATATTCAACCGCTCAAAAGAACCGAGCATTATTTAGAGCGATTCAAAACTTTAACTCCGCGAGAAAAAACAAGAGCGCGTAAAGTTATGCAGGATTATTTACAAGCGGGTTCGGAAGAACGTAGTGAAAAATATCCTAATATGACGAAATGGGGAGCTGAAAGTGCTGATAAATTTGTAAAGCAAACTAACAGACAGAAAGCTAAATACTATAAATCACCGTACCTTAAAGATATTGATAGAATGGGGTTAAGACCTCAGTTTGAATATATGAGCGCGGAACAAGCTAAACGAGCTGTGTATGCCCTTGAAAAGCAAACAGAAAGAGATATTCATATGACAGCCGCCCAATATAAAGAGAACTATCTTAAAGCGGTTGAAAATGAAATGGGAAAAGGTGGTCTATATACTTATGTTTCTGAGCTGCCCGAAGATATTTTGGTTGCTGCTTACTATTCAGACCCTGCAACTTTTGAAATAAAATTTGTTTATAGTCAAGATGAAAAAGTTATGCAGCAGCAGTATTTGCTTGAGCAGTTTGAAAGCTATGTTAATTCGCATTCAAATTGGAAATATGAAAATCCCTTTGAAGCGGAAGATGAATTTATGGTATGATTTACACCGCAGACTTTGAAACCACAACAGACTTAGAAGATTGTCGCGTGTGGGCTTGGGCATTATGCAATGTAAATAATACTAATGAATTTGTTTTCGGTAATTCGGTTCAAACGCTTATGGATTGGTGCAGCAAGAAGCGAAATCTTACTTTGTATTTTCATAACTTAAAATTTGACGGTGAATTTATATTGCAATGGTTACTTCATAACGGCTTTACAGAAATAATGGAAAATGGGGGGAAAGCAGCTTTTACGGCTAAAAGCTTCAAGACTTTAATTTCCGATATGGGACAGTTTTATTCCATTGAAATTTGTTTCAGCAGAAACAAGTCGGAACTTTATAAAGTTAAGATACTTGACAGTTTAAAGCTGCTTCCTTTTTCTATAGACCAAATGGCAAAGACTTTCGGGCTGCCTATATCTAAGTTAGAGATTGACTATAGAGCAAAGCGCGAAATAGGTCATATATTGACAGAGGAAGAAAAAGCCTATATCAAGAATGATGTAGCTATTGCAGCTATGGCACTCAAAGCGTTGTTTGATATGGGACTAACCAAAATGACAACGGCGAGTAATGCGCTGAACGAATATAAAACTTTAATGGGGAATCGCTTTAAGTATTGGTTTCCACCGCCCCAGTATGACACAGAAATAAGGCAAGCATATAAAGGTGGATTCACATATCTCTCTCCGCGATATGCTGATAAAGATGTGGGAAAAGGAATTGTTCTTGATGTTAATAGTCTTTATCCTGCTATGATGTATTATAAGCCGCTGCCTTATGACGAGGGTGTTTTTTATGACGGTAAATATCAGCAAGATAATGAATATCCTCTTTATATTCAGATTGTAAGGGTCAGTTTTGAGTTAAAGCCAAAGCATATTCCAACGATTCAGATTAAAGGTAATCTTTCTTTTGTGTCAACTGAATATCTGGAGAGTAGCAACGGTGAGATAGTTTCGTTAGCTCTGACTTCGCCAGACCTTGAATTGCTTCTTTCGCATTATAATTGCGATTATATTGAATATGTATGCGGTTGGAAATTCAAAGCGGGAACTGCTGCTTTCCGAAAATATATTGATAAATGGATAGGTGTTAAGATTGAAGCAACGAAAGAGGGTAACAAAGGTAAAAGAGCTATTGCAAAACTTATGCTTAACTCTCTTTACGGCAAGTTTGCAACTAACCCTAAGTGTCGCTCAAAACACCCATATCTTGGCGAGAATGGTGAAATAAAATATCAACTTGGTGAAGAAGAAGAACGCGCACCAATATATATTCCTGTTGCTGCTTTCATAACTGCGTGGGGCAGGTATACTACAATTACTTCCGCGCAAAAGGTTTATGACAGGTTCATATATGCCGATACGGATAGTTTGCATTTAGAGGGTACAGACTTTCCAGAGGGTTTGGATATAGACGATGTTAAACTTGGAGCGTGGAAAGTAGAAAGTGAATTTACAAGGGCAAGGTTTCTACACCAAAAATGTTACATAGAGGAAATAGGAAACGAGCTAAAAATAACCTGTGCAGGAATGCCAAAAAGTTGTTACCCCTATGTAACTTGGGAAAACTTTCACCCAAACGCAAGCTATAAAGGCAAACTTAAACCGCAGCACGTTAATGGCGGCATTGTTCTTGTTGATACACCAATGACTATAAGAGAAAAGAAATAGCCCCGACTTTGGTTGTCGGGGCAATTTTATTACTTAAAATAAATATTAGAAATAACAAGCTGAGGAGCACCGTAAATAAACTGGTTAGAGCCTACGCAAATATAGTTTGAGGAATTAACACGGCTAATATCCATAATATATTTGCCTGCTCCATTTAATTCAAGTTTGATAGGCGGGTTAACAACGTGAGTACCGTCAAGCTCTTCTTTAATGGTGGTTTTCTGTGCTCCATATCCTATAACACCTGAACCCGATTCAACCTCTATAACAAGCTGCTTATAAGGACTAAAGTCATAAGGGCGAAGCGAACCTGTTGCAAGGGTATCGCCTATATTAACATATCCGCCAATTTGCTTTTCTTCTCGCACTTGCTCGCCGCTTGGTACATACCACGTTACCCAGCTTAGAGTGTAAGGCGAAAGTTTTAATCTTCTTGCACCTGCGGGCGAAAAAGAAAGTCCATAGCTTTTTTCCGCCCCTTTGCTGCCCTCGAAGAAATCAGCGTCACCTGCTTTATAAATCCAACGAGCAATTTTAGAAAGGGATTCAATAATTCTGCGTCTTGCAATCATCATTTTGTTCACGCAGCAACACCCCAGTTCTTAAAGAGCATATAGCCTTTGAAGCAAGAGAACTCCCATACTTCGTTAGCTGATGCCTTAGTAATATCATCACCATCAATTCCGCTAAATCCTGTAAGAGTAGGAACAATAGGAACATTGGGGAATCTAATATAACCGTGGTTTTCAGCAGTTTTAGCGCTGTCACATACAAGGGTAAGAGCAGTAAACTCTTTTATAGTGTACTCGGTGTTATGAGCAAGAATAGTATCAACAACACCAGTAAGTGTTACTTCCTGAGTTTTGCCCTCGCAATACTGTTTAAGATATGCAAGGTTTACTGCACTCTTATCAGTAGTAGGCTCTGCTATATTTCTGAGCTCAACAGGCTTTCCAGAAGTGGGAATATCTTCTCCACCACCAAAGTAAAGACGATAGTCGTCATCAATACTCGCACCCATAATACTTACAACGCTTTTTCCATTATTTTCTCCGAATCCAATTATGCGGTTATTAATGAGGTAGTGACCGCCCATATCCAATTCACCGCTCATAGTATCGCCAGTTTTCTTTACGAAAGGCGCGGCATTGGTGTATTCTGCACTTTTAAGGTAAGTGTCGGTAACATAATAGCCTACAGCATTATTGCTACTCTTATATGCGCCATACATCGGCATTGCATTAGCTTCGTCATTTACTTCAAGGCGGCTATCACCCAACGTAATTCCTGCTTTTATACCTTCGTCCTGAAACATAAGTACAGTATTACTGATATGCGATTCACCAATACTATTTAATCCTATGCCGTTTGTGGCAATAAAATTATTATTCCAAACGTAATCACCAGTCGGCTCATTAGTACCGTCCAGTCTGAGATACATAGTATCAGCAGCCGATTCAGTAAGACCACCCTGAGTTGCTTCAATTACAGCAGCAGCAATTTTATCATCAACATACTTTTTCTGAGTATAGTCATTGTTGTTGATAGGCGCAGTATAGGTCTGTCCACGCAGAGTCTGCATAGTTGCCATAATTACACCTGCTGAGGAATTGACAAATCCAGCTCCATTGTTGAATAGCATTTTATTTGCGCCTTTAATTTCATTGTTGCCCATAATAATATCGCCGCTCATAGTGCCACCACGCAGAGGGAGATATTCACCAGAACCGAGAGAAGCAGTAATCGCGTCATCTACATACTTTTTGTTTGCGCCCTGCAACGGCTGAGTAGGACTAGGAAGCCAACATTCGGTTTTAACATCAAGGTTAGATACAGTAGCCTTACCTGAAACAGTAATGTTTTCAAGTTTGGTAGTACCTGTACCAATGCCGTCAACTTTTTCAATGTACGGAAGCTTTACAGTACCGTTCTCCATTTGCGTGAGGGTCTGCTGAATCTGAGCAATGGTGTTCTGCATACCATTAACAATATCAATAAGATTCTGAACAGTCTGCTGCAAAGTGTTAATAGTCTGTTTAACCTGTGCAAGGTCAGCTTCGATAGTATCAACTCTTTCAACAAGCGCATTGTAGTTGTTTTCTACTTCGGTAAGGCGTACATTGAAAGCTTCAAGCTGTTGCAGGAACTGAGTAAGCTGCGCGTCAATTCTGCTAATTTCAGCTTCGGTATAATTTTTAAGGTTCAGGATAGAAAGCTGATTCAGCAGGGCAGTATATCTCAACTGCCCATAATTCTGAATAAGCTCTGCAAGCTGTCTGTCATAATCATTTTTGTAATGAGCTTTGCGGGTGATATACCAGAACGCTTTAGCTTTTACCTGATTAGGCAGAGTAGACGGAACGAATGCGTTTTCTCCTTTATCAAGAAGCATTGCATTATTACCAGTAGAAAGCACTACAGCAATATCGCACCCATAGCCTTTGAGAATATCTGCGCAAGCTTTAGAAGAAAGTCCCCTATTGGTAAGTCCCTGTTTTACCTGATTTGCGTCAGAACCTGCACTTACGAAAAAGACTTCTTTGGTAACGGTGTTCTGACCCATAGCAACAATGGGAGCAACTGCTGCTGCAACTTCGTCTTTAACTTCACCGTCAACTATGATTCTGCCAACGCAGCTCATAGAGTTTTCAACACCGTCATTCAGAAGCTGCGACTGATTTATAGCATTAGCATATACACGCATAGTGCCGTTGCGCGTAAAGGCTACGCAGTAACCCTCGCCGCTTTCAACAGAGGGAAGCGGAGCACCTTTGTAGAAGCAGTTACCTACCCAACCAGTTTCACCAACTTCGCAAGAAGCGATAACCTGAGCGCATTCAATCATAGAAGCGTCATCAATAGGCTGTTCAAGGTTGCTGTTAGTGGTGTTATCATAAGCGAGTTTAAGCTGCATTCTGATAGGCTCGCCGAATCTGTCTACAACTTTTTTGCGAGTTACACAGTAGGTATTACCTTCGTCTGCATAATAACCCTGCTCGGTGCTGACTTCACAATCGCCATAGTAAGCTCCGTTAGCTTCTGCCGCGTGTTCAAGGTTTCTAAGAGCCTGATAAGAGTTTGCCATTACATCATTATATGTTGCAATACAAGTGTTTACGCGGTCAGTCAAGCCATTCATTGCTTCGTACAAGTCCATACCCTGACAAACAGAGGGTGCAGGGGGAACACACGGCATAGGCTTAGGCATAGGCGGGGGACAAGGCTGCGGCTGAAAAGGCGGCGGGTACGGAGCACCACAAGGCGGTGGCGGAGTAGGGCAGCTTGGTTTGGGCGGACAAGGATTGTTACAAAAAGCTGGCACATTAGGAATGTGGTCATCATAGCAATCTTTGAAATGAATCATAATTTAATACACCCCCATAAATAAAGAATTTAGTTCTTCCACAATCATCATATCAATGTTGAGGAATGTTTTTCTATACTTAACCAAAAGTTCAGAGGGGTCAAAACCTCGTCTACCTTTGGTTTCAGCACTTTCTTTGTTTTGTTCTGTTTGCTGTTTATTACCGAGTTCAAGAGCAGAAATATTAGAATCTGCGGTTATGCGACTTTCGCCGTCTGTTTTGCTGTCGCTCTTAGTATCGGTGTTAACAGTACCAGTACGAGTAGTTACTGAATTTCCTGTAGTATCTTCATCATATACAGTTTTATCAGTTGTATCTGTAGTTGTGTCTTTATCTCCTGTTGTATTGCGAGTACCTTTGCCGTTAACGAATGTTTCAGTTGTTGCATATTTAGCATTAACAATATTGCCGTCTTGATTTATGCTATTACCCAACTGAGTTTGAGGGTCATCACAAAACACGGTAGTTTGACTATTCGTAGTATTTTCCTGTTCGCTATAGTTTTGGTTTTCCACGCTATAAATAACGCGGTCTGTATTAGCGTCTTTTGTGCCTGTGGTGTCAGTTACATCTTTAAGGTTATTGGTAACGAGATTATTACCCTCAGCGTGACCAGTATCGGAGTATACATTTTTGCTATCAGCGTTTCTTGCTTCGGCACTCTGTTTTCCGTTCTGCTCTGCCATAGCTCTTTCGTGTGCTCTTTGCTCTTCAAAGTAGTCAGTAGCAAGAGGGTCAAACTTAATCATTTCAGAAATATAGAGCTGATTATAATAAGGCATAATCTCGCGCATTTTTCTACGCAGATAAAAGTTAAATCTATCAGGTGTTTCTGCGCCAATCTCGCGGAAATAATAGTGCTCTATAATTTTATCATTAAGTTCTTTTCTATGACATTCGTCAAAAATGGGGTAATCATCAAGGGCAAAGTGAAAACCTCTATCTACAAGGGAGCGAATTTCAATAGTATACTTAGCCACCAAAAACACCACCTTTTTGAACTTCCCTATCTACTTCATCTTCATAATTTTCTGTAGTAGTAGTAACACCGTCAAGAGTGATAGGCGCAGTATTCTGTCTATAGTCTACAGAAATGTTAGTGCCAAACATTTTGTTGATTTCATCTGCCGCCTGTCGGCGTGCGTTTAGCCCAGTATAACGCTGAGCGTAAACAGAACCAAGGTTAGCACTAATTTCCGAACTAAGAAGCCGTTCCTTTTTAGCGATTGAGTTCTCAATACCAAGAACTGAAAGGCATTCAGACCAAACCTCTTTTTTAAGTTCATAGAGCGGAGTAAAAACTTGCGGTGCGTCTGTCTTATACACGCCTATGTTCTTTAGGTCAAAGTCTTTGTCAGCTACAATCACAGGGGCATTTCCTACAAACTGCTCATAGGCATTTTTTAAGGTAAGACGCATTTCTTCACTACCATAAAGAAGAACAGGGGTTTTCTGAGCTTGAACATTTACTTCTATTGTTCTATCTATATCAGCTAAACGCCTTGCGTATATATCAGCAATATATGCTGTGGGAATACGCAAATAGTTATTGTAGATAAGAACGCTATCTTTTTCACTAAGCTGTTTTTGATAGCCGTTTACTGCATAAGCCCTACGCTGAGTGGGTACTTGATACATATTGAATTGACCTGCAACAGCTACTGTAAGACAGAGGTTTCCAAGTTCTTCATCATTAAAGTAAATCATTTCTCCTTTAGAAAAAAGTCCAATTTCAAGAAAGCGTTCATCAACCGTATCAGGCAAATTGCTCCATTTATAAGCGTTACACGCTATTTCCATAATACGATTGAACCAATATTCATAAGTAATATTATTTAGGAAGTTAGCTACCTTTGCCCCCGCTTTCTTATCGGGAACTCTGCGATAGCTAAATCCGTCAACCAACATCATCTGTTACCACCTCTTTCTTATCTCTATTGGAAAGAGAGTAATTACCTACATCAGTAGTGTGCCAAAATCTAACACCCCTATTATACATAGCTTTAATAACCGCCATATCTTGAACAGGCATAGAGCCGTTGATAATAACATTGTCAGTTTTCACATAGTTCCAACTTTCGCGGGAATCTTCGTTAGGAACTTTAACAGCATTAGTGGCATAGCCGTACATATCAAAAAATTGGTCTAATTTAACTGCTTCTTCAAGAGAGGGACAAATATGATAGAACCGTATCTTAGCATTTTCCTTAGCTATAACAAATTCTTTTGCTTCATCTGGCTTGCCGCACATATTCACCGAAGAAGCCATAATACCACTTAAAGGCATATAGGGCAAATGCAAATTGTTAGAAGAAACATCTTGCCCTGTGCTACCAGTTGGAGCGGGAATGTCAGCAGGTGAAAGAGGAGCTTCATAAGCAGATTGCGAGGACGCTATATATTCCGCAACGCCAATTTGCTGTTTAACTGCCGCATTCATTGTTTGCCTATTTAATTCAGAAGCATATATCATCCAACTAACCCCCCTCCTAAAGCGGTTAAACCGACTTTCAAAGCATAATCAAGAGTGCGTTTAAGTGCTTCAATAGCACCATTACCTGCCACAGATGTTGACGGAAAACCTGCAATTATAAAACCGTTATTCCAGTTTTCCTCCCCAATACCAACTTCATACCCAATCGGGCAAACTTGGACAGCGGGGGGATAAGTATATTTCCACCTAATTCTAAATTGAGGAGCAGACGGTGTAAATACAGGGTTTTCATTTGAAAGCCCCCATATACCGAATTTCTCATAAGCGTAGGAAACAGTATTAGAGCACATATCCGTTACTTTAAGATAACAAAATGGGTAGCTAAAGCACTTTTTGTATTTTGGAGTATAACCTAAAATATTTGTTGGAACAGCAGATTCAAAGGTTTCCTCTTTCATTGCATAAGGTGTATTCCCTAAAGCGTCTGTATAATCCGCGCACTTAAAGGGCAATGACTGAACAGCAACAATTTTATTTTCGTTATCCTTAGTAAAATAACCTTGAATAGCTGCTTTCAATACGGTGGGAGAGGGATTAACAATAGGCAAAGCTGTGCAATATATGTGGTCTTGATAATAACTATTTGTTATCTTCCCTGTATCATCACTCATAACCCAAACAGCAGCCGCATTAGTGCCGTCACCATAAGTAAACACATCTTCCTTATTGACAAATGACGCGTTAATAGAAATTGGCTCAGGTTGGCTATTCGCAAATAACTGGTCATCTTTTGGGTGCTCTCTTAGCACCATACTTGGCTTTACCGTATAATCAAACTGATAAGTTTGGTAACTGTCTATCTCATAAATAATCTCAGTATTTTCAGGGCTAATATAATTTATTTTACGGATAAAAGCATAAAACCATTTAGAATTAGAACTTGTGTTTTGGAACATTACATAGTTACAATCATAATAGTTATCAGCTATGCCGGGAATTCGACAGGACAGCGCGCCCCTTGGATAGGCAACGCTGTTATTAACCCTCTGATAAGAGCAGTTAGTAAAACTCCAAGGGGCAAGTCCTGAAAAGAATGCTGCCTGTTCCGCCTTGCTACCAAACTTAATTACATCGGTATAAGTATCATCACAAGGCGCACCCTTTATTAGCTTGATAACCGTTAAAGGGTTATATTTTGCCATAATTAGTTCACCGTAAGATTGTAGACGTAAGTGGTCTTATCACCAATTTCGCCGCCAATGTTAAAGTATACTTTGATAGCAAACTTATCACTAGCTTTTGCACCAGTCATAGTAGGAGCTACATCTGCAATCCAATAAAGTGCATTATTGTGCATAGCAGGAGTAAGAGCAACATCTGCTTCAACTTCTACATTGTTCTTAGTCACTCTAACTACAGGCGGTTTAGCACCAACACCCTGAATTGCAATCTTAGCTACAGTTGCAATGCTTGTGGCAGTTACAGTTGCAGGATAAGCTGTCCAAGTAGCGGTGTATGCCTGAGGTGCAGTATAAGTGGTAGTAGCGTCAGTAGTGAAAAGAATGGCGTTGGCGAAGAGAGAAGTGGAATAAGTTCTCCAAACGTGGTAGAAATAGTTCCAATACATACCCTCGCCGTTATAGTTCTCAGTAAAGTTGGTAAGATTATCGAAAACCATAAACCAATCTTTATCTACAAGAGCTGCACACGCGCCAGTAAGAGAACCGAAGTTATCTATAAGAACGCGCTGTCCCATAAACTGAGCTTTATCCATATTGAAAGCAGAAGCAAGAACATCAACGTCCATAGCCGCGTCAAGAGCTGCGTCAATAATAAGAACCTGTTCAGACTTCGGGGTGTGAGTAGTTACACCGTATGCGTTATAAGCATTGGACATAAATTCAAGCTTGTTGGAATAACTCTTAAACTGTTTAACAATCTTTTTAAGAGGAACTTCGGGGTCATCAACGTCCCATTCAGGAATGCGAACAAGCTTCATCTGTCCTTTATTAGCAGCGTCAACAATGAGCTGTTTCATATAAACATACTCATCTACTTCGCTTCCAGTATAAAGGCTATCAACAATCTTTGCAATAAGGTCGTTTACACCCTCTACAGAAAGAAAAGCTTGACGAAGCTGCTCGTTGGAGATAGTAGTTTTATAGAAGTTCTGAACATTGAGCTTATGGAAGATAGCAGCAACATCAGGAATTTCACGCTTGAACACTTCTTTCTCTGCAACAGCAGGGTCAAACTGGTGGGCTTTTGCAATCTGGACGAATACTTCCTCAATGGTTTCGCCATATTCAAGAGTTCCTTTCTTGAACATTTTGAGGGGGTTAGTATAGGATTTAGAAGTAATTATAACTCTTGCAATCCTATTTACGAGAGCACTAAGGAACTCATTCTGCGTAGGCTGATAAGACAGCATAGCATTACCGATTTCCCTAATGTTATCTCTGGTCGCTTCGGGGATTCTTTCCTGATAGGAAACGGAAGCGTTTGCTCTAATAGCGTTCAATACATCAATAGCAGACGCATTAAACACAGGAGTTGCGGGAATAGTAGGCATTAAAATTCATCTCCTTGTTAGTGAATATCTCTCTGTTTGAACAGAGCTTCAAATGTAAGATTTTCAGAATCTTTTTCTAAATCTTTTTTCTGGTCTTGTTTTACTTCGGGAATAGAGCTAAAGAACCTTTCACGGTACTGCTTTTTCAAGTCGCCGTATTTTTCGCTGAACCGTCTACCGTCATTGTCAAAAACATCAACCTCGGTAAACTGCGGTTCAGTTCTGTCCTGCTGAATATCATTCAGCAAATTCATTACTTCTTCATTGTCGCCGCTCAGTTCGCTAATGCGGTGAATATGAGCGGTAAATTCTTCTGCGGAAAGTGACATAGTTAAGCTCCTTTCTATTCTAATAATGTTAAGGGTCTGTCAAGATAAATGGGGTCACGATATTCGTACAAAGTATCTACAATAACGTGACTTCTCTCAAATACCAAATATTTAAATTGAGTGCCAAAAGCTTCAAAAGCCAAGTATTCACCATGCATATTAATTAGGCAACCTAAAGGTGATAAAATAGTATCACTATATCTATTCGCCATTACATATTGATTGCCGTGGCTAACGCCGTCATCCCAACCAGTATAAAAATCACGGGTATAATAAAGGTCGCCAGTGTCATTGTTATCCCCAATTAAATTACAGTTAAATTTTATGTCAGACATTACAGCACCGCTATATTCTGACATTCCAAAAAATAACCAATTATATGGGTAATCAGTGAGAACACAATAAATGCTAATGGGTGAAGTATAATCTGTGTGAAAATTTAAAAAGAGTAAATAACCCTCTTCTTTAATCTTCCATTTAACACCCTCAATATCATAAAGCAAAAATCCGTCATAATCCAAAGGCAACGAATAATCACCATTAGGCGCATAATCTAACTTCTTGACTAAAAGCTTTTCGGGCGTATCAGGTACTAATAAATAAAGGGTGGGCATATAAACAGGTGGAATCCATATCGAAATTAAATCATTTTTTTACATTTCTTTTGACAGCAATGGCATTCGCACCCACACTCTGTTTCTACACCGTCATTGTAATCAAGCCAAGGAAGCTGCAACCAATGTGTCCAACCTCTACCTGCCACTTTAGTTTTTACAACACCGTCACCGTATTTTCCAAGAGTACATTCTATACATTCACCGTTGCCAATGTAAACGCCAACGTGTCCTTTCATATACAGAATAAGCCCCTGAATTTCGGGAAGTGTTTCGATTGTGCCTTTGGTCTTAGAAACAGAATACATACCTCTTGTATTGGTGTCCCATTTGCTTTTGTACTTAGGGGAGTTAATACCGCCAAACAAATAAGACTTAATAAGTCCTACACAATCACAGCCATAATAATTTCCGATTTTGGTCTGCAACTGTTTTACCCTTGCTTCGCTGTAATATTTGGGGTACTGTTTTTTCTTGTAGTCAATAAAAGCCTGAGTTACGGTTTTCATTAACCCGCCCCACATATAAACAGTTTTCCAACCAAGAGCCTGTTTACAGTATTCAACAAGTCCCTTTGCAGTAAATTCGCTCATTATATCACTCCTTTTTTACATCAAGCTTTTCAAGCTTCTCATTAAGAGTGTTAATGCTTATTTTCAAATCGTCAAACATCGGAGTAATCTTTTTGATATACCAAACAATAAATGCTCCCATTGCTACGCAAGCGGCAATAGGAAAGCCAACTCCGTTGACAATCTGAATAAAATCATTTACATTCATTAAAATCATCTCCTAATATAATCTAACTGAATCACATTGTCATTTTAAGAATATCCTGACAAATGTTTTTCAAGTTGACATTTTCAAACCGAACATAGCCATCTTTATATGCCTTAATGAAACGGTCAAACATACTTGAACCGTGACCTTTAAGCAATACTGTGTTCGGTTGGTGGTCATCAAGCGTAACAGAGTAAGAAATCAAACCTGAGGGGTCTACATCGTTACTGCAATAATAAAATCCTGAAACACTATCACGCCATATACCGTACTTATCACCCCGATAAACAATAGCAAACTTATAAGAAGCTGTAGAAGGCTTTTTCTCTACAAATACTGAACTATCGCGCAAAAATTTATTGTCTATAGCATACGCACCATAATCAGTATTCTTAATAAGCTTTCCAAATCGCGTTTCTTTCATTGCATTAGAGTGCTCATCATCTTCAACCACTTCTATCAGTATATCATCTTTAACACGGAAATTTGAGCCGTAGGGCAGTTCTATACCAAAATAAGTGAAATAAGGATTGGTAATAGAAATAGCATTTGAAAGAAACCACACCTTAACATCTCTCATTCGAGCGATAGTAGAATAAGCTTCTAAGAAGTTTGTAACTTCATCAGGTAGATAACGCACATAACCCTTATCTATAATAAACTCGTCAAATATTATAGTAGCTACTTTATCATATGGAATTGACTTGCATATTTTAGAAGTTGAAAGCGGCATAGAATAACCAAAAGGCTTTTGGTCAATATAGAAAGTGCCTTGATAATATTTGAATTTATGGTCAGGGAACTTAAATTCAATATCATCAAAGAATCTTTCCATATTCTTTTCTTTAAGCTCCTCTTTATAACGCCGCATATAAACAAATTCTTCGCCACTCTTTAAATAGGCGTTAATTACATCTTCCTTTTTACAGAATGTTTTACCAACGCCACGAGCACCTAATATAAAATTAAATAAACAGTTACGGGATTTTGCTGCTTGACTTGACCAAAACATAATATCATTCCTTTCATTTAGCGGAAGAAGAGGGGCGCGACGGTTGTCGAAGCCGCATAGGTGAAAGGAGCAAAGACCTGTTTTACATTAAACTACGCGCCCGTGTGGGGGCGTCTGCTTTAGGGGGAGCACGCCATAAGAACCCCTATCGTTACGCGATAAGCGGGAAAATTCCAAGTGTCGTCTTTCCGACTGCCATTACAAA
>ULPT01038058.1_pt1 | contig 16600 bp, 7 predicted proteins | sample 1953751 | NCBI WGS metagenome assembly ULPT01 (sample SAMEA4835636, study PRJEB28245) | human gut metagenome | biome: gut microbiome; material: fecal sample | place: Denmark | collected 2008
AGCATTTGCCCAGAAATATGGGAATGGGGTTATCGACAAGTCCGTGGCGGTCGTCGGTGAGGAAATGATAAAAATTTCAACCATCGAGGATGAGCTACGGATGGCGAGGGCAAGCGGGATTCTTTCGGACAGGAATATGCGCTGCGAGCTTTTGGAGCAGATGCTCACCTCAAAGATTTTCCTCATGCAGGCGAGGATTGACTCCCTTAGTGTCAACAACGACATGGTGGAGAGCGAGCTCAACAACCGTATCGACCAGCTGAAGACTCGTCTGGGCGGAGACGAAGAGTTCGAGAAATACTTCGGCAAACCGATTTATAAACTTCGTCAGGAATGGCGCAAGGCCTTTCAGGAACAAAGTCTTACGCAACAGATGCAGCAGAAGGTGGCATCTTCGATTCCGGAGATGACTCCTTATGATGTGGAAAAGTTTATCGAAAATACGGATAAGGACGACCTTCCTCTTGTTCCGGAAAAATATAGGCTGAGTCAGATCTGCATCTATCCTGACCGTGAGGCTGCGGCTCTTGCCACAAAGGAGAAGTTGCTGTCTCTGCGTGAGAGAATCATGAATGGCGAGAAGTTCTCTACTTTGGCACGTATCTATTCGCAGGACCCGGGAAGCGCAAGGCGTGGCGGCGAGCTCGGAATGGCGTCAAAGTCAATTTTCTGGCCGGCATTCTCGGATGCGGCGATGTCGCTCAAGCCCGGCATCGTCTCCCAGATAGTCGAGACTCCGGACGGTTTCCATCTCATCGAGGTCTTGGAGAAAAAGGGCGACATGTTCAATGCAAGGCACATCCTTCTCAAGCCGGAATACACCGAAGAAGACCAGACAAAGGCATTCAAGACCCTCGACAGCCTCCGTACAGAGATTCAGAACGGCAACATCAGCTTTGAGATGGCTGCCCGTTTCTATTCGCAGGACCCTGCCACGAGAACTAACGGAGGACAGATGTCGGATCCGAACACAGGTTCGTCGTATTTCGAAAAGGACCAGATAAAGCCGGAGGATTACCGCGCCATCAATGGACTTGATGAAGGGCAGATTTCCGAACCTGTCGCTTCGAGGGACAACGAGGGACGCGATGGCAACCTTGTCTACAAGATTGTGCGGGTCGACAAGATAATTCCGTCTCATCCGGCGTCTTTCAGTGAAGACTACGACCTTATGCTCAATGCTGCGAAGAACAAGCTTTCGATGGAGGCGATTGACAAATTTCTCAACGAGAAGATAGCGACGACCTACATCACCATAGACCCGATTTTCGCCGACTGCGAATTTGACCATAAGGGACTTGAAGCAAAAATCAAGAAAGAGGAATAGGGCGGATGCGTATTTTCAGGGATATTTTCGAAAATATAGCCGGAATTGGCATCGGTGCACTTCGGAAGTTTGCTGCAATTGTCATCGTCTCCGGCGTGTTTCCGGCGGTCTTGTCGGCGCAGACGACCGATGGTAGTGACAGCCTTGTCGTACTCATAAGTTCAAAGTCGGCTCAGGTTGTCGATGTGGAGGGCAGTGCCTACCGAAAGGTCATAGGCCCGGCCCGTTTTTTTCATAACAACACCTACCTTTTGTGTGACACGGCTTTTTGGAGCGTGGACGGAAAATATCTCGACGCCATCGGCAACGTGCAGATTCTTCAGGAGGAGACCGTGCTCACCGGTGACAAGTTGACCTATCTCATCGACGACAACCTTGCGCAGTTCCGAGGCTCTCTCGTGCAGCTTACCGATAAGGATAATAACACCTTGAGAACCAGAAATCTGGACTATAACACCAAAGACAGTGTAGCTCTTTTTCGCGACGGTGGCTCGATGCGCGACAAGGACGGACAGATTATCGAGAGCATCAACGGCAGTTACGACTCCAAAGCCAAACTCTTCACCTTCCGGAACGATGTCAACATGTTCTCGGACACTGTTTTCGTGAAGACGAACGCACTTGACTACAGGTCTGAAACTTCATTTGCGACATTCGGAAGCGGCACGGACATGTGGAACAAGGAAAATATGCTTTCCTCCGATGCCGGATGGTACGACAGGGCGAGGGAGATCTTCCTTTTCAACCGCAATGTGCATCTTATGTCAGAAAATGAGGAGGCGTGGTGCGATTCTGTCTACTACTATCGTGCGCTGAATGACGTGACTATGCTCGGGAACGTTCAGATCATCGACACGACGAGGAACGTCTCTGCCGTGGCGGGACGTGCCGAATATAAGGACAGTCTCGCGAGGATAAGCATGCGTCGGAATCCGGCAATAATAGCGAAGACGACGGACGACCAGGGACAGGCAGATACGGTCTATGTGGCGGCTGACTTCATTGACTATTACACTCTTATGAAGTTTCAGATTGATTCGCTGACTCTCGCGCAGTCGGAGGAACGCCTGAAGAATCTTGAGGTCGATGCCGTGGGAACATTCAGAAAGAAGGCGGCGGAGGAAGCGGCAAAGGCGGCGGAGCAGTCGGCTATGGAGAATGATGCCAACTATGCGGCGAAGAAGGCCGCGGAGGAGATTCGGGCGAAAAGGGCTGCCGGGAAAGCTGGGACGCCGGCAGAAGAGCCGGGCGGTAAGTCAGATATTGAGAAGTCTGCAGAAGCTCCGGGCGGTAAGCTTGACATTGGGAAGCCTGCAGACGCAAAGAATGAGGGGCTCCGGATGAAGTCCGATATGGCAGGTGCACTTTCTTTGGGAGAGCGAGGACTTGACAGCCTGAATGCTCCAAAGATTGACTCTCTGGCAGTATCCGGAGACAGTCTTTTGTCTAATGGGGCAAACCGCCCGGCAGTCTCTGATGGCGCGGATTCTCTGGCATTGGGAGATAAAGTCACTTTGTCTGATTCTCTGGCAGTGACAAATTCTTTGACAGTATTGTCCGACTCTTTGGCAGTATCCGATTCTCTGGCGGTATCCGATTCATTGGCAGTCTCTGATACACTTGCGGCTGGGGCAGACAGCACTGTGGCCGTGAAACTCGATTCGACAAAAATAGGGTTCATGACAGCCCTCAAGAATGTCCGTCTCTTCCGAAAGGATGCGCAGATTGTCTGTGACTCGTTGCTTTATAGCGACATCGACTCCCTGGCGCGGCTCTATGTCGAGCCGATAGTCTGGCAGGAAACCGTCAGACAGTATGCTGCGGACAGTATTTATGTTGTTGTGCGTAACGGAGCGATGGACAGGGCGAGCCTTATGTCCAACGCATTTATAACAATAGAGGAAGACACGACCCACTACGACCAGATAAAGTCCGCTGAGATGATGGCCTTCTTCGAGGGTGGCGGCGGCCTGAGGCGTTTCGATGCCCTCGGAGGTGCTCAGGCTCTCTTTTTCATCAAGGAAAACGACGTCCTCGCCACGGTGAACAAGACCGATTCCAAGATGCTCTCAGCCTCATTCTCCGATGGCAGCATCCAACGCATCTACTACTATGACACCGCCAAGAGCGATGCCTACCCGATTGTTCAGATGAAGGAAGAGGAACGCACGCTCAAGGGCTTCAACTGGCAGCCAGACCGTCGTCCGGCCGACCGCCATGCCGTCACCGACGCCGAGTACCGCTCTCCCGAACGCGCTGCCTATCTTGCCCGTCCTCGTGCACAGTTCAAGGAAACCGACCGCTATTTCCCCGGCTACATGAAGGGCATCTATAGGGAAATGGAGGTGCGAGACTCTCTCCAGAAAGTCCGTGCTGCCGAGGACGCCCTGCGCCGGGAGCAGCTTCGGAAGGAAAAGGCTCTTGCCGATTCCCTCGCGCTAAAGGACAGCCTGATGACTCGCGACAGTCTTGCCGCCGGGCGTGACTCCCTGTCTCTCAGGGATAGTCTTGCCACAGTGAAAGACTCTACAGTATTGGCTGACAGCTTAGTCACCGGCGCTGATAGCCTTGCTCTGACAAAAGACTCTCTCGCCACCGCCTTGGCTTTCCGTGACAGCCTCGCTGCTGAGAGGGCGGCGCTCGATTCCCTTGCCCTTGCCGATCCTAAGGCTTATAGGGCCGCATTGAAAAAAGCCGAAAAGGAGGCTAGGAAGAAGGCTCGTGCCGAGGCCAGAGCCAGAAAAGATGCCGAGCGTGAGGCCAAGTGGCAGGAGAAGGAGCGGATAAGGAAGGAAAAGGAGGCTGCCAAGGAGCGGAAGAAGCTCGAAAAACTTCGTGCGAAGAAGCGCAAGGCCCTTGCTGCTGAAATCAAGGATGCCCGGCGTGAGGCCGCTGTCTTTGAGGAATACCGTAGAAAATTCGAGGCGAAAAAGTCCGGCCGATAATTTGACTTATCCGATTGAGGGCGGATTGTATTGGGAGAATCGTATAAAGAAATAAGCATTTTCTTTTTGAATTATTTTAATATTTGATAAGTTGCGGCGTGATTTTTAAATTATTTTATAAATCATACCACTTTATTACAAAATTTATTTTATATTTGCGGAGCTGAACTGATAACTGAATATTTATGAGCCGACTCCGTATCACAATCATTGCGATTGTGGCTTCCATGTCCGCTGTTTCCTGCACTGGGGGGGGCAAGCTGACTGACAGTAACAGAAACTATATGTGGTTCGACTGCGAGGCGAACTACGCGACTCTTTCACATCCTGATTCCATCCGGTTCTATCTTGAGAAATGCCGTGACCTCGGTTTCAACAATGCCGTGGTTGACGTGAAATCCATTATGGGCGAGGTTCTGTATGACAGCAAAATCGCTCCGTATATGGGTGAGTGGGAAGGTGTCGAGCGTTCCCGGGACTATGATATGATGGGTTATTTCATCAAGTATGGTCACGAACTCGGAATGAAGGTTTTCGCTTCGCTCAACATTTTTGCCGGCGGACACAACTACTTCGACAGGGGAATCATCTATCAGGATAAGGCTGCCTGGCAATCAATCTGTTATGAAAAAGGGCAACTTGTCCCGATTTCTTCAATCAAGACAAACTACAACGGAATGTTGAACCCTTCCAATCCGGAAGTTCAGCAGTATCAGCTCGACATTCTCGAGGAGTTTGTGAGAATGTATCCCGAAACGGACGGACTCGTTTTCGACCGTTTGCGCTACGACGGCATCACCTCCGATTTCAGTGAACTCTCACGCAAACAGTTTGAGGAATATGCCGGAGTGAAACTCGAAAGATACCCGGAAGATGTGCTCAGTTGGTATGACGGGAATGGTGAACTTCGGAAAAATTGGGTGCTCGGACCTTACGGAAAGAAATGGGTGGAATGGAGAGCGTCCGTAATCCACGATTTCGTGGCAAAGGCACACAATCTTCTCAAGGAAATCAATCCTGAACTCATCATCGGCGACTACACCGGAGCGTGGTATCCTACCTATTGGCAACTCGGTGTCAACTGGGCGAGCAGGGAATATGACCCTTCGGCAGTTCCCGAGTACAGCGAGTGGGCAAGCGAATCCTATCGTGAAACAGCCTATGCCGAACTTCTTGACCTCTATATGACGGGTCTCTACTACTCTCTCATCACAAAGAATGATGTTGACAATGCCACCGGAGTTGTCGGGCAGCGTTCCGAAGCCGGAATGGACGACAGTCTTACCTACTGCTACAGTGTTGAGGGAGGTGCTGAACTTGCCAAGGCCGTCACGAAAGGAGTTGTGCCGGTTGTGGGCTCAATCTATGTCGAGCAGTATCTGGACGATTTCGGGAAATTCCGTCCGGCAGTCGAGCAGGCTCTCCGAAGCACCGGCGGGGTGATGATTTTCGACATAGTGCATCTTAACAAGCATCATCTCTGGGATGAACTCTCGGCGGCGATGAATACTGCGAAATACCACTTTTAACAAAACAAGACAATAATGAAAGCTTTATTGAATCTGATTTCGAGCCTCCGGTCGAGGTCCGTGTTCGTGGCAGTCCTGCTGACATTTACGGCATTATTCTCCGCCCACGCACAGTCACCGGTGAAGGGAAAGGTCGTTGACGGGGATGGGCGCCCCGTAGCGGGAGTTACCGTGATGGTCAAAGGCACAACCAACGGAACGATGACGGATATGGACGGAACCTGGACTCTCAAAGTGAAAGAGGGCGATGTTCTCGAATTTTCCTGCCTTGGTCTCGCCACTCAGACGCATCGCTGCGACTCGAGGACAGCAAACATAAACATCACTATGAAAGAGGACTCCCATTTCATTGAGGAGACTATAGTCGTGGGTTATGGTACTCAAAAGAAATCCTCGATGACTTCAGCAGTCTCGGCAATGAAGGGAGAGGAACTTCTCAAGGCTCCTTCCACAAATGTCTCTCAGGTGCTTGCCGGAAAACTTCCCGGCATTTCATCAGTCCAGGAGTCAGGACAGCCGGGTGAGGACCAGGCTTCCCTGCGCATACGAGGCAACATCCGCAGTGTCTCCTATGTGGTGGACGGATTTCCTGTTTCTGACATAAACGACATCGATCCGGCAGACATCGAGAGTATTTCCGTTCTTAAGGACGGTGCTTCCGCTGCGGTTTATGGTTTCGGCGGATCAGGCGGTGTGATTATCATCTCCACCAAGAAAGGACAGAAGGGCCAGACCAAAATCACCTACAACGCATCTTTCGGAGCCTCGATGAACGCCAATTTCCCTAAGTTTATGAACGGCCCGCAGTTCGCCTACTACTACAATGTGGCGGAGATGATGGACCAGCTCGCCCGCGGGGTCATTAAAGACGACAGCGAATACAAACCATATTTCACCAAACATCAGGTGGAAATGATGCTCAACGGCGACCCGTCTGACGGATGGGACAATGTCAACTACATCGACGAGGTTTTCGGTACGGGTTTCAACCAGAAGCACAGTGTGACCGTTCAGGGCGGAAACGACAAGACCCGCTACTTCGCATCCTTCGGCTATCTCGGACAGAAGGGTAATATCGACAATTTCGATTACAAGAGATACAACGTGCGCGCGAACCTCGAATCCAGGATTGCCAAGAATTTCAACTTCACTCTCGGCCTTTCGGGAGTCATCGGCAAGAAAGACGCACCTTATTATAATGCGGGCTCCGGTGAGAGTGTAATTTACGGAGGAAGTGAGGCGACAGGCTGGCTCTCAATCGCCAACCAGACCATTCAGATGCATCCTTACCTTCCGAAGACCTACGACGGCCTCTACACCGCTTCCACCAAGAAGAATACCGGTCTTCCGCAGTCTCCTCTTGCCGCAATCTATGATTCGGGCTTCAGAAAGAACAGCACTGCCGATGTTTCTGTCAACACGTCCCTTTCCTATGATGTTCCTTTCCTTGAGGGACTTCAGCTGAAGGTTTCCGGTTCATATATGGGTTACACTGCGAACGGAAAAACTCTCTACACTCCATACAGTTTGATGTCTTCGTCCTACGACTCTGCGCTTGGGAAGTGGGATTGGAAGAAAGTGAACTCACCAAACGGAGTGGGCTCGGGAAACACTGTCCGTGAGAGCGCCGACTGGTCGCGCAGTCTAATCGGACAGGCGAGCGTCTCCTACATCCATTCATTCGGAAAGCACAATCTCGACCTTCTCGCTCTTGCGGAAATCAGGGATTGGAAGGCAAACGGGCTGGGTGCCGCGGTGAAGGATGTCGCCTTCTCTTCGCTTCCGGAGTTGAGCTACGGACGTCAGGAAGAGGGCTCTGTCTATGGTAATAGCAATGCCACACGTTCTGCCGGATATGTGCTGAGGGCGCGCTACAACTACGATGAGAGATATCTCGCTGAATTCTCTGCCAGAGTTGACGGCTCCTACAAATTCGCAGGAATGACCAAGACCCGTTGGGGTTTCTTCCCGTCTTTCTCGCTGGGTTGGAATATGGCGAAAGAACATTGGCTCGAAAACGCTTCCTGCCTTGACGATCTGAAACTCCGCGCTTCTGTCGGACTGCTCGGCAACGACTCTGTCAGCCCTTACGCCTATCTGAGCACCTACGCACAGGGCGGCAAGGTGGTTCTTGGAAATACTGTCAACCCTTCCTACTACACCAATGTCATCGCAAGCCCGAATCTCTCGTGGGAGAAGATTTCTTCCTACAATGTCGGTCTCGATCTCAATATGTGGAACGGAAAACTCGGCGCCGAGATTGACGCATACTACAGCTACACCTACGATATGCTCGTTGCCCAGGGAACGAATTTCCCTCCATCTATGGGAGGATATTTCCCGACATACATCAACGGAAACGCCATCGACACAGGAGGTATAGACATAATGCTTTCGCACAAGAATACGGTTATGCTTGCCGGTCAGCCATTCACCTACGGCATCGCCGGGAGCATCACTTATGCGAAATCACGTTACATCATCTATCCGGACCAGCCGAATATTCCGGAATATCAGAAAGTTACCGGAACGGAAGTGGGCTCTATAATGACTTGGATTGCTGACGGACTCTATAAGACCGAAGAGGAAATCGACAATTCCGCCTGGTATGGTACACGACCTTGTATCGGCGACATCAAGTATGTGGATATCAACGGTGACGGTAAAATCGACTACGACGACAAATGCCGTATTGGACGAAACAACCGTCCGCAGCTCACCTACGGTCTCAACCTCAATTTCTCTTGGTACGGTTTCGACCTCAGTGCACAATTTACGGGTGGAGCGCTCTTTGACGTTTCGCTTACGGGAACATATTTCAACCACAATGACGACAACACCGTCTGGACACAGACTTTCAAGGAATGGGCCAATTCGCCGCTCTATCTCGTTGAAAATGCCTACAGCATCTACAATCCTGACGGGACCTTCCCTCGTATTACACTCAGCAATCCGGGACACGGAGGTGCCAACGGGCTCGGTTCGACATTCTGGCTGCGTGACGGAAAATACATCCGTCTCAAGACTGCGCAGCTTGGCTACACCTTCCCTCGCAAATGGATGGAGAGAATAAAAATCGACACGCTCCGTCTGTTTATCGAAGGTCAGAATCTCTTCACCATCGACGGTCTCCCTGAGGGTATCGACCCTGAGTCTCCGGGCACCAACAACGGTTACTATCCTCAGCAGAGGCTTCTTATGGGAGGTTTGACATTAACATTCTAAACGGGACAATGATTATGAAGACGAATATATTGAAATGCTGCGCTGCGGCGCTTGTGCTGGCAGGAGGCGTCTCCTGTACGGATTTGCTTGATATGACTCCTACGAATCTTGTTTCCGACAAGACGATGTGGGAGAAAACGGAGAATGCCGAATGGGCAATAAACTCACTCTATACTTATGTATACAGCGTTGTGGCAAATCAGAGCGTGGTGGGTCTCACCGAGTCGCTGACCGATATGATGAAATACGGCTCCTACAACTACAACTCCCTGGCCTTCATCCCGAGCGAGTTCGCCTACGGAGAGGACCACACCATCAAGGCCGGCTATGTCGACTCCTATATGGGCTATTGGGGCACCCGTTACAGCCAGATTACCAACATCAACGAGGCTTTCTGCAATCTGAAGAAATATGGAAAGATGTCCGATGCAGACAAAACCCGTCTTGAGGCGGAAATCCGTTTTATGAGGGCCTATGTCTATTTCGACCTTGTAAAACGCTATAAGGAAGTCATCATTTATGACGAGAATATGGAAGCTATCGTGAAGGACAAGGCTCTTTCGACAGAAGCGCAAGCTTGGGACTTCATTCAGGCTGATTTCGATTTTGCCGCTGCCAATCTTCCTGAGAAGTCTCAGGCTAAAGGGCGTCTGGACAAAGGTGCGGCTTATGCCTTCCTCACTCGTGCGATGCTTTATGCGCAAAGGTATGACGCAGTGATTACCGCTTCCAATGAGCTCAAGTCTCTCGGTTATGATCTTGAAAAGAATTACGCAGACTCTTATTCCAAAACCATAGCCAGTGGAAACATTGAAGCCATTCTCCAGTACCTTTTCAGCCGTGCGGAGAATATTACTCATACATTCGATTTCTACTACACTCCTGGAGGTGATTTTACCATCAATGGAGCATCCGGCGGAGGCTATGGAACTCCGACCCAGGAACTTGTGGAGTCCTATGAATTGGCGACCGGAGGTTTCCCTGACTGGAGCATCTGGCACGATGTGGGAGTCACCCAAACACCTCCTTATGCCCTTCTCGAACCTCGTTTCCAGGCAACTGTGCTCTACAACGGTTCACAATGGAAAGGACGGGAGATTCAGCCTTGGCTCGGCGGTGCGGACGGCTTCTGTGAATGGAATGTGGAGCCGGAGCCTGACGGCAGGACGACCACCGGTTACTATCTCCGTAAAATGGTGGACGAAACACACAATGTCATCCAATACACCAGCGGTGTGCAGCCGTTCACTGTCATCCGTTACGCCGAAGTTCTTCTCAACAGGGCGGAGGCTCTCTACAAGACGGGAAAAGAAGGCGAGGCGAACGACATCGTGAACAAAATCCGCGACAGAGTCGGCCTTCCTGCTCTGAGTGTTGACGGCGAGGAACTTATGGCTGCAATCCGTCAGGAACGCAAAGTGGAATTCGCGTTTGAGGGACTTTGGTACTGGGACTTGCGCCGTTGGGGCATAGCCCACGAAAAATATCCTCTCGGGTTGTCGGACTATATGGTGCACGGTTTCAAGATTACCAAGGATGAAGAGGGTAACTTCACTTACGACTACATCAGCGTGGATGATCGTAACCGCAATTATCCACAGAGACTCTACCGCTTCCCGCTTCCTGCCGCAGAGCTCAACAACAATGGTTCTGTCAATCAGTTCCCTGAATGGAAATAATGACTCAAAAGACAGTGGATTATGAAAAGAATTCTTTCTAATATATTCCTTACGGCTGTGGCAGCGCTCATTTTCGCTGCCTGCGAGCCTCAGTATGTGCTCCCTACCACGGAACGCGAGGGTTTTACCAGTATCAGTGCCTATTTCACTTCGGGAGAATACAACAATCTCGAGTTGGCGCGGCTCGAAGTGACCGGCGATATGCTCCGCGAAGGCCGTCTTGTGATTAAGGTGCCTTATTACTATCCGGAGAGCTCAGACAAGGCAACGACCAAGTATCTGGGAAATCTCAGGATGAAGGCGGAACTCGACAAAAACTGCCGCATCTACCCACCGCTCACCATCCTGGATTTGAATCTCGAAAACGAGTTCACCTACACGGATGCCAAGGGAAATGACTATCCGATTGTGATTACCGGAAAAAGAGTCAAATCGGACAAGGCAAGTTTCGTTTCCTTCTCGCTTGTGGGATTGTTTGATGGGTTTGTCGACAATGATGAGCGTATTATCTATCTCTACACCAAAGATGACCTTTCTTCCTGCAAGGCGGAGGCTCAGGTCTCGGCACATGCAGAAATTGTGACCGACCTGAGTGTTGCGAAAAACTACAACGAGCCTCAGAAGATTGTCATCCGTGCACATAACGGCAAGGAGTATGAGTATGTGACAAAGAAGGCCGAGCCGGTCAAAATCAGAAACGGCTTCAACAAGGAGTCCATCAAGCCTCTCTTTAACTTTGACCCTAAGTCCCGATACGGCACTCCTGACTACCTCGACCCTAATGTCAATCCTTCCATCGCCTCCATTGAAGGAAAGCTCGTGGTTTGTCTTGGCACCGGTGCGACTCCGTTCTATGTTCACGGAACGACGGGCGACAAACTCGGTGAAATCGCACTTGGCGAGGCTTCTCCGGGTGGAATTGCGAATGACGATGCCGGAAATCTTCTGATTGCGAATGCTCTTTCGGGCAAGGGTAAGCTCAGGATCTATAGGACTTCTTCTGTGGAGACAGCTCCGACACTCTTCTATGAGTATGACAACGGGACTGCCCTTCCTGTGGGTGCGAAACTCAAGGTGAACGGAAACATTGATGACAAGGCCATAATCACCCTTCCTTATTCTGGAGTGGTGAAAGTTACCGAGGCCTTGCAGTTCCTGCACATCACTGTTGAGGCAGGAAAAGTGACTGAGGCAAAGGTCGTTGACCTCGCTCCTGCCGGTTTGTCTTGGGGCGCATTCTCTGCAAGTTCAGCAGGTTTCGCTGCGGCCTCTTCAGACCCAAAGGATGGCGTTTTCACAGCTTCTTATTCTTACGAGCCTAACTATCTCAACTGGCTTGATTCCTCTTTCAAGATTGGCCGTTCGCTTGGCTCTACCAGTGACCAGGCTTGGGCTTGGAACCCTAACTGTCTCGACTGCAAACTCTTCAACAATGTCGAGTATCTTGCGATGCTTGTCCTTGCACATTTCCCGCAGTGGGGTGGCCATCCTACTCTCTACATCTACAATGTAAACAACAAGGCCTCCCTTACGGGTGAGTTTACAAAGTCTCCGGCACTCGTTGCTTGTTCTGATGATGCGAAATCGTTGATTATCAAATCATTCAATGCGGTGAATGCGGAGGCTACAATTTCTTCGGGAGATGTCACGGTTGCCCAATCGGCAGACGGATTCAAGATTTTTGTCTACTACTACGACCAGTATGCGGGAGCCATCGGCGGCTTTGTTGCAGACTGCATTAAAAGGAATTAGTCATGACCCGCACATTCTCATTCATTCTTGCATCCCTATTGGGGCTTGCCCTGACGCAGGGATGTGCCAAGGACACGGGAACTGTTCCGCAGTGGCCTTGGACCGAGCCGGAGCCGGAAATTCCTGACAAACCGACAGAGCCGGAATTTCCTTTGCTTCCTGAGACCCCGCACACGGCCTTTGTCAATCCGACTGAGGCCGGGTGGACAGATGTGACAGCTGACTATCCGGGACTTCGTTCCGGCATCAGCATCTATCGTTTCACCGACAAGTTCTTCGGCCGTCCGGCGATTGCCTACATCGCCGTTGCTGATGCGTCTGCTGCCGGTTTCACCATTTGGAGCATCAATGCTCCCGAACTTCAAGGCTCTGACGATGCCTTCAAGACTCCATCCAAGGTTTATGAGACAAGTTCATCCTCAGTTATAGTCAACGGAGGATTCTTCTACTCATCAGACGGCAAAAACTACAACGCATCGGTTGCCGTGAGCGAGGGGAATGTTCTTGGGATGAATGTCAACTACGCTTCCGAAGACTGGCAGACAATCTACTACCCGACAAGAGCTGCGTTTATCGAGCACTCCGACGGCAGTTACGAGACTTGCTGGACCTATTGGACTTCGGCCGGCAAACATTTTACCTATCAGATCCCGGCACCGAACTCTTGGAAGAAAAAACCGGAGAAAGTGCCTTCTGCAACATTCCCGGAGAATGCAGCGGAGTTTGAAGCCAAGAATGCCATCGGAGGAGGACCTGTTCTGCTGAAGGATTCCAAGATTATTGACAGTTATGTGGAGGAGCTTTTCAATGGAAAATCCGGCATCGGACCGGATGTCTATGCTCCGAGAACGGCAGTGGGTATTTCCGCAGACTCAAAACTTCTGCTCTTTGTTTGCGAAGGACGTGAGATGACAGAGGGAGTTACGGGACTCACCACCGGTGAAGTGGCAAAAGTGCTCTACAGCTTGGGAATCAAAGACGCGATTAATCTCGACGGTGGCGGTTCTTCCTGTATGCTCATCGGCGGAAAGGAGACCATCAAGCTTTCTGACGGTCGTCAGAGAGCTGTGGCAAGTACGGTTATGTTTAAGTAATCGTTATAAAATAAGTAAATGATTAAAATGAAGATTAGAAATTTCAACTGTTTGTTTTTGACCCTTGCGCTCGTTTGCGGAACTCTCGCTTGCGAGAAGCCTGACTCTGGTTTCATTTGGAGGGACGAATGGCAGGAGCCACAGCCGAATCCGGAGCCTCAGCCGGAGCCAAACCCGAATCCGGAGCCGGAGCCTCAGCCGGGAAACAATGGTAAGCCGAGATTTGTGTGGATTGACTCAGCGGCAAATTTCAATGACTACGCCAACAGTGAGTCGAAGATTGCCTCTGATGTGAAGAAAATAGCCGAGACCGGTTTCACTCACATTGTGGTGGACGTGCGTCCGACCAATACCGGAGTGCTTTTCAAATCCAAGACAGAGGCTCCTCTCACGAAGGTCGATGCCTGGATTAATGGCGCATACAAGTGGGTGAAAAGGACCGCGGACTTTGACTATCTCCAGAAGTTTATAGATGAAGGCCACAAAAACGGGCTGAAAGTCTATGCTGCGATGAATACTTTTGTGGGTGGATGTAACTGTGCGTATGGACTTGGACAAGCCGGTATTCTTTACGACGGAAGCGTTGACAAGTCTTGGGCGTCAGTTGCCAACACATCCGAAGGACTCAAGAATACCCTTGACATCGATGATACAGGGACCAAATTTTTGAGTCCGGCAAACGACAGGGTGCAGGAATATTTTCTCAATCTTATCGCCGAACTTGCGACATACAATGTAGACGGAATCATTCTCGACCGTTGCCGTTTCGACGACCACGGGCTCCAGAGCGACTTTTCCGATGCTGCCCGCGAAAAGTTCGAGGCCTATCTTGGCAAGAAGGTGAAAAACTGGCCTTCCGACATTTTTTCTCCGGGACAGGATAAACTCGGTGCTGTGGTGACCACGATGCAGAAGTCCTGGCTTGCCTTCCGTGCGAAGACAATCCACGACTTTATTGAAAAAGTTTCGGCAAAGGTTCACTCTGTCAATTCCAACTGCCAGTTCGGGGCCTATGTCGGAGCTTGGTACTCAGACTATTACATAAGTGGCGTAAACTGGGCGAGTCCGAAGTACGACCCTAAGGCCGCCGGCTACAAATGGGCGTCTGATGACTACAAAAACTACGGCTATGCAGACCATTGCGACCTTATGCTCATCGGAGCTTATGCCGGAGCTTCAAGCATCTATGGCTCTACGGAATGGACTATGCAGGGATTCTGTAAGCTGGCGGCAAATCTCTTCAAGGGGGATGTGCCTTACTACGGAGGGCCGGACGTAGGCAACGGCTCCGGATTTGAAAACGGGGGACAGGGTGCGCTTATGCCACAGATTGTGGACGCCTGCATCAACAGCGCCGACGGTCTGTTCATCTTCGACCTCATACACATTAAAATGTACGATTATTGGGGCGATTTCAAAAAAGCTTTTGACCAATATCTGCAGACTCTGAATTAATTTTAAACACAACTAATCACAAACATTATGAAAAAGGTTTTATTTTCGCTTATGGCTTTAGCCATTGCACTCACGGCCTGCAAAAAAGAGGAACAGATTGTTCCTGAAATCAAGGCTGACAAGACTGAAATCAACGTGCCTGTAACTGGTACCGAAGATGCCGAAGAGGACGTATTCATCGTCTTTACCGCCAACGTCGATTGGACTGCTTCAGTACAGAATGCAGAATGGTTGACCATCACCCCTGCAAAGGGTACTCCGGAAAAGGGAAAAATCAAACTCATCGCTGAAGCCAGCACAGAGAAAGACCCGCGCACAGCTGTTGTTGTCGTGACTGCCGGCACTGCCAAGAAGGAATTCAAAGTCATCCAAGGTCAGGTTGACGCATTCTCTCTCGTGGAAGAAACTGCATCAATCGACAGCAAGGGTGGCGAAGTTTCGCTTAAAGTTATGACGAACATTCCTTACAACGTGACTATTCCGGCTGAGGCAACTTGGGTTAAGGAAGTGACTACCAAGGCATACGGAGAGCAGGTTACGAAACTCTCAGTGGAAACATTCGATGAACTTGACGGGGTGCGTACTGCTGACATTAAGATTTCTGCAACCGGATTCGAGGACCTTACCTTCAAACTTACTCAGAATGGACCTCAGACCAAGATTTGGGGTATTGATTTGAGTTCTGTTATTAACCATGTTGCCACATATACTAAAAAGTATTTGATTTGGAATGAAGAAACAGGTGCCAATGACAAGGAAGTTTCTTTGACAATGAATACCTTTGCATCTCTTGCTCTTTACGATGGAAATCTTGTTGTTTGTGCGGGTGATGGAAGCAAGCCTGTCATTCTTGACAAAAAAACAGGCGAGAAGAAAGGCGAACTTAATACTGGAGATATTGAGCCTATAACCATTACTAACGATGAAGCCGGTAATCTTGTATTTTGCAATCGAGTAAATAATTGGTGGAGTAGCTATGTTGACTTCTCTATTTGGTATATGACTCCTGGTGCAAAATCGCCGACTCTGCTTGTTTCATCAAAGACTCAGGGATATGCGAATGGTCCAAGTTACATCGGCTATAGTCTTTCGGTTCGTGGCGATGTTACTAAGGATGCAGCAATAGTTTCTCCTTGGGAAGGAGCCAATAATGGTGGAGAGAATATGGTTCTTGCTTGGGAAGTTAAGAGCGGGAAAGTCGGTAACTTTGTTAAACAGAAGCTTACAGGCTTTGAAGGTCTTATTGGATGGTATGGCGCTCCCGGCTATTGGTCAGGTGCTCCTAACAACTCTCCGGCTTATGCCCTTCTGGGAACAAAACTGTCTGATGGGGCAATAATGGGGCTCTACTCTGAGAATATCCCTTACTATGTAGATGCAGATGGCAAGTGTACTAAGCTCATTGAGAAGGCTCCTATCAGCAGCAATAATGCATTCAATACAATGGAAATCCGTAGTATTAATGGCAAACCATATGCTGCATTGGCAGGCGATACTTTCTTTACTTACTCTACTCCTGAAATCCATATTGTGGATGTCGCAACTAAGGAAGTTGTCTTTACTCCTACAACGAGCCTGTATACTAAAGACCTTA
>ULPT01067999.1_pt1 | contig 16575 bp, 13 predicted proteins | sample 1953751 | NCBI WGS metagenome assembly ULPT01 (sample SAMEA4835636, study PRJEB28245) | human gut metagenome | biome: gut microbiome; material: fecal sample | place: Denmark | collected 2008
TAACCATTAACCTCCTTACACAAACTATTATTAACTACCCAAATCTGCATCAATCTCTATTAATCGACAACTAAAATTAGATTTAAAAACTAACTTCTTTTTTGACTAGATGAATGAACAAAAGTCATTTTAGCGGTAACAATTTATAAAATTTATTGTTTTGTTACCGCTTATTTAATAAAATAGAGTAAAGAGGGCAGGCTTATGGAATATCAAATTCCTTTGTATCCAAGAAATATCTATCTAGATAAGATCACCCCTTTCCGTGAAGACTGCGGAAGGATAAAGGTTCTTACGGGTGTAAGACGTTGCGGTAAATCTTCTATCATGGAATTAGTCAGAAGACAGTTACTGACAGAAGGTGTTCCGGAACAGAACTTGATGTTTCTTAACCTCGATAGCAAGGAGAACATCGGAATTAAGACAAAAACAAAGCTTAGGAAGAAAATAGATCTGTTATCTAGAAAAGCCAAGGAGGGAATCAAATACCTCTTTGTCGATGAGATACAGAACGTTAAAAATTTTGAAACAGTGATCAACGCTTACCGGGAAGAGGGCGGATATTCTATTTTTATCACAGGAAGTAACGGCTATCTTCTATCCGGTAAGCTTGCCACTAAGCTGACCGGCCGATATATTGAATTCTATATCGGAACTTTATTATTTTCAGAATACATCGAAAGGAAGAAGTTCCTAGGTAAGAAAGTCAATCCGAATCTGGATGCTGAATTTCAGGAATATATCCTAGACGGAGGCTTCCCGAAATCTCTTGAATACGACTCCCCCGAAGCAAAGAAGAACTATGTAAAGAGCCTCATTGATGAAATCTATCAGAAAGATATCTATGCCAATAAAAGTATCCGTAATCCATCCGCTTTCGAGCAGATAAAGAATTATGTCATCAATAACTTCGGCGCCACCTTTTCTGCTAGATCCTTAGCAAAGAATCTAAGTCAGGCTACCAAAACAAACCATAGCAGGAGAACCATCTACAATTACCTAAGCATTCTAGAGAATGCAAAGATCCTATCAAAATGCACCCGTTTTGATAGGAAGAGCAAAAAGTCTCTGTTAGGAGAAGAAAAGTTCTATCTTTCTGATCTCAGTTTTTACTTCGCTACCAACACAGATACAAGAATCAATTATGGTCCAGTCTTAGAAAATCTTGTTTATAACTATGCTAAGGCCTTAGGATATGACATCTCTATCGGCAGAATCGGAAAGCTAGAGATTGATTTCATCAGGAATAAGCCGCGGAATAATTTTTCTTATGTCCAAGTTGCCAGAACGCTCGATAACGGAAGCTATAACAAAGACGGAATACCACAGACAGAAGAGAGAGAATACCGCCCATTAGAAACGATACCGGATAACTATCCGAAATATGTCCTCACCATGGACCATCTTCTTCAGCAGCGGAACGGAATTATCAACCTAAATCTTATCGATTTCTTCTTAGACCAGAAAAGGTTTTAATCAAAAAGCGGTAACAAAACGCTAAATAACGCAAATTGTTACCGCTTTTTAATGCTTTATGAATCTTCTACCTTAAGCCAGCAATATAGGATTGCCCAAGCCGACGGAAGTGTTCGTCGGAAGTGAATACTTCGATAGAGGACAGACCTTTGTTCTGAAGATATTCTTTTGTACCAAGTAACAGGTATTCGCCTCCTTTTCCTGTCCTGACTCTACCTAAAGCAAGAACCGATGTGAAAGGAAGAAAACGATGGAAGAAAGTAAGAGCAGAACCGAGATAAGTACCCATTTCCTTATAGCACTCAAGAACAACCGGATTATTCTTATCTGCTTCTTTCTGTATCTGGACAAGTTGTTGAGGAAGCGTACCGTCAAAAGAAATACCAGCATTCTTGCTTAGACGGATAATTCCTTTCTGAGAAAGATATTCAGTACCTGCTCCTTTAGTGCCTAAATCATAATGAGAATAGGCGGACGGAGAATAATCTAGCGGAATCTTACCCCATTCATTAATCCATCCATTGAAGGAAGAATGACAGCAGTATCCGCTAGCAAGCCCTGTTCCAAACGCAAGTCCGACAATATTGTCTTTCTTAAAAACAAGACTTCCTCCAAAGGCAGATATATCTCCATCATTATGTACAAGGACAGGAACATTCGAAAATTCTTTTCTTGCGATGTCCATGAAAATGGACCGTACATAGCGATCCTTATCCTCTTGAGGAACAGACCTGAATAGAGTCGGTTCTAGAAGCTGGTTATGAGAAACAACACCAGCCGTCGAGATTCCGATAGAGTCCACATGAGGAAGATGACTCGCTGCGTGTTTCAGACTCTCTAGAATTCCATTGTAGTGATAATGATAGTCTTTTTTACACTTAGGAGACCACAACACTTCTTCGGAAAAGACATCCTTTCCATCGATGATAGCTGTGACCTTACGATCACTGCCACCCTCATCAAAACCAATCCGGCACCCTTTGCTCTCCCCGTTTAATCTTGTCCAAGAACATCTGTCTTTATAGATCTGTCTCGTATAGGTAAAGGAAAAAGGTGTCTGGAAGATACGTTCCATCCGCTTTATGCTGGTATTCATCTCCTCATCATTCCGAATTCTCTGTTTCCTAAAATCAAAGAAGAAAGCATCGCCATTGAATTTAAAGTCCGTACCACCAACAAGCCACATTAAAGTAATAAGAATCTTCTTTATAAAGTAAAAAGATTCTTCCCTATTATCACTATGTAGTCCGTGATAAGTATAGGAGATCTCATCCCCGCGCTGAATGGTCAGCAAATACGGATGGTGGCTTCTCCCCTCAAAAGAGGAGAGAGCACTATCCGCGCCGATGAAATCGGAATTATATTTCATTGATTAGTCCGCTAGAATTTCGAGTAAGCCAGAGGAAATCCTCTTTCCAGAAACCTTATCAAAAAGAAGAATGCCTTTTCCTTTGGTATTAATCTCCAAAGTCTCGTTCCTACTATAGTCAGAATCACCGAAAATAACAGAAGTCAGAAGATAGCCATCGACAGAAAGACGGATGGTCGTTTCCCTGCCGGAAGGCATTGCGGAATAGACTTTTCCTTCCATGCCTTTTCCTTGTTCAGCAATCGTGAAGAACTCAGGACGGATACCAATGACATAATCATCTTTTTCAATGACTTTCTCATCACGGCGTTCTTTATCACCATCCTCAGTTAACCTGTGATAGTTGAAGAGAGTATCTTTGTTTCCTTTTTCAACATAGGAACGAAGTTTCTTTAAACGAAGAAGTTCTTCTTCTTTCTTCTCTGCTTCCAAATCTCGTGTCTTGATTTCCTCTTCTAAGGAAATCGGTGCATTCGGATAGAAGACTGCATGCCGATTATTAAAGAAAGTCCTATACAAAGAACCGTCTTCTCTCTCCTTTACCTTCGTTTCAATGAAGCTAATCGCTGGATTACCGACAAAGTCAGCAACAAAGAGATTGTTCGGACGACGATAGACCGTCAATGGTGCATCATACTGCTGAAGAACACCATTGTTCAATAAGCAGATGTGGGTGGCAAGAGTCCTTGCCTCGAGCTGATCATGGGTAACATAGACAAAGGTAGCTCCGGTATCCCGGTGCAAACGCTTAAGCTCAGAACGCCTTTCCAGACGAAGCTTTGCATCAAGGTTGGAAAGCGGTTCATCCCTGAAGAGAACCTTCGGTCCAGGAGCTAACGTACGTGCAATAGCAACACGCTGCTGCTGACCACCAGATAATTCATTCGGGAAACGATCCCTGAATTCTTCGACTTTAACAATACGGGCTGCATGGCGAAGCTTCAACTCGATTTCTTCTTTGTCCAAAGCACGGACTTTGGAAAGATGGCAGGCTTTTCCATTAATCTTGGAGATAGCAATATTCCTCTCGCCACGGGCAGAATTTATACGGGAAGTGTATTTTTCCCTCTCAAGAGAGTAATCCTTCAGAGTCTTGTATTTTGGCTCTAAGGCAGCATAAGTCCTCTTAACAAGGGAAGCAGCAGCCTCGCAGATCCTATCATGAGCTTCTTTGTACTCTTTCTTATTCGGATGAGAGACAGATTCGACGACTTCTTCCAAGAATTCAACAAGACCATTACGGATAGCTTCTTCTGTTCCAAGGCAGGCATCATCTGCTTTTTCATAGAAAGCTTTGATGGCATGGTTCTTCTTGGCTTCATCGATGTGATTGACTAAGTCAAGGACATTGGCTTTGGCTTCCGGAACAACACGTTCTGCCTGATCAAGGAACCGTTTCCTAGCCGCTTTGTTTGCTTTATGATCAACCTTGTAACTAGCCCCTTCCACGTATTCGAATGCTTTGATAATCTTGTTCTGATCTTCTTTCGGGAGATAAGAGATTTCCTTCTTCAGTGAAGAATAGAATTCATCCAGGGTTCCATGTCCGATAGCAGAGATAAGTTTATCGAAATAAGGTTCAATACCCTCGCTGATCTGCAAAGAATAGTTCCGCATCGTCTTATTGTTCGAAACCATCTGGGCATTGATTTTCTTTTCATCATTGGTTGCATAAGCTACCATCCTCTGCTGAAGCAAAAGAATCGTCCTATGAATAGAGTCATCTCCAAGGAAGAAAAGAGAATCCTTGATTTCTTCAAAGAACGCATTAATCTTATCTTTTTCTTCTAGATAAGCAGGGATATTCTCTTCCCTGATCTGGATATCCTTCTTCAGAACTTCGCGTTCGCTCAAAGGAAGAAGACTCCTAGCTTCCTTCCTCTTCTCGATATGATTTGCTAAATGTTGATTCTTCTCAGAAAGTTTCCTCTCAACACCAAAGAGACGATTTTCCTCTTTCAGAGTATCTCCTGCTTTTTCAAGTGCATAAGCCTGCTTGAGGAAGGAGTCTACATTTCCGTCACTTGTCCTAGCCTTGTTATAGCCTGGAATCTGAACAAGCTGGCCATCATCTAAGACCTGAATATCTTTCTGCATCCAAGCTGCTTTCCTTTGATCCAAAGCAGCATTGCATTCTGAGATTTTCAAAGCGACCTTATTCTCGACATCGCCATTCTCCAAATGAAGCTTAAATACTTCCTTTGCAGTGTATTGACTGACTGTGAATTCATCAATAATCTTGATGATAGCACGGCTATCAATAATACGTCCTTTCTTGTCTTTAGCATCATTGACAAGCTTAATGACTTTATTAGGATCCTGAAGAACACGAATAACATCCTTACGAGTCTTGTATTTGAAATCACAGACCGGGAGCTTTTCCTTGACGTTCTTAAGACCGAAAGTGATGTTCTGATAGACGGTCCTATTTGGCCAGAGAGCATAGTTCTGGAAAAGGAAACCGACATCACGCTTATTAGCAGGAATGTTGATACCTGCCTCGGAATCAAAGACAACCTTATCACCGATTCTGATTTGTCCGGAAGTCGGTGTTTCAAGACCCGCAATCCTACGAAGGATGGTTGTCTTACCGCATCCGGAAGGTCCTAAAAGAGTAATGAACGACTTGTCTGGAATATCTAAGCTGACATGATCGGTTGCATAGAAGTCTTTCCAGCGTTTGACAATATCCGTTAAAACAATACTTGGCATAGTTTAATTTCCTCCGACGCCTTTATCGATAGAAGCACCCGTAAGCTTATTGACAATCAAATTGAAGAGAAGAACCGTTAAGATGATAAGAAGGTTGAGAGCATTTGCCGACTGTGGCCACCACTGCATCCAGCTATCAAGCAAGGTTGTCCTTAATACAGTCTGTCCAGAAGCAAGAAGGACAAATAGAGATAACTCACGCCTGCAGGAAGTGAATGGTAAGAGGTATCCAGAGATAACAGTTGATTTCTGGATAGGAACGATGATTCGAAGCATACGTTTCCACCAGGGAATGTTCTGAATAATAGCTGATTCTTCGATTTCTCCAGAGAGCTGCCTCCTAGCAGAGATACCGCTACGGGAAGCAAATGGAAGATACTTGAAGGCTCCAACGAGAATGAGAAGAACAATAGAATTCTGGATGCCAAGCGTTGTTCCAATACTTAAGAAAGCAGCACCTAAAGCCATGGAAGGCCTGAGGTAAGGTAAGAAGGCCATATTATCGACTAACGAAGAAAGGAAAGTACCACGACGTTTTGCAACTGCATATCCAATTAAGATACCAAGCGTACCAGCAATCAAACAGCAAGAAACTGACAAGAGTATCGAGTTCCGGAAAGCAAGCCATACTTGCGGTTCAAATAAAATACCGACTAATCCGTTACCCGCATCTGTCTCTGTCCGGCTGATCCAATACTGAAGTGTCCTAGAGGAATAGTCTCCAGAACGAACACAAAGAGATTCTAATGCAAAGGTAATTAAAGGAAGAACCGAGCAGAACAAGGATAAGAAGACAAGGATAACAGCAACAGGATAATTCCATCCACGAAGCTTGATATAAGAGACCTGACCGGATTTTCCAGTAACCGTGGTAAAGTTCTTACGCTTGCCAGTGAACCACTGATTGAGAAGAAGAATACCAACACCTAAGACAATCCTGACAATAGCAAAGATATAGGCCTGTCCGTAGAACCCTTTGTTTGTAAACTGCTTCCTATAGGTAGTGAGAACGTATTGTCCACCGCCAAGGTACTGAGGAACAGCATAAGCAGACCTAGAAGACGAAAAGACTAAAAGGAAGGTAGAAATAATCGAAGGCATAACAATCGGAAGAGTAATCTTTCGTGTGATTTTCCAGCGGCTTGCCTTTAAAATTGTTGCTGCTTCTTCTAAGTTGGCATCCCTATTACGTAAGATACCACCGATAAGAATGTAGGCAAACGGAGCATAGTGCCTTCCTAATACAACAGCACAGGGGACGATACCATAAACCATTCCGCTTGGAACCGAAATATGGAATAAGTTATAGAGCATACCGCCAACACCAGTACCAATGTCCGGATTCTGGAAGAAGTTCTGCCAGAAGGTAGCCAAAGTCCAAGAAGGCCTGATATATGGGAAGACGAAGATACTGGAAAGGAATTTCTTTGCCTTGATATCAGTTCGAGTAATCAAGAAGGCGACAATGCCTCCATAGAGAATAGCGATAACACTCGCTAGAAGTGACATTTCCAATGAATTCAATAAAGGCTTCCAGAAATATGTTTTTGACCTCGTACTGGCAAAAACACGATTCCACCAAGCTGTCGTGAAGGAGCCTGGAATCAAGCCAAATACAATTTCACTGATGCTGACCGTAAATGTTGACTGGACAAGAGAAACCAAAGGATAAATCGTGAAAACAAGAAGAACCGCTGCAAAAATCACAAGCAGAACATTCGCAGGTACAGAAAAGTACCGGCGAACACTGTTCAAACTATGTTTGATTTTTCCTTCTTTCTTTGGCCTATGGTCGATAATTAAATCCCTATTAGCCATTTTTATCTCCTTAATGGGGAAGAAGGACGGAGAAACCTTCTCCGTCCTTCTACAGATTCAGAATCAAATACGAATTTTACTTCTTACTATCGACTATCTTGTTGATCCAGTCTTCTGTTTCGACTTTGACAGTATTGATGTATTCGCCATCTTCCCTGACAAGGTTCTGTTTATAGAAAGCAAGATCTTTCTTATCGTCTTTATTCTGAGCAATCGTATGATTGGAAGAGTAGCATCCAATAGACTTGCCCCAAGGATCAAATCCTTCTGCTGTCCTCCTGTAGTTGGTAAAGAGCCTTGCAGTATATGGACGTGGTGCCTTAGTTGCTAACTGAGCATATAAGGCATAACCAAAGCCAGAGAACGGAGCAATTGCTTTGTCTTGCCAAGCACCGACAGTGAGGTTGTCAGCAATAACAGAGCTATCACGGAGCTTAGAAAGAACGAATAATCCCATCTTTCCAGCATTATCTGTTTTGGAAAGACCGGCTGCTAACTTTGTATCAGAGGTATAAGACATAATATCAGCATTAGCTAAGAATTTTCCAATCCACTCATAGGAAGCATTCTTGTAGCCAGCAGAAGCAACATAGTCTTTCTTAAAATAGTCTTTATAAGCCTGAGTCCTCTTAGTAACCCAGGTTTCTTTCGTTAACCTGGTCAAGAAGTTCCTGTTAACCATTTCAGAGTTCGGGTTCTTGAAGTAGACTTTGTCTTTGAACTTTTCTTCCGTAAGTTCCCAAACATTAGAGATGTTCGGAACATTGTTACCAGTGTTGTTCCAGATAAAAAGCTTATTGATATATTGATCGACAAGCGGAACAAGATCGCCTTCATCAAGGTTTGCTTTGAAGGTGTCACTGACATAGTTGGTCAGAATGTTGGAACTCTTACGATAAGTAGCTAACCTAGCAGAGTCCTGGATTAAAACGAAGGAAGCACCACTCGAATTATCCTTGGCGGAATATTCACTAGTAATCTTGGTATAGATTTCAGAGTCGCTCCTCTTTGTACCAGTGGATTTTGCCGGATCAAGATTGAGTGCAGGATACTTTTCGATAAAGCCTTTAACAGCATCAGCAATACGAGAAGAGTTACCGTAAGCTTTGAATGTGCCAGTCTCAGCTTTTGCTTTTTCTAATAATTCAGCATCAGTCCTTTTAGTTCCTAAAACAAACGGATCTGTAACTGTCGGTCCAGTATCTTTTCCACCGGCTGTCGTAGGAGTAGAATTAGAAGTTCCACCGCATCCAACTAATAGCGGTAAAAGTAAGAGAGTAAGACCAAAATGTTTTTTCATTGTATGAGCCTCCTTTTTAATGCTCGAAAATGAATACAAGAAACGCTTCAGTTTACCTGTAAGCGCTTCCGTTATGCGTGAATTGTAAGCTTATTGATACATTGTGTCAAGGTTAACGATAACTCATTTTTATAAAATAAAAATCATAAAACATTCAATAATTTTAACTTTTACATTGATTTTTTTTATTTTTATTATTTATTTGATACTTTTTTCACAATTTTTAAAAATAACATTTTTACTTTTTTAAATAAATAATTGATAATTGTTTGTTCATTTATCACAAAATGCACACAAAAAAAGCACCATTCTTTTTACAATGAAAATGAATGCCTTTTCATCACAATCGCAAACATAAACAGGAATCAAAAATAATATTAGACAATTTTATATTAGTAAAATTAACGGGCTGTTGAGTTACTTTCAAATTCAGATTCAAAAAGACTGTATTCAATTTTCCTTCCTTCTATCCTTTATCTGGAGAGTCCGTGCAACTAAGCAGGCCTCACCCAAATTCATCACTCTTGTGAGAAAAGTATGAAAAAATCTGCTTTAAACAGAAATGCTGATATTCTAAAAAATTATTCTTTCACTGGTTCATACGATTCCGGTTGAAGAGAAAACATATTTGCAAATTAAAGAAACAAATCAATAGTAGGCGAAAGATAAAAATAGGTCGTACGATTTTTCATATAGATTTGTACGTTTTGATTATTCTTATCGTTCGATTAAAATTAAAGTGAAAGGAGAATGCGTTATGTCAATAACCGCTACAGAATTTAAGAAAAATTTAGGAAAATATCTTTTGCTTGCGGAAACAGTCGACATTTTCATCACACGTAATGGCAAAGTCGTTGCTAAACTCACAAACCCAAATCAAGATCGAGTAAACAGGGCCGAATCTTTATTTGGAATCCTTTCTGATGATAGGACATTAGAGGAATCAAAAAAGGAAAGACTTAGTAAAATATGAAGGCAATAATTGATACCTGTATTGTCGTAGATGCCTTACAAAAAAGAGAGCCGTTCTTTCCTGAAGATAAATCAATTTTCCTACTTTGTGCGAATTTAAAATTCGATGGTTTCCTTAGTGCAAAAGCCATTACCGACATTTATTACCTTACCCATCAACAAACACACAGCAATGAGGAAACAAGAAAAATCATAAGAACGTTATGCAATCTATTTCATTTATTAGATACAACAAGCCTGGACATTCAAAAAGCAATATCATCTGACGTCTCTGACTTTGAAGACGCAGTAAGGATTGAAACAGCCATACGTTCAAAATTAGATTGCATCGTTACTCGGAATACATCCAATTACAAAGAATCAGTTATCCCTGTCTATACGCCCAACGAATTTATTAAATTAGTATAGGAAGAAAGTAAGTCTTCTAGTGCCGATTAGTTTATTTTCTATACATACAATTCGTAAGTCTCTATTTATAATGTATTTGTGTTAATTTCTTAATGTTGGGTTTAAGTAGAATTATAGAACAGCAAAAAAGCAAGCAATTGTTCCTGCTGTTATATTTATCATTTCTCAACTGTTCTCTTAATTTTTAGGAAACAGTGGAACCTTTTCCCGTAGTTTTTTTCTTTAAGCTTATTTCTCTGAACTCTCAATCTTGGATGACTTTGAAGATGAGTTCTTCCTTTATACTTCACACAAAAAACCCTCTAATGGCTTAAAGCAAGCTAGGATGCCACTTGGTCCAATTAGAGGGGTTCGGTACAAGAGATTAGTGAAAGTCTTCCGTGTTCAATTAGTCGACGAAACGGGAATAGACTTCAGAAATAGAGCTGTTGTGAGAGATAGACTGAATAACGTCAGCAAGCCTGGTATCAAGGGAAACAACCTGAATCTTGATATCTTTGCTGTTTTTGAATTTCTCAGTAAGCGGGATAGAATCCGTTACATAGATCTTTTCAAAGACTTTTTCAGTTGTCAGACGTTCATAAGCAGGATCAGAGAAGACTGCATGAGCAGCTGCCATCCTGATTCTCTTTGCGCCATGGCTCTTAAGAGCTTTGGCAGCAGCAATAGCAGATCCAGCAGTATCGATCCTATCGTCGATGATAACACAATCCTTGCCATCGACATCACCGATGATGTTCCTGACTTCCGGCTGATACTTGTTGTTACGACGCTTGTCGATAATAGCAATTGGAGTATCAAGCTTATCTGCAATCTGACGGGCACGGGTGACTCCGCCATGATCTGGAGAAACAGCAACTAAATTTTTCCGGTCAATTTCAGGATCATTATATAAAACATGTCCTAAGAGCGGAATAGCAGACCTATCATCCTCAAGGCAGGAGAAGAATCCCTGCAGCTGAGGAGCATGAAGATTGACAGTGATGACACGATTTGCACCAGCAGTCACAAGCCTGTCGGCAACTAATTTCGAAGAAATCGGTTCACGCGGCTTGGATTTACGATCCTGACGTGCATAGCCGAAATACGGAATGATGACGTTGATTTCGCCAGCAGAAGCACGGCGCAGGGAATCGATGAAAATCAGTACTTCCCTGAGATTGTCATTAACCGGCGGGCAGGTTGACTGGATGATGAAAACCTGTTTTCCACGGACAGTTTCTTCCGGACAGCATAAGACTTCACCAGATGGGAAGTGGGCAAGATGAACAGGAGAAAGTTCGGTAGAAAGAAGATGAGCGACGGATTTGGCCAACTCGACATTAGCGGAGAGAGCGAAGATGACTGCGTTACTATCAAGCTTCATGATAACCTCCAAACACGTTATCTATTGTACGCCTTATCTTTCAAATTCAAAGAAAAAACCGACTCAATCAACATAAAAGGAACTGAGTGGAATAAACTTCGTATCCTTTTTGTTCAAAGAAGTGATAGGCAGCTTCAATCTTTTTCTTGTCTTTGGAAAGAGCATAACATGCGCTTCCCGTACCAGACCTTCCGCATAAAGAAAGCTTCCTATCCTGCCTTTGCTTCAGGATTTCTCCAATCAGCGGAAGTGCTTTGATGGCAGGAAGAGAGAGGACATTGATCCTGTTCTGTTGAATCAAATCCTCCTTTCCTTCTCTGAGGCCTTTCCTTAACGCATCAATATTCGGATGGACGACTTCGTTCGGATCAATGAGGTCATAGGCTTCAAAGACGGATTTCGTCGATAATCCTTCTTTTGGTTTGACTATCAAAACGTGGTAGTCATCCTTGATTTCAATCGGAGTCAGGATTTCTCCTTTGCCTTGTACACGGCATGGCTTATTCAAAAGACAGAAAGGAACATCGGAAGAGACATTGACTGCCCTTCTCTTCTCGATTTCCTCTTTTTCCTTAGAGGGATTGTAGTGCTCAACAGCATGCCTGACAGCAGCCGCATCGGCACTGCCTCCGCCAAGTCCTGCCCTAACTGGAATTCGTTTATGAATCAGAATCTGATAGGTTCCATTGACTTGGTGGTTTTCTCGCCTGAAGTCAAGTGCCTTATAGGCAAGATTGGATTCATCGCAAATGATGGTCGGGTCATCGCAGTAGAGATAAGTATCTTTGCCGCTGGATGCTCCTAAAGGGGAAATTTCAATAGAATCATGAAGCTTCAAGGGGACTGTGACCCTGTCGAGTTCATGATATCCGTCTTCCCGTTTTCCTTTTATATCGATAGCAAGATTGATTTTCGCATAAGCACGGACGATTGTTTCCTGCATAGTTCTATGCTCCTTCAAAGTCAGTCTGAGAAATATCCTTTCAATTATAGCGGATTTCGAAAGAAGCGAAAGAAATTTTAAAGTACTATTTAAGATATAATAAGTAAGATATGGAAAAGCCATTAAGCCGAGAAGAGCTCTTCAACGGATTGCTTGAAAAGGTAAGGAATCCCTTCACAAGCGATGAACAGAAGAATGATATCCGACGAATTCTGATTTCTTCCTCTTCCTTTAAAGGAAGGAATCATCTTTTTCTTGTAGAATGTTATCTGAATCCAGACAATTCGTTCTTCTATGTCAGCAAGAAGGAAGCCATCCAACAGGCCCAACTTGCCATCGATGAGAAAAACTTTAAAGGACACTATTACCTTCATCTTCTCTACCAGGATACAGACCCAGTAAAAAGCCGCAATCATTTAAGAAGGGCATGTGTCTACCAAAGGCCGAAAGCCTATGCCAGAAGGGGACATCTTCTTCATGATGGAATCCTCTTTGAGAAGAACAGGGAGAAAGCCTATGAAGCCTTTTATCAAGCAAGTCGTCTTCATGAGCCTAGCGGTTATTTTGGAAGGCTGCTTAGGCAAAGTGAAAAAGGAAATCTAAAAGGAGAGCTGGAAACGATTGAAAAAGCCAAGGAGGACGGGATTTTTCTTCCTGGATACATTGAATGAAGAAAGTCATTTTATTCGGAGCTGGTCCAAGGAAAGAAAGGCCAGACTTAGAAGATAGTCTCCTTGTCTGCTGTGACGGCGGATATCATTATCTAAAAGATATTGGAAGGGAACCCGATCTTCTTGTCGGTGACTTTGATACCTTTCCAAAAGATAAAATCGGAAATCCGAAACGAATCATTTCCCTAAATCCAATCAAGGATGATACGGACTCCTTCCATGCCGTAGATGTTCTTTTGAAAGAAGGGTATACAGACTTTCATCTCTATGGAAGGTATGGAGGAAGAAGGGATCAGACGCTTGCAAGTCTGAATCTGGTTTCCCATCTGAAAGACAGGGGTGCAAATGCGGTCCTTTATTCCGATGACGGAAAAAGGAAGAGGATCAGGATTGAGAATGAAGCAATTCTTCTTTCTGCGAAAGATCATGGCTTCGTTTCTGTCTTCAGTTACTATAAAATAAGCCAAGGCGTAACCATTGAAAACAGGAAGTATACGCTCAGTGAAAAAGAGCTTTCTTTTTCAACAAGTCTTGGCTGTTCGAATGAACTGATTGGAAAAGAAGGCTATATTCAAGTCAGAAAAGGAAGACTCATCATCGTCCTACCGAAGGAGGAAGAATGGAAAAGAACAAAAATAAAATCGATTTAGTCCAAAGCGAAAAAGAGCCTGTCAAAGTAGCAACCATCATCGGTATCATAACCGCCTTATTGAACCTTGGACTTGGTGTTTCAAAAAGGATCATCGGAAAAACCATGGGATACAACGCCGTGTTCTCCGATGGTATCCATTCTACCGGTGATGTACTGACAACCATCATTGCCGTCATCTCTGTCTGGGTAGCTGCAAAGAAAAGCAGTCGGACTTATAACTACGGACATGAACGCTGGGCATCGATTGCCTGTCTCGTCCTAGCCATCATCCTCTTTGTCACTGCCGGAGAAATCATTATCGACTCTTCGGAATCCTTAGCTGAGATTCTGAAAGAAGGAAACGATGGACCATCAAGCACTGTCGGTTCCCCCTTCTTCTACGCCTCCCTCTCCTTAGCGATTGCATCCGTTGCCATCAAATTCATTAGGTTCTTTATTACGAGGTATGGAGCGAAGAAAGCACACTCGAAAGCAAGGGTTGCCGACGCCTGGCATCAGATCATTGATGCTCTTAGCTCCATCGCTGCCATCATAGCCTTAACCGGATTCTACTATAGGAACGGAAAGAACATCTTAGATCCGATTCTATCCTATCCAATCGCAGTAAGGGTTATCTTCATCGGAATCGAAACCTTTAAACAGTCGACACGAGAACTCACAGACCACGCAATTGATTACGATAAAAGGAAAGAGGTCAAAGATATCCTGTCCAAGTACATTGACCGAAGCAAAATCAAAGAAGTAAAGTCCCGTATATTTTCGGAAAAGTTCTATCTCGATATCGTCTTATTAGAAGACCAAGAGAAGACCCTGAAAGAAGCAGACAGGCTCTCCGACCAGAGGAAAGAAGACTTAAGGAAGCACTTCGATAATCTCAAAGACGTAACCATCAGGACCCTTCCTGACAATCCAGAGCATCAGAAAAAGAACTACTGAAACGAAAGACACCTAGGAAAAACTAGGTGTTTTTCTTTGATAGAAAAAAGTTATCCACAATCTTTTAAAGCAGACAAAAATAGAAATTTTGCTTAAACTCTTTTCCTTCTTTTTTGCTTTTATTTTTAGGTGGACAATCCACCACATTTATTTTTGCATTGTGGATAAATTCATTCACTTATCCACTGCTTATCCACCATTTTAGAGGTTATCAACAGGCGGTGGATTGCACTTTTCAAAAGCAGTGGAAAAGTATAAAAAGTGCCTATATTATCGATATTTTACTTTGTGGATAGTTTTTCAGAATGTGGATAGCTATCCACTTATCCACCGGGAAAGTTATCCACCTATAGTTTATCCCCAAGTTATCCACATTGATGCCTTGGTGGATAGTGGATAACGGAGACTGCTTTTTGGATGGAATCCCACTCAAAATATATGGTAGATAACTTTTCTCTTAGCAAAATCCATGCTTAACAAACAGGGGTTCTTTCCCTATAATCATTTATCGTAAAGGAGAACACAGCATCCATGTACGAAACCCAGAAAGACCGTCAGGTCAGTGAACTCTACTCTCAGCTTTTAGAAAAGATACGTCCTAACGTCGATCCGAAACTCTTCGATGTCATGTTCCCAAATGCCGTTGAACTGAAATCCATCTCTGGAAACAAAGCACTCTTTGTCTGTCAGAGTTCTACAAACTGTATCATCTTCAAAAATACAAGGCTTTCCCTTGTTCAGTCTGCTTTAAAAGAACTGAGGGAGACCCCCATCGAAGTCGAAGTCCTGGATGAGAAAAGCTATCTTAGGCGGAACCATGCCTTGGAACAGGCAGATGAGACCTTCTTTAAAAACAGCCGTTTAGAACCTCAGTATACGTTTGAGAACTTTATTGTCGGAGATTCCAACCGGGATGCTTATAGGGCTGCTTTATCAGCATCTTCTAAGCCCTGCATGGCAAACCCGATTTTCTTCTATTCCCGCTCCGGTCTTGGAAAAACGCATCTTCTTCAGGCTATTGGAAACGATTTTCTTTCAAAACATCCAGACCGAAAGGTCCTCTATATTACTGCCGATGCCTTTGTCGATGAATACGTCAATTTCGTCCTTGGAAAAGGAAGCAAGAACAGGAAGGATTTCTTCACAACCGTCGATAGGCTGCTTGTGGATGATATCCAGTCCCTTGCGAACAAAGAGAAGACCCAAGACAGGTTCTTCAATATCTTCAACTTCCTTGTTTCCCATCAGAGACAGATTGTTCTTACCTCCGATCGGGCACCAAGCGAACTAAAAGGACTCCCCGATCGTTTAGTCTCCCGCTTCTCATCGGGACTTTCTGTCTCAATCCGTCCACCGGAAAAGAATACTTTAATCGGTATTCTTCAAAGGAAGATCCGGATCAGTAACAGGACGATCGAAGACTTTGAACCAGAAGTCCTCGACTATCTCTCTTCCAACTATTCCAAAAACGTCCGTGAATTAGAAGGCGCATTCACCAATCTTTTGTTCGCTATTGCCATTCATAAGCCGCAAGGCAAGATTTCCCTCGATTTTGTCCGTCATGTCTTTGAAAACGATGAAAAGAGAAAGACAAGCAAGGGAAAGATTGATGTCGATCGTATTATCAAAGAAGTCGCAGACTACTATTCCAGGACAGAAACCCAGCTGAAAAGCAAGGTCCGTACTTCTCAAATCGCCCTTGCAAGACAGATAGCAAGGTACTTAAGCCGAAAGAGGAGGAATATCTCCTATCAGGAAATCGGAAAGGCCTTTGGAAAAGACCATACGACCGTCAGGAACAACGTCCAGAAGATTGAGAAGAACTACGATAGCGACCAAGCCCTGAAACACGCCGTAGATGAGCTAATAAGCAAGCTGAAAGCCGTCAATTAAGCCTAGAAAGGACCGCACAGTGTACTGAACCCCTCTAATTGGACCAAAGGACAAGACAA
>ULPT01057959.1_pt1 | contig 16470 bp, 10 predicted proteins | sample 1953751 | NCBI WGS metagenome assembly ULPT01 (sample SAMEA4835636, study PRJEB28245) | human gut metagenome | biome: gut microbiome; material: fecal sample | place: Denmark | collected 2008
GGGCTTTCAGCCCGCATTAATTGAGTTTTGACACACCCTCCTCCTACATTAGCATCCGTTTAAAACAAAAAAGAGGAGTCTCGGTGTTTGCCGAGGCTCCTCTTTGTCTTTATTATATGCTTGTCTGAGTGTCAGACTTAGCGTACTATGAATTTCTTGTTGTTACTTACGAGCACGCCGTGCTTGCTTGTGGCTTTGCGACCGCTCAGGTCGTAAAGAGTGGTGTCGGCGAGCGTTTTTTTTTCATTCTTGTTGTTCACAACGCCATTGATGGCAGAAGACGGGTCGGCATCTACGCCGCCGAACATGAACACGCTGTTAGCAGGCAGAGTGAGTGTGAGCTGCTGGTCGATGTCGATAGCCTCGCCCTCGGTGAGACCCTCCAGAGCTGCCTGGTCGTCGAACGGCTTTGTGAGGACGATCTTGCCAGAGATGTTAGCCGGAATCTCCAGAGCCTCACGCAGAGTGAGAGTGATTGACTTCGCCTTTGTGTCGCCGTTGCGCAGGGTGAGTGTCGACTTCTTGCCGTTCCATGCTGCCCAGCCGTATATCTCGTGGCTGTAGCCGTTCCACGGATTGCCACCTACCCAGTGAGCGTCCATCAGCACGTCAGCGTTGTCCTTCTGCCACTTGATGAGGTCGGCGAGGTCAGACCACAGCTTGCCGTTGTTGATGTTGTCCATGAGCTTATAGTCGTTGTAGAGCTCTACCATACCGCTACCGCAAGCGAATGCGCAGCGCAGCTCGTTGAGAGCGTTCTCGTAGTTCATGTTCTTGCTCACGTCGCCGTGCTCGGTGAGGATGAAACCGTGAGTCATCAGCGTGTTGATCGGGCAGAGCGGAGAGTCGGTAACGTAGATGTTATATACCTGCATGTCGCGATATGTGATCCATGCTTCGCGGTCGTTCGGGTTGGTGCCGATCTTCTTCCAGTCGGCGTCCTGACGCCATGTAGCGTCGGTGATCTTGTACCAGAACGGTGAAGCCCATGTGCCTACTGTAGTGTTGAAGAAGATGTCCTCCTTGAGGTTATCGCGGATGTACTGCTCCATACGGATGATGCCCTCAGCGTTCTCGTTGCCGGTGTCGCCCGGGTCGGGACCTACGGCTGTACCCTGTGCAGAGATGCCGTCGAACTTGAAGAAACCGAACGAGCCCTTGCCGTTCTCGTCGTGCTGGTTCTTCACGAGGTTTGTTGCTGCTGCGAGGAATGTGTCGTAGTATTTAGGGTTAGAGAGCTGCATGCCGCCGTTGTTCTTCCAGTAGTTGCGACGATATTCGCCGCTCTGTCCGTAGCCGCCTACCGGACCGAGCCAAGCACCTACGCTTGCGTCCATGTCGGCAGCCTGCGAAGCAATGTCGCGCATCTCTCTTGGGAAACCGCTATGGAATGTCCATGTGCCGTAGTTGTCCCATCCGTCGTCGATTACGAAGTTCTTCGGAGCCACGTTGTAGCGGTCCCAGAGGCTGCTCTTCCAGTGTGCCAATACGTCGAGCACGCCGTCGGCAGTCATGTTTGTGTACTCTCTGCCAGGAGCAGCGTTGTTGCGGTCGATGTTAAGCTCATACCAGCTGATGTAGCAGGGGTTAGCACGCCAAGGCACTGCACGCTCGCGCTCAGAGTAAGCCAGGAACGAGCGACGCTTCTGTGTCTCGCGGATGTTCTTCGAGCTCTGCTTGCCGTCCTGTGCGATGAGGCCCACAACGGCAGACACCTTCCATGTGTCGCCCTTCTTCAGAGTGGTGTGGCGGCTCCACATACCCTGAATTACAGAGTAGTCGGTGTTAGCCACGTCTTCTACGGTGTTGAAAGCGGTAGGAGTCTCAAGACCAGCGAATATCTTGTCGTTCAGAACCACCTTGCCGCGTGTGTTGCCGATAGCGCTCGGCTTGCTGCCAGCAGCCTTGGTGTCCACCTTGTACGACATCGGTATGATGCTGAACATATCCACGTCGTCTACGCCGGTGAGTTCCATCTCGGTGCGCAGGTAGTGGCTGCCCGAGCGCAGCACGGCGCGCCATACGATGCTAATCTGCTGTCCGTTGTACGAGTATGTGTAGTTAGCCTGCAGAGCCTTGCCTGCATAGTGCTTGGCGCCGCGGATGGCGTTCGGCTCGGCAGCGAGGTCTACCAGCTCTACCTTTCCGAGAGTCATCTGGCTTGCTGCCACGCTCACGCCCGAACCGAAGCTTACGTAGAAAGGCTCAGTGCCAGCCACGAGGTTCATAGCCTTAGAGCCGAGGAAGTAGATAGCCTTCTCGGTGTTGAGGAAGCTTGCCTGGAGCACGTTGTTGCCCAATGTGTATACGTTGTTCTCATGCCATGCAGACGCGTCGCCTACCTTGTCCTGCTGAATAGGATAGAGCCAAGCGTTGGTGTACGGCTCGCTGTCCTCGAGTGTGGGCAGGTCGTAGTATGCTACGGTGATGGTCTTTGTCTCGGGGTCGATCTGTACGGTGGCGAACTTGCCTTCCTTCTCGGGAGCGGTGACGTCGCTCGGCAGCAGCGAACCGCTTACGGTGATAGTCTCGCCGTCGTTGTATGTCTTGCCGTTGATTGTGACGCTTGCACCGCTAACGGTGTACGTGTTCGACACCATCTCCTGCAGCACCCATGCGCTACCGTTGTCCTGCTTGCCGTTGTCCTGCCACAGGCCCACGGTGATGGTCTTGTTGTCGAGCGGGTTGAAGTCGACGCCGCCGTGCCAGTTCATGTACTTGTCTGCCTTGCCAGTAGAGGTGATAGGCTGGAACTCGTAGGCAGCCGAGCCGTTCTGCGCGGTTGTCTTGTTAGCCTTCCACGGCTGAGCGCTCGCCTTGTCGCTGATGAGCTTAGCCTTGCTCGGACCGTTGCTGTAGCTGTAAGCCTGGTCGTAAGAGACCCACACCTTGCTGTCGACGTTATAGATGAGATACTGGCCTTCTGTGCTTGTGGCATAGAAAGCGAACTTGCCTGCGTTCTCGCTCTTTTGTGTAGGCGAGGTGTACGGTGTCATCGTCAGCCCGTTGCAGTTGCTGATGGTGTACACTCTCTCGGGGTTGTTTACATTCGCCGAGGCAGTGATGTCACTGGTCTGTGCCCATGCTGAAGATACCCCCCCCAGCAGCAGCGAACAGCGCCAATGAAAGAAGATAACGAATACTCATTGTCTTTGGTTTTGCAACACTTTTAGTTAGTAATAAATAATAAAGTAGCCTGTGTAACAGAAGATAGTAGTTAGTTCTTGAAGTATAGTCTGTCATTCCACGCCTTGTCATGTTGTAGAGTCAGCTTGCTTCAGTGTTGCAAAAATCAAGTAGCTATGATTCTACAATAGACGCTGCAAAGTTACGAATAATTTCTGATATGTTGGTTGTTTTTCTATGATATTTCAAGGCTGCACTTGTCTCCGCTCCTTTGCCGCTTGCCAGAGCAAGAAGTGCACCAACCGAGCACATGAATGCCGCCTGCTTTGTTGGTGCAGCTGAGACAGCTGCACCCCCTGAAGAATGCCGTCCGCTTTGTTAGTGCAGCGGAGACCGCTGCACCCCCTGATGTTTATTCCAAATCGGTCATAAGAGTGAGTTCTGCGTGTTCTGTGGAAGCTGACTTCTGCGCTCTGAAAATTTCTCAAAAAAAAACTTTGTGACCCTCTGCCAAACCCCATGCAAATATTGTACAAGTGAGTGCAGCGAAAAAGTTCATTATAGAGAAATGGAAGTCGTGTTTTTAGGTTTAAAAAGGCGAAAGTAGGGCGAAAGGCAATAAAATCTGAGGGTTTTTAGTGGAAAAACATAGAAAAACCAAACTTTTCGTGAGACTTTACATGGTAATAGCTATGCTTTTACACGGTAATAGCTATGCTTTTACATGGTAAGAGCTATGCTTTTACATGGTAAAGTCTCACGAAAAGTTTGGTTTTGCTGAAGCGAAAACTGCACACTTTGGCGCTTAATGCCGTAAGGCGTTGTGCGCCATGCGTTTATGCTTGCACACTCCGAACGTGCTCAAAACTCGCGAAAAACCGACGACGGATTTTGTTTTTGATTTTTCGCGAAATATGGAGGGTCAAAAACGACAAATATCGTCTTGGCAAAAAGTATGCCAATGCGGAGCGCTCCCACAGATTCCATTCTGCTGAGATGTTCTCCCACAGATTTCACTCTGCTGAGATATACTCCCACAGATTTCACAGATTTACACAGATTGTCAGGGTGCGTAGTGGCTCCCACAGAATTCACAGAATTCACAGAAGAGTATGGTGCAAAAAAAATCCCACAGATTTCACAGAGCACGCAGAAGTCTTAGCCTAAAACATCTGTGTAATTCCGTGAAATCTGTGGGAGTATATCTCAGCAGAAGCTTCTGTGAATTCGGCGTATTCCGTGGGAGAACATCTCATCAGAAGCTTCTGTGAATTCGGCGTATTCTGTGGGAGTACATCGCAGCAGCAGGCTGCGTGGGGTAGGCAGGGATGCCGTACCCTCCTATGCGCGTTCTTTGTAGATGACGTTGTTGGCGCCGCTGGTGATCTTGAGCGCTTCGGGGTGCTCCTTGATGAACGAGTCGATATGGCGCACGCGCTTGCTTTCGAGAATCTCGTCCACGGCGATGAGGATGCCCGTCTCCTCGACGTCGCCGAAGCCGTAGTTGATGGCGGTGCCGAAGAGCTTCATGGTGGGCGAGAGTGACATGTAAGCGTTCACGAGCGGCGGGATGTTGTAGCCCAGCGCACGAATCTCGCGGTTGAGTATGAGATAATCCTTCTTGAAGTCGTCCTCGCAGAACAGCGCCGCAAGCTCCTCCTCCGGTGTCTCTATCTTCAGCGGATGGAGCGGCAGGATGAGGTTGTCCTTGTCGTCGAAGTGCTTCTTGAGGAAGTAGAGAATCATGTCGCGGCCGCGGCGTATGTACGACGGGTACATAGTCATCTTGCCGAAGAAATACTTCACGTTAGGCTTGATGACGGTGAGTGCGCCGAGACCGTCCCACAAGTTGTCGAGCGCGAAGAGGCTCTTCGCTCCGCGTCGTGTGCTCTGGTACTCGAGCGTCACGAACGAGCGTCCCAGCTCGATGGTGTAGGGCATATAGTCGTCGATGAACTTGTCGGAGAAGTGGAACATGTGGCTTGTGGCGAGCTTCGGCTGGCGGTTCTCGTCGAGTTCCCAGTCGGTGCCGAGCAAGTATCGGTATCCGCCGATTATCTCCTCCGCCTCGGGGTTCCACACGATGAGCTGCTTATAGCAGTTAGCGCAGGTGTCGAACTCGTCGATGTCCATCGACTTGCCGGTGCCGCCGCCCGCTTCGCGGAATGCTATCTCGCGCAGTCGGCCTATCTCGCGCATCACGTTCGGCGCGTTGTGTGCCGTGATGATGTATATCTCGTTGTTGCTCTTGTTGGTCATGCGGAGCTGGCGCTCAGGCGTGAGTTCGCTCTTGAGCAGCTCTTTGCTTACCGGTTCAATGATTGGTTCTTCCATTTGTGTGTTGTTTTTTCTTGCTTTCTCTTCTGGTTGGGGGGGGTGTTGGGGGCGCTCTTTTTGGGGTGCGCTCTTTTGGGGCGCTTAGGCCTTTCTAAGCCTTCTTAAGCTTTTGCTAACTAAGCCTTTCTAAGCCTTCTTAGGCCTTCTTAAGCCTTTGCTAACTAAGCCTTCTTAAGCCTTTCTAAGCCTTCTTAGGCATTTGCTAACTAAGCCTTTTGGGCATTCTTAAACCCTCCCCGACGGGGAGGGTTGGGAGGGGCTTAGCTTGTACACCTCCTGCTGCACCCACTGTGCCCACTCGTACGGCGTGCGGCTCTTGTCGAACGTCTGCCAGGGTATAGGCTTTCCGATGTATATGTCGAAGTGTTTGCCCACGTTGCGGTACATCTCGTCGACGAGGAATATCATGGCGAGGTTGAACGGCAGCCAGCGGTCGCTGAACTTGGCGATGCGGTAGAAGCGCTCCGAGTTGCGTCCGCTGAAATAGATGGGCACCACGTCGCGGTGGCACTCCACGCTCTTCGTTATGAACGTCTTCTTCCACGGCAGGTCGTGTATCGAACCATCCTTCTGCTTGCGACTGTTCAGTCCGGCGGGGAACATAAGCATGTGGTTGTCGCTCTTGAAGCCCGCCTCAACCATGCGCGGGAAGTCGCGTCCCTGCCGACCGGTCTTGTTGATGCCGATGCACACCGGCGCCAAGCCCGGCAGATTCATCAGCAAGTCGTTGACGAGGTAGCGGAAGCGTCCGTCGTAGTGGCGTCCGATGATTGAGCCGAGCGCCACGCCGTCCTGCCCGCCCAGCGGATGGTTGGACACGAACGTGTATAGCTTGCCGTCGTCTTTCGGCGGAAGGTTCTCCTTGCCGATGATGCGTATGTCCATCTTCAGATAGCGCACGGTAGACTCCAGCCACTCTACGCCGCTTTCGTCGCGGTGCTCCCAGATGAACGCGTTCACCTGATCCTGGTGGATGATCTTCTTGAGCCATCCGACGAACAGTCCAGGCACGTAGCGCGCCTTGCTGCCCATCTTGCTGCGCAGTATCTTTTCGATGTCTATTGTCTTTTCTGTTATCTCGTTCATATACCCGAAATATCTGTTGCTTTTTCGATATTTGGTGCAAAAATACTACATCTTTTTTACATACGAACAATTTCGCACAAGAAATGTCGTATTTAAACAAAATTGATAAAGATTTGTAACCATGTGTGCGAATTTTTGTGTACCTTTACACCCAAATACGCATATATAATGTATAAGAACAACACTGACAATCCTACAACAGCAACAACATATCATGTACCGGTGCTTCTCGGCGAGAGCGTCGACGGACTCGACATCAAGCCGGGCGGCGTTTACGTAGATGTCACCTTCGGTGGCGGAGGACACTCGCGCGAGATACTCTCGCGGCTCACCGACGGCGCACACCTCTACAGTTTCGACCAGGACGCCGACGCCGAGCGCAACATTCCCGACGCCGGCGACAGCTTCACGTTCGTGCGCAGCAACTTCCGCTATCTGAAGAACTGGATGCGCTACTACGGCGTGGAGCACATCGACGGACTGCTCGCCGACCTCGGCGTGTCGTCGCACCACTTCGACGACGCCGAGCGCGGATTCTCGTTCCGCTTCGACGCGCCGCTCGACATGCGCATGAACAAGCGCGCTGGACGCACCGCTGCCGAGATAGTGAACACGTACGACGAGGAACAACTCGCCGACATCTTCTACATCTATGGCGAACTGAAGAACTCGCGACGCATAGCCGCAGCGCTCGTCAAGGCGCGTCAGCAGGCGGAGATAAAGACAACGAAGGATTTTCTGGCTGCCGTGGAGCCTTTTTTCAAGCGCGAGCGAGAGAAAAAGGACATGGCGCGACTCTTTCAGGCATTGCGTATTGAAGTGAATCACGAAATGGATGCGCTGCGCGAGATGCTGCTCGCAGCTACCGAACTGCTCGCCCCCGGCGGACGACTCTCGGTGATAACCTACCACTCGCTCGAAGACCGCATGGTGAAGAACATCATGAAGTCGGGCAACGTGGAGGGAAAGGTGCAGCAGGACTTCTTCGGACGTATCGAGACGCCGTTCCGCCTCGTCAACAACAAGGTGATACTGCCCTCGGAACAAGAACAAGAAGAAAACCCACGCAGCCGCAGCGCAAAACTAAGAATTGCTGAAAAGAAATGAGACAATGAAAGAAGATAACCCCATAACAGACGCCATAAAGGTGGATGTGACCAACACAGAAGACAACGCTAAGGGCGAACAGACGACTGGCGAAACGGCTGCTGCAGCAGAGCCTGCAGCCGACAAACCGACAGCGCAAACAAAGACAGCGACCGCACCAGAAACGGCGGACGATGAGGAAGGCGCACCGTCGCTGCGCACAATCATACGACAGCAAGCCATAGAAGACGAACTGCCGCTGACGAAGAACGTGACGCTGGGAAAGATTCTCGGTGGCGAAATGCTCAACACGCAGTTCCTGCGACAGCAGATATGGGTGATAGTGTTAATAACGCTGTTCATCATCGTCTATATCTCGAACCGATACAAGTGTCAGCAGAACCTCATCAAGATAGACAATCTGCAGAGCGAGCTGGAGAACGCAAAGTACAGAGCACTCTCAAGTTCGAGCGACCTCACGCAGCAGACTCGCGAGAGCAAGGTGCTCGAACGCCTGCACAACGACAAGGACAGCACGCTGCACATACCTACGCAGCCACCGTATATAATAACTATTCCTAATCAAGAAGAGAAATGAGCAAGTTTGATAGCAAGAAAGTAATGCCACGCTATGCGTTCCTTGCCGTTATAATGACGCTGGTGGCTATAAGCGTGCTGGGAAAGACGCTGTATATAATGACGGCAAAGCGCGCATACTGGGAGGAAGTGGCAGACCGCGTGAAGGTAGACAGCCTCAAGACGCAGCCTATGCGCGGAAACATACTGAGCTGCGACGGACAACTCATGGCGTCGTCGCTGCCGCAATATAACATATACATGGACTTCAAGGCGCTGCGCGAAGCGAAGAAGGACACGCTCTTCTGCGAGAAGATCGATTCTATCTGCACAGGGCTCAACGCTATCTTCCCCGACCGCACGGCGGCTGAGTTCAAGAAGCATCTCATGGAGGGTTTTGAGCAGAACAAGCGCCACTGGCCCGTGTGGAACCGACGCATCAACTACAGCACGTTCTCAGAAGTGAGGCGTCTGCCCGTGTTCTGTCTGAAAAGCAATCAGAGCGGTTTCCACTGGGAGGAGCATAACGCTCGCAAACTGGCGTACGGTTCGCTCGCAGGCCGCACCATCGGAAAGATGTTCGGCGCGAAGGATACCGCACAATGCGGCTTGGAACTCTCGTACGACTCGCTCCTTAGAGGCGTAGAGGGCATCAGACATAGACGCAAGGTGCTGAACAGATATCTCGACATCACGGATACGCCGCCGGAGAACGGCGCCGACATCGTCACTACTATCGACGTGTCGATGCAGGACCTCGCCGAACGCGCGCTGCTCAAGGAGCTGCGACTCATCAACGCCAATGTGGGCGTGGCTATCGTGATGGAGGTGAAGACCGGCGACATCAAAGCCATCGTCAATATGACGAAGTGTGACGATGACGACTATCACGAGATAAAGAACCACGCTATAAGCGACTTGCTCGAACCGGGTTCGGTGTTCAAGACCGCAAGTATAATGGTGGCGCTCGACGACGGAGTGGTCGACACAACCTACCGCGTGGAGACTGCCGGCGGCGTTTGGCCGATGTATGGCAGAGAGATGAAGGACCACAACTGGCGACGCGGCGGATACGGTATGCTCACTCTGCCGCAGACGCTCATGGTGAGCTCCAACATCGGCGTCAGCCGCATCATCGATGACCACTATCACAACACACCAGAGAAGTTTGTGCAGGGCATATACCGCCTCGGACTCGCCGACGACCTGCACATTCCGCTGCAAGGTGCATCGCCAGCACGCATCCGAATGCCGAAGAAAGATTCGCGAGGCAAGCAGTATGTCAACTGGAGCAAGACCACTCTGCCCTGGATGAGCATCGGCTACGAGACGCAGGTGCCGCCTATCTCCACTCTTACCTTCTACAACGCCATTGCCAACGGCGGAAAGATGGTTGCGCCGCGCTTCGTGAAGGCTGTGATGAAGGACGGAGTCGTAATAAAAGAGTTCGACCCCGTAGTGCTGCGTGAGCAGATAGCCAAGGAGTCGACGATAAAGAAGATAACCACGATACTTGAGCACGTAGTGAGTCAGGGTCTCGGAAAGAAAGCCGGCTCGCAGTCGTTCCTCGTCGCAGGAAAGACCGGAACGGCTCAGATCTCGAAAGGAGCCGCCGGCTATAAGAGCGGACAGATGAACTATCTGCTGTCTTTCGCCGGCTTCTTCCCCGCATACGAGCCGCGCTACAGCTGCATCGTATGCATACAGAAGTCGGGTCTGCCGGCTTCGGGCGGCGGCATGAGCGGCGTTGTGTTCCACGACATCGCAGAAGGTATCATGGCGCAGAGCCTCAAGCTGGAGGCATCTGACGCCCGCGACTCGCTTTCTGTTCTCATCCCGCAGGTTAAGAGCGGCAATGTGCTGGCTGCAAGCTATGTGCTTGAACATCTCGGCGTGAAGCAGCGCACAGACTGGGACGGCTCTTATCTCAACGGAAACCCCATCTGGGGACGCGCCGACGAGAGCGACAGAAGTGTCATTCAGCTGAAACGCGTAAACGAAGGCGACAAGTCGGTAATGCCCGACGTTCACGGCATGGGAGCTCGCGACGCCGTCTTTCTTATCGAGAGCAGAGGCGTAAAGGTAAGGCTCACGGGCAGAGGAAAGGTGACGGAGCAGAGCATCGGCGCAGGAGAAAGAATAAAGAAGGGCATGGTATGCTCGCTTAAACTCGGATAAAGAACAAAGATATATGAAACTTAAAGAATTGCTTAAGAACATCACCGTTCTTGCTGTTAAAGGCAGCGATGATGTAGAAGTGACGGGTGTCAACATAGACTCTCGCCGTATCAAGGACGGACATTTGTTCGTGGCAATGAAGGGCACTCAGGTAGACGGACACAAGTTCATACCTAAGGCGGTGGAGCTCGGCGCAAAGGCTGTGCTCTGCGAGGAAATACCAGAACAAACCGACGAAAACGTAACTTATGTTCGGGTGGCAAGCACCGAAGACGTAGTGGGTGAGGTGGCAACAACGTTCCACGGCAATCCTTCTACCAAGCTGAAGCTCGTAGGAGTGACCGGAACGAACGGTAAAACCACTATCGCCACCTTATTATATAATATGTTCTCGAGGATGGGACATAAGTGCGGACTGCTTTCTACCGTGTGCAACTACATCGTTGACGAGGCTGTGCCGGCAGACCACACGACGCCAGACCCGATAGCGCTGAACGAACTGCTTCACCGCATGGTGGATGCAGGCTGCGAGTACGCCTTCATGGAGTGCTCGTCTCACGCCATAGCGCAGAAGCGCATCGGCGGACTCACTTTCGCCGGCGGTCTGTTCACCAATCTCACACGAGATCATCTCGACTATCACAAGACTTTCGAGAACTACCGCAACGCGAAGAAGGCTTTCTTCGACATGTTGCCCAAAACTGCCTTCGCCATCACCAACGCCGACGACAAGAACGGCATGATTATGGTGCAGAACACTAAGGCTCAGGTGAAGACCTACTCTATACGCAGCGTGGCTGACTTCAAGGCTCGCATAATAGAATGTCACTTCGAGGGCATGTATCTCGAGATTGACGGCAGGGAAGTAGGCGTACAGTTCATCGGCAAGTTCAACGTGAGCAACCTGCTGGCTGTCTACGGCGCGGCAGTTATGCTCGGCAAGAAGCCCGAAGACGTGCTCGTCGTGATGAGTACGCTGCACAGCGTGAGCGGACGTCTCGAACCTATCCACTCGCCGGAGGGCTACACCGCCGTTGTCGACTATGCCCACACGCCGGATGCTCTTGAGAACGTGCTCAACGCCATACATGAGGTGCTCGACGGAAAGGGCGAGGTAATCACCGTATGCGGAGCCGGCGGCAACCGCGACAAGGGAAAGCGTCCGCTTATGGCGCAGGAGGCTGTGAAGCAGAGCGACCGCGTGATTATCACAAGCGACAACCCGCGCTTCGAGGAGCCGCAGGACATCATCAACGACATGCTCGCCGGACTCAACGCGCAGCAGATGAAGAAGGTGATAACCATTGTCGACCGCCGCGAGGCTATACGCACCGCCTGCATGATGGCAAAGAAGGGCGACGTAGTGCTCATAGCCGGCAAGGGACATGAGAACTATCAGGATGTAAAGGGTGTGAAGCATCACTTCGACGACCATGAAGTGGTACGTGAGTGCTTTTAGAATTTAAATTCAAAACTCAGAAATGTTATATTATCTTTTTCGTTTCCTCGAAGAATACGGCATTAGTGGCTCGCACATGTGGGGCTACATTTCGTTCCGTTCGCTGTTGGCGCTGATATTGTCGCTCGTTATCTCGGCATGGTTCGGCGAGAAGTTTATCAAGTATCTCAAGCGCAAGCAGATTACTGAGACTGCGCGCGACGCAAGCATCGATCCGTTCGGTGTGAAGAAGATAGGAGTGCCGTCGATGGGCGGTGTCATCATCATCGTCTCTATCCTTGTGCCGGTGCTTCTGCTCGGACGACTGCGCAACATCTACCTCATATTGATGATTGTCACCACGCTGTGGCTCGGTGTGCTGGGCGGCATGGACGACTTCATAAAGATATTCCGCCACGACAAGGAAGGCTTGAAGGGCCGCTACAAGATAGTAGGTCAGGTGGGTATCGGTCTGATAGTGGGTCTTGTGCTGTGGGCGTCGCCAGACGTCAAGATGAACGAGAATCTCGTTTACGAGCGTCAGGGTCAGGAGATAGTAGTGAAGCATCAGAGCGAAGCGCACAAGTCGCTAAAGACAACTATCCCGTTCGTCAAGAGCCATAACCTCGACTACTCGCGCATTACGAGCATCTTCGGCGAGCACCGCGTTGCGGCAGGCTGGATATTGTTCGTGATAATGACCATCATCGTGGTGACAGCGGTGAGCAACGGCGCCAATCTCAACGACGGTATGGACGGCATGTGCGCCGGCAACTCCGCCATCATCGGTGTGGCGTTGGGCATACTGGCGTATGTAAGTTCGCATATAGAGTATGCGAGCTATCTTAACATAATGTACATACCGGAGTCGCAGGAGCTTGTGGTGTTCCTCTGCGCCTTTGTGGGTGCGCTGATAGGCTTCCTCTGGTACAACGCCTATCCGGCTCAGGTGTTCATGGGCGACACCGGCTCGCTCACAATCGGCGGTATCATCGCCGTTACTGCGATAATCATCCACAAGGAGCTGCTTCTGCCGATACTCTGCGGCATCTTCTTCGTGGAGAGTCTGAGCGTCATACTGCAGGTCTACTACTACAAGCTGGGCAAGCGTCGCGGCGTTAAGCAGCGCATCTTCAAGCGCACGCCTATCCACGACAACTTCCGCACGCAGGCTTCGCAGCTCGACCCCGACTGCAAGTATCTCATCACTCGACCGAAGGGTGCATTCCACGAGTCGAAGATTACGGTTCGCTTTTGGATTACGACGATAATCCTGGCGGCTATGACCATTATAACATTAAAGATTAGATAGGAAGGGTGATGAGATGTTGAGATGGTGAGGTGTTGAGATGTTGACATTTCCATTGTTATGTTGAGATGTTTGCATTTCCAATGTTTCTGAATCGTCTCATTTCTCAGCAGAAATACATCTTTCTTGGTTCTAAAATCATAAAACAATGAAAAGAATAGTTATTCTTGGAGCCGGCGAGAGTGGAGCCGGTGCCGCAGTGTTGGCAAAGAAGGAAGGTTTCGACGTGTTCGTTAGCGACATGTCTGCCATCAAGGACAAATACAAGAAGCTGCTCGACGACCACGCCATCGAGTGGGAGGAGCGTCAGCATACCGAGGAGAAGATTCTCTCTGCCGACGAAATCATCAAGAGTCCGGGCATACCGAAGGAGGCTCCGATGGTGAAGGCTGCGATGGAGAAGGGCATACACATCATCAGCGAGATAGAGTTTGCGGGTCGCTACACCCACTCGAAGATGATCTGTATCACCGGCTCGAACGGCAAGACGACAACGACGTCGCTCATCTATCATATCTTCAAGACGGCAGGCTACGACGTGGGCTTGGCGGGCAACATCGGACGCTCGCTTGCGCTGCAGGTGGCTGAGGATCCGCACGAATACTACATCATAGAGCTTAGCTCGTTCCAGCTCGACAACATGTACGACTTCCACGCCAACATCGCCATCCTGCTGAACATCACGCCCGACCATCTCGACCGCTACGACTACTGCATGCAGAACTACGTGGACGCGAAGATGCGCATCATACAGAACCAGACCGACAAGGACTCGTTCATCTACTGGAACGACGACCCAGTAATCAAGCGCGAGCTGGAGAAGTACGACATCAAGGCTATACAGTATCCGTTCTCGGAGCTGAAGGAGAAAGGATCTATCGGCTATATGGAGGACGGCGAGTATACCATCGAGAAGCCTACGCCGTTCAACATGGAGCAGGAGGAGCTGTCGCTCACGGGCAAGCACAACATATACAACTCGCTGGCTGCGGGCATCGCGGGCAACATCACGGGCATCAAGAAGGACGTGATACGCCAGAGCCTGAGCGACTTCCCGGGCGTGGAGCATCGTCTGGAGAAGGTGTGCAAGGTAGGCGGTGTGCAGTATGTCAACGACTCGAAGGCTACGAACGTAGACGCCTGCTGGTATGCTCTTGAGAGCATGAAGACGCCTACTATCCTCATCATCGGCGGCAAGGACAAGGGCAACGACTATAACGAGATTCTCGATCTGGTGAAGCAGAAGTGCAAGGCGCTTGTGTTCCTCGGAGCCGACAACAAGAAGCTGCACGACTTCTTCGACAACGTGGGCGTGGAGATTCGCGACACCCACTCGATGAAGGACTGCGTGGCGGCTTGCTACGAGCTGGCTGAGCCGGGCGACACCGTGCTGCTCAGTCCGTGCTGCGCAAGCTTCGACCTCTTCAAGAATATGGAGGACAGAGGCGAGCAGTTCAAGACGTTGGTGAGAGGGCTGTAATAAGGTGTTGAGGTGTTGAGATGGTGAGGTGGTGAGAAATGTGTTGAGGTGTTGTGAAAGGTGTTGATGTGGTGGTGTGATGGTGTTATGTTGAGATTTGTATTGCTAATGTCAACACCTCAACACCTCAACACCTCAACATCTCAACATAACACCATCTCAACATCTCACCATAACATCACACATCTCACCATCTCACCACAACAACACCTCAACATAAAATAGCAACAAGCAATGATAAACAAGACATTAGGCAATATATTCAAAGGCGACAAGGTGATATGGATGGTGTTCTTCTTCCTGTGCCTTGTCAGCATCATCGAGGTGTATTCGGCTTCGTCGCAGCTCACGTATAAGGCGAGCAGCTATACGGCGCCGGTGCTGAAGCATATCATGCTGATCGTGATCGGAATAGTCTGCATGGTGGTGACGCTCAACGTGAAGTGCAGATACTTCAAGATGGCTACGCCGTTCGTACTGCTTTTCGCTGTAGTCACGCTGCTATGGGTGGCTATTGCTGGCGCCTCCACCAACGGTGCGCAACGCTGGATAGTACTCTTCGGCTTACAGTTTCAGCCGTCGGAGATAGCGAAGGGCGCTATGGTGCTGGCAACGGCGCAGATACTGAGTGCGTTGCAGACGGAGAATGGCGCCGACAAGCTGGCTTTCAGGTATATACTGATGGTGTGCCTCCCCATCGTGCCGCTCATCATGGTAGAGAATCTGTCGACGGCTATGCTGCTCTGCTTAGTGATATTCATGATGATGCTGCTCGGGCGTGTTCCGGCGCGGCAGTTGGGTGCGCTTCTGGGCATCGTGGTGCTGGCTGTGGCACTCCTGGTGTGCTGCGTCATGGCGTTCGGTACCGACGAGGAGGCGCAGAAGCCCGCTAACCAGACGCTTACCGAGCAGACTATAGAGCAGAAGAAGGAGGATAAAAGCACTGTAGAGAGGGTGTTCCACCGCTTCGACACGTGGAAATCGCGCATCAACAAGTTCCTCGCCCACAAGGATGTGGCGCCGAAGGACGTAGACCTCGACAAGGACGCTCAGGTGGCGCACGCCAACATCGCCATTGCTACGTCGAACATCATGGGAAAGGGACCGGGCAACTCCGAGGAGCGCGACTTCGTGTCGCAGGCGTTCAGCGACTTCATCTACGCCATCATCATCGAGGAGATGGGCATCTTGGGCGCTACGGGCGTGGCTATGCTCTACATCATACTGCTGTTCCGCACGGGGCGCATAGCCAGCCGCTGCGAGAACAACTTCCCGGCGTTCTTCGCCATGGGACTGGCGCTGCTGCTCGTGACGCAGGCGCTGTTCAACATGTGTGTGGCTGTGGGCTTGGTGCCGGTGACGGGTCAGCCGCTGCCGTTCATCAGTAAGGGCGGTACGGCGACCATCATCAACTGCGTATACATCGGCGCGATACTCAGCGTGAGCCGCTCGGCGCAGCGCAAGCAGGAGATAATAGCAGACACGAACGTAGCGTAGGCTTTCAGAGTGCTGAAGCCTTCGAATCGGAAAGTAGAAGCAAAACATACGTACAATTCCCGCAGCGCTGGAATGCAATTACAGCATATATGTAACAACACTACATCATATCGGTAATTGCATTCCAGCGCTGTGGGAATTTTTTTGTTCTATACGTACGTTTAAGTCCGTTCTGCGCATTCAAGCAATAGGGTCTCAGAGTGTAGGTTGCAATCGGTTGCACATTAATTAAAAAAAGCGTAATAAAAAAAGCACAATAATCTACATTATCAGGAAAAATGATTAACTTTGTAAGTTGAAAGAAATGTGAGCAAATGGAACAGGAATTAAGAGTCATTGTTAGTGGCGGCGGCACCG
>ULPT01020881.1_pt1 | contig 16453 bp, 23 predicted proteins | sample 1953751 | NCBI WGS metagenome assembly ULPT01 (sample SAMEA4835636, study PRJEB28245) | human gut metagenome | biome: gut microbiome; material: fecal sample | place: Denmark | collected 2008
CTTATATACGAGATAATAAATTGTTCTTGGGTTTAACAATGAATGGAAGCAATAGATATTTTCAAGTCCCAGATGATTACCCTTTGACTGAAAAAACTGGGAAAATTGAAAATGGTAAAAAATTTGCTTTTGTTAAAAGTGTTGTGTGGTTTACAAATTTTGATATAAATAATGTTAGGGATGAAATTCATTTATACAAAAATTATTCAAATTTAGAATATAAAACATATGCTAATTTTAATGCAATAAATGTTGATAAAGTTACAGATATACCCGTTGATTATTATGGGTTTATTGGAGTTCCAATAACTTTTTTACATAAATACAATCCAAATCAATTTGAAATTATTGGCTTAGGAATTTCAAATTCGGGACTGGAAATAGGTGTTAAGCCATATTTGCCAGAGCATAGAAAATATAGAAAAGAAATACAACACCGTGCTGCGGTCGATGGAGATTTATATTTTGTTGATAAAAGTGGTGCCATAGATGTTCCATATTCAAGAATAATTATAAGGAGAAAGAAATAATGCAAATTAAATTACATGAGATAACAATAAGAGATGTTTTTAATGGATATAAAGATAGTCAAGAAAATGGTGTTGTTGGTTTTGGTGGTAAACTCAATATTCGTCCAGCATTTCAAAGAGAGTTTGTATACAAAGAGAAGCAAAGAGATGCGGTTATTGAAACTGTCAAACAAGGTTTTCCACTCAATGTTATGTATTGGGCGGAAACTGATGATGGTAATTATGAATTACTTGACGGACAACAAAGAACAATTAGTATTTGTCAATATGTAAATGGGGACTTTTCTCTTAATAGTCGTGCTTTCCATAACCTTACAAAGACAGAACAAGAACAAATTTTAGATTACAAGCTTATGATTTATATTTGTAAAGGTAACGACAAAGAAAAACTTGATTGGTTTAAGATAATTAATATTGCTGGTGTTCAATTAAAAGAACAAGAATTAAGAAACGCCATTTACACAGGCCAATGGTTATCTGACGCAAAAAAATATTTTAGCAAAAATGGTTGTGTTGCATATCTTCTTGCCAACAAATATCTTAATGGAGAAGTAAATCGTCAAGATTATTTGGAAAGTGCGTTAAAATGGATTTCAGCTAGAGATAATATCAAATTGGAAGATTATATGTCTATTCATCAACATGACACACATGCAACACCACTTTGGCAATATTTTCAAAATGTTATTAATTGGGTGCAAACAATATTTCCTAAATATCGTAAAGAGATGAAAGGTCTTGAATGGGGGTTGATGTTTAATAAGTATTCAAGTAAAAATTATAATCCGCAAGAACTGGAAAATAGAATTGTTGAACTTATGCAAGATGATGATATTACAAAGCGTTCTGGCATTTATGAATATCTTTTAAGTGGCGATGAAAAACACCTGAATATCAGAGCATTTACAGATAATGAGAAACGTAAAGTTTATGAAGCTCAAAAAGGAATTTGCCCACATTGTGTAAATGAACATAGGGAAAAAACACATTATGAGATTGAAGAGATGGAAGCGGATCATATAAAACCATGGTGCGAAGGTGGCAGAACTGAGGTTTCAAATTGTCAGATGCTTTGTAAAGAACATAATCGCAGGAAGAGTAGTCATTAATAATGGAGGATTGGTATGTCAAAAGGAATAATTTATGTTTGTTCTACAAATGTTGATGGATTGTTAAAAATCGGTAGAACAAAAGATTTTGATGAAAGAATGAGAAAACTTGAGAGTGATGGCTATGCAAACGCAAATTGTTTAAAAAGAGAATTTGCTATTGAGGTCGACAATCATGAGGAAGTTGAGGAGCTTTTACATACAATTTTCGCACATTGTAGAGCAGGTAAGGCTGAATTGTTTGCAGTTGATTTAAATATTGTTAAACAACTTTTAACATCTCTTCAGGGGAGGAAAATTTACCCTAAAAATGAGACAAAACAGGAGGTTTTTGAAGCGGCGACTGAAATTGTTCAAAGTAGAACGATTCCGGATGGTTTGTATTCTTATGAAACAAGGGTTAGAGAATTAGAAGAAAAACTTTATGCAAAAATGAAAATAGAAGATGGAAAGTTCAAGCTTTTAGCTGGCTCATCTATAGCAACATATAAACAATTGAATTCTCCTTCATGGGTTGCTTTGAGAAAGAAAATTAAAGTGAAAGATGGTGTACTTGTAGAAGATGTTGAATGCTCTTCTCCATCAATGGCGGCATCTTTTGTGGCGGGTCATCCAAAAAATGGATGGACTTCTTGGAAAAATGTGAATAATGAATATATTGACATATATAGGCAAAGAAATGTAGATAATGAAGATTAATAATTATGTATATAGATTCTTATCAGGTATATATATTTTGTCTGCAACTTGAATAGCTTTATAAGAAACACCATCTATTTCGTAGGTGGTGTTTTTTGGTTTTCCTTTTGCATTTGCTCGCAAGATAACATGTTCTTTATCTTCCTTTGCTTTTTTGATGTTTACATCAAGAAAAGTTTCATCGTTTGAAACTTCAAGAACTTTCAATCCTTTTGAGATAACAAAAGAACTGAATTGCCACATCTTTTCAAACATTCCGTTGCAATCCATTATGAAGCAGAAATCTTCTTCAGGGCAATAACCTGTAATTCTAAAATAGTTTGTCATTTTATACCTCCTAAGCGACTAAACTTTTGATTTTTTTGTTGGCGTATGGTAGCCATATTTTGTTTATGTAATTTATTACATTTTCATCTGGTTTGCTGTCATGGTCGCCATAACTTTGCAAGACTTTGTGATTTGAAAGTGAATATTCGATTGTCACAAATGGGATATCTGGATTTTCTTTGTTTCGAATAAAGAATATCAATGTTTCTTCTCTTACAAATTTTTGGTCATATCCCATTTTTCCAACACAGTGATGTAAAACATCTCCTTCTCTAATAAGATCAGCAGGCGACATAGCAATGATTGTTATGAAGTCTTCTTTTTCTCTTTGAAGTGGTAGATATTTTTTTGCTACCTTTTCAAATTGTTTATAGAATTTTTTTCTTGCTTTTTCATCTGCCTTAAGTTTTGCTGTGTTGTATTCATCAATTCTTATATCGTGCCATCTTTTGAAATCGTGTGGATAGCGATTTTTCTCATCTTCCATATTTATGTTTAGATAAGTGCAAGCTCGAAGATAGTCAATATAACTTGCTCCATCAATATCGTGTTTGAGAAGATAGTTTAAAAATTTGTCTTTTTCACCTTCATATAGAAAGTCTTTTAATTCAAGGTAATTACCTCTTTGTTCAAAGGACTTCTTAAACGATTCAAAACGATACATTTCTTGTATTGTTTTCTTTTTTTGATAGGCATGTATAAGCGATTGCATATAATAACTTGTGCTTTTGATTGTTTCAGCATTTGTTAAAAGCCATTTGCAAAACTTTTTATCTTTGTTGCATTTCTGCAAGATTGTTTTGCTTGTTGCAAGTTCTCCAAGTCCGGCTTTTACAAGAAGTTCAACTTTAGGATATTTTTCATAGAGCCTAAGATACTTAAACACATTTTGATAATGAAATTCATCCACTGCTGAATACTTGTATTGTGGGAGAGTGAGTATGTATTCTTTGTTGATATAGACAGAGAAAGGATTGAAGTATTTGTCATCTGACCAACCCCATTCATCTGATTCGAAGTATTTTCGATAAGACGAAAGTCCTTCGTTATGCCAACCAGTGACATATCCAGCTATGTTGAAATATTCCATATCTTTCACAAAGCATTTATCATTGTGAATGCCATGCACGATAACTTGTTTGTGATACCATTTGTTATATTTGTGTCTAACTGCAACGGTTACACTACACAGCTCATTCTTGAATTTTGTGAAGTATGTGTAATATCTGGTATGACCATCAGGCGAAGGATAAAGTTTTTTATCTTTCTTTTTTATCTTTTCAAGTATGTATTTTGGAATAGGTTTTATGTTTTCAATTTCAATCATTTTTCACCTCATTGCATTTCAAGCTTTCCATCAAGTTTTGAAGAAAGAATATACATAGTATGCTTATCAAAAGATTGTTCAATTTCTTCTTTTGATAACACTTCGCCAGACTCGGCATCATATGTGTATTGCATTTTTTCGGTCTTGACAGTTTCGACTTTTGTTTCTTTAACTTCAGGGGATTCTTTAATAAAATCGAAAAGTGAAGTTTGTGTATTTTGTGGCTTTCTAACTTCAATTTTGGCTTCCGGAAGTGGTTTTTTATCTATTTTTTGTTCAAATTTAGTTCCATCTTCATTGAAAAGATTGCCTTCAATCGAGTCTTCTTCAAAATAATGTATTGCCCATCCAAAGACAACTTTATCTTCAACGCAAGCATAAACTGCTCTTTTTTCAGCTTGCTTTTTAGCTTCTTCACAGGCATATTTCATAAAGTCTTCAAGTGTCTTTTTGTTGATTAATGTCTTGCCATCTTTTGTGATTTTGACACCATTGTTTATTTTGTCTGCAAGAATATCAGAAGCATTTTCTTCCAAGTATTGTTTAATCAATTCTTGTTCTCTGTTTTTTGTTTCAAGATTTAATGCTTTCATTTCATCTCCTTAAATGAAAAAGAGCTGAGTTTAATCGGACAGCCCTTCCATAGTTTTTTGAATTCAAATTTGTTTTTGACAGGGAAAACATACCAAGTTGGTGATTTGATTTTTGCTTTAGTCTTCCTGTCATATTGTTGACATTTTTCAAAATGCGAAGCCCTCCATATAGCATGCTCATAGTCATTTGTGACTAGATGCACTTTTAGTTTTTTTGAGTCTTTTTCTGTATAGCAAACTTTATATCCGAAATTTTTCATTATTGTATCCTTTTAATTCCACCACCAAATGACTTAATCCAAATGGTGCCAAATTCAGAGCATGAGTCATCATCTTTATTCCACACATATGCAAATGCATAATAGTTGTTGCTGTTGTAATGCTCAAGTAAGGTGTCCCATTCTTCTTTATAATCTGTCACGATTAAAAAGTCGTATAGTTCACCAAACTCTGTATATTCGTGGGTGATTGCATATACAGTGCAGTTATACTTTTCTTCAATCTCTTTGAGTTTGAGTAAGAGATCATCATCTTGCCAAGCCCAAAAGCCTCCAAATTGTTCAAAGTAGCAAACATCATCTGCTGTCTTAAATCCATTTATGTATGGTTTGTAAATATCAAGCTTATTGAGAATCTCAAGAGCTTTTGTTTTTCTTTCTTGTTTTGTTGTGTTCATAATTTTCTCCTTATTTAACAAATTTCGATGATGCCATTTGAATATTCTTCTGCATAGCAATCACCAATGTATTTTCCATATGCTTCAAAATCTATGAAGTTTTGAATTGGTTCTGGAATGTTGTATCCACAGCACTCAAACATTTCTTGTCCGTAGTCTGACCAATCCATGTTTTTGAATAGATGGATATCATCATCCCATCTTTCTCCGTGAGAGTTTACAAGTTCCTCAAAATCTGAATAATTTCTGCATTCAAGATATGCAAGCATTGTTTCATATTTGTAATCATTGTCTAACACTCCAGATTCTTTTAAGGTTTCGAATAGTTTTTGAGGGTGTAGGAAGTTCCAATTGCAAGTATTCGAAGGAAGTCCTTCAACATCTTGCACAAAGAGTTCTTCATCTATACCATCTAATTTGAAGCCTTCTCTTTTAAGTTCTTCTTCAATTTCGTCCCATGATTCATAATCTTCAAGACACAACCATTTTGAACCTAAACTTCTATTGTTGCATTCGTTGTATGAACCCCAAGAACCGATTACGATACTGATGTTATTCATTGTTCTTCTCCTTTTAATCATTAACATTTTCGAAATCATCTACTGCGATTTTGCTGAAAGTACAACCAAATTCGAAATAAAAATCGCCATTCTTATCTTGGATTAAGTCGTATTCACATACACTTATCTTTCCACGATCAGTAATGGCGACAGTTATTGTCTTTCGATTGAAGTTGATGTCAACAATGTTTAAGGTGATATCGCATTCACCATCGAAGAATTGAAATTCCTTAAGATAGTACTTTCTTGAATCTAATTCTTCTTTTTCTTCAATTTCCATATTCAACACCTCCTAATTAAATTTGCCTTTTGGCAGGGGATAAGTAGCATAGTTTGGTAAAGCAAAGTAAAGTGAAGGTCAGTCTGTAGGAGTCAACGAAGGAGAATAAAATATTGTGTGTTAATAAAAAAAGACCAGGTTAAAAACCTAGTCATAAAGTTTTAAGCAATATTTTATTCCGTTTACTCCTACGAAAACTTTGCTACAAAAGCCACAACAAAAGCAAATAATTAGGAGGAAATATAAAGAAAAATATTAACCATGTTGTTGCTTGGTATGTTATACTTATTATGAATGGGGGTGTAATATGCCTGGTGGATTGTTTGATGGAATGTTTCCAGATATAAATGGAGATGGGCAAGCAGATATGCTTGATTCTTTCCTTTTGAATGAAATGATTAATGATACAGAAGATTTAGAAAAGGAAACAAGAAGGAAAATTTTTAACAGAAAGAAACCTACAAAGAAGAATTATAAAAAGTAGAGAGTGAGTATGCTTGGAGCGATTATAGGGGATATTGTTGGAAGTAGATTTGAGTTTCATCCAATAAAATCAAAGAGATTTGATTTATTTTTTGGTGACGGATTCAAAAATTATGATAAAATGACAATTGAAGATTTTAATACCAAGTGCCGCTTTACAGATGATACTGTTATGACTTTGGCTGTTTGTGAAGCATTAATGGATTGTGATGGTGATTACACTTATTTAAGCGAGCTCGCAATTTATCATATGCAAGATTTGGGCAAGAGATATCCGCTTGCAGGGTATGGTGGAAAGTTTAATCAATGGCTTCGCAGCGAAAATCCTTTGCCATATAATTCTTTTGGGAATGGTAGCGCTATGAGAATTAGTGCTGTGCCATATTTTGCAAAAGATATAGAACAACTTAAAGAATTGACATATAAAGTTACTGCCGTGACACATAATCATCCAGAAGGATTGAAAGGTGCTGAAGCGATTGCAATTTGTATTTGGTTTGCAAGACAAGGAAAGTCTAAAGAGTTTATCAAAGAGTATATTGAAAAGAACTACTACAAGCTTGATTTTAATTATGATGAATTTGTCAGGGCATATAAGTTTGATGAAACATGTCAGGGGTCTGTCCCACAATCTATTTTCGCATTTTTGATTTCTGATTCTTATGAGGACACAATTAGAACAGCAATTTCAATGGGTGGAGATGCTGACACAATGGCATGTATTTCTGGTGCTATTGCTGAAGCATATTATGGACTGCCAAAAGAAATAGAGAAAGAAATGTATAGATTTCTTTCTCCAGAACTTAAAGAAATTGTTGAAGATTTTAAGCATTTTGTTGGTTAAGTTTTTTGAATTGTCGTTTATTATCAAATTCAAGCCGAGGACGTGATTTTGGATTTCTTAATCTAGAAAGAGGAGTTTTAGGATTTTTGATGTATCTTATATGTGACTCTTCTTTTTCTTTATCTTTCAAAGACCAAAGTTGTTCTAAAACAGATTTCATTGAAGCAGGACCAAAATCACAAGTAATAGAGACTTTTTTTACACTCCCATCGTTATAGTAGAAATGTAAATCTTGAGTCCATCCATCATATACAAACTTATGATATTGTTCGTGCCAGTTTTCAATAAGCGGTTGAATAATAGTAAAGACTTCTTTAATATCTTTGTGTGCAATTTGATAACTTGATTTATAACTTGGAAAGTATGAGCTGGAGTTGATGTTTGAGGTGAAAACCCTATTAGTTTTTGCGTTGATAATAAGCAAACTTTTCGAGTAAAAGTGCATGCTACCCAAACTTATAATTTTAACTTTTGTTATTCTTTTTTTCATAAAAAACCTCCCAAAATAGTTTTCAAAAATATTATAACATTTGAGTTGGGGTAATTTTGAGACAAGTCTCATGTTATAATTATAATGGAGGTGTAAAATGACTTTTGAACAATATAAAATTGAGTTAAGAAAAAATCTTGTTGATTTAGTTGGAGAAAAAAGAGCGGATAAATATATGGAAATGTATAAAGATGATTTGCAGGATATTTTTAATGATGACTGGTCAATTCCAGGCATTACTGCTGCAATTATTTGGAATTTTTATTAACACTTGGGTTGATTTTGGGACAAGTGGCATGATATAATGTTTTATGTAAAGAGGTTTTAGATGAAAGGGAAGAAAAGTTCTATTTTATATGTTTTGCAAGCACTTAAGCGTGGCTCAAGCAAAGAAGAGCCTGTTTCACAGACTACAATTGCAAAAATGTTAAAACTTAGAGGAATTGATTGCGACAGAAAAACTGTTGGTCGTGATATTGATTGTCTTATTGATTTTGGATATAAGATTACAAAAATCAAAGGTGGAGGATGTTATCTTGAAGGGGATTACTTTGCAGATAAGGAGCTTGAGATTCTTGCAAAGAGTGTTCAACTTTTGGATTTGCCATTAGTAGCGAACAAACATATGCAAGAGAAATTGATGTCTTTAAAAAAGCTAAATAAGATAGATGTGTAAGGAGTAAGTATGCTGTTTTGTGAAGAGTATTCGGACTTAAATAGCGAAATAAAAGTTATAGAAAAACCTCGTGCTGAAGATTTTGATATCGACATTGAAGATGTGAAAGAAGTATATGAGAAGAGAAATCTTGAGTGTTTGAAGACAGACAAGAGTAGTTCTTTTCAGAATAAAAAGAATAAGTATCAGGGGCTTTATTTTTTCGCAGGATTTACTTTAATAGTTGGTGTTGGTGGAATAATTGCTGGTGACAGAATCTCAACAATTGGTGGCATTATAGCATTGGTTGTTTCAATCATATTGTTTGCTTTTGGTTGGCTTGTACATACAGAATATAAAAACGATGTTTTAAATGCTAACAATTCATACAAGCAATTGAATTCATATAATGAAAATATGGAAAGGTTTATAAAATTAAATGATGAATATAATGATAAGACATTTAATGTAAGAAAACCTTATATAATTGAAATGGCTGAAGAAATAAAAAAATATAGTTATTTGGAGATGAAAAATGCCATTATAACACATTATAGGCATTTGGGATATAAGATAGAGTCACTAGGAGTAAGAAAATGGGGAGGAGTATTATTAAAAGCTACAAGTTCTAATGGAGAAAATAGATTTGGCATTTTGATTTTTCCATATAACAATCCGATAAGTGGATATGCTCTTAATGGATTGTATAATATGAAACAAGAAGAGTATGATGTACTAGAAGTTTATACAAAATTTGGCAGGTATAAACCTGATTATAGTGGAGTGCCAGATCCATTTTTTCCTATAGAAGTTTATGATTCTTTTTCTTTGGCGGAAGAAATATGGAAATCAAATACCATTTTTTATAATGCGATGAAAAAGAAACAGGAAAAGCAAAAACATACGTTTACAACTGAAGAACTTTTAGATGCAATCTTTAAAGGCAAAGGTGAATCTAAGCTTAGTGATGATGATATAGATGATTTTTTTAATGAAGATTAATGAATTGAATAAAACAGGGCGATTGATGCTCTGCTTTGTTTTACTTTGGCGAAATTTGGACATAGTTTTGTAAAAAAGTGGTTTTTTGTGCGTAATTACGCAGTTTAAAAAATATTTTTTTGTTGAGGTCCGTGTTTTTTTTGTGTGTTTTTGACACACATTATTTTTTTGTGTCCGTTTTTTTGGACGTGTTTTGCTTTACAATTTTGTTGAGATTAAACAAAAGGAGACGAAAGTATGAAAGAGTTTGACAGGATTATTGGATACGAAGAAGTTAAGAGAGAACTAATCAAAATTTGTGACACAATGAGAAATCCAGACAAATATGCAAAAATTGGATCAAGAACGCCAAAAGGTTTGTTACTATATGGAGAACCAGGTGTTGGGAAAAGTCTTATGTGTGAATGTTTAATTCAAGCAAGTGGCAGAAAAGCATATATTTGCAGGAGAGATGAAGATGACAATTTGTTTATAGGGAAAATCAGGGAGACATTTGAAGAGGCAAAAGAAAATGCCCCATCGATTGTTCTGCTTGATGACATGGATAAATTTGCCAATGATGATGATAAACACAAAGATTCTCCCGAATATGTTGCAGTTCAAGCATGCATTGACAGCGTCAAGAAAGATGAAGTTTTTGTGTTGGCAACGTGTAATGGTTTGGAAAAACTTCCAGAATCACTTTTGAGAGTTGGGAGATTTGATCAAACAATTCAGATTTCCAATCCTTGTGGTGAAGATGCGGAAAAGATAGTGTCTTACTATTTAAAAGACAAAAATTGTGCAGAAGACGTAAATGCCAAAGTGATTGCAAGGTTATTAAATGGAAATTCTTGTGCTTCATTAGAAACAATGGTGAACGAAGCTGGTATTTATGCAGCATATGCAAACAAAGAAAAAATTGAAAAAGAAGACATGATTGCTGCTGCACTGAAAATTATTTATAAGGCGCCAGAGAGCATGAAAAAACAGAATGAAGAAGTCTTAAAACTTACTGCAATTCATGAAGCCGGACATGCTGTGGTTACTGAAATATTGGAGCCGGGTGCTGTAAGCATTGTATCCATACGAAACAATACTGGCGAAATTGGAGGAATCACTGGATATGCAAGAAATGATGATCTTTATTTTAATAATTATGACATGATGCAAGATCGCGTGATAATGTCTCTTGGAGGCAAGGCTGCCACGGAAATTTGTTTAGGAATTGTGGATGCCGGGACAAGAGATGATGTTGACAGGGCTTTTCATATAGTGGGAAGATTTGCAAGATGCATTTCTGCTTATGGATTTGAATATTTTGAAGATTATAGTTCCTCACACAAGAAAGAAGATGAACTATCATCACGAGTGGCTCATGAGGTAAGTAATTATTATCTTAAAGCAAAAGAAATCATCGCAAAAAACAGAGAATTTTTGGATAAGCTTGTTCAGGCTCTTCTTGAAAAAGAAACACTGCTTACAGATGATGTTCAAGCAATTAAACAAACATGCAAGATTGTTAATTGTTAAGAAGGTGAGATATGAAGGGATTTTTTAAGTTACATAGAGGTGAAATTACAGGTGTGATTTGTGGCAGTTTTTATAGAGATTTGTTAATAAGAGGGGTTTTGACAAAGTTGGGGCACAGAACAATGGTTTGGAGCAAAAATGCTGAATTTTTGCCTTGTGCATCCATCCCTTTGCGATATGGATGTGATTTGATTGAACTATTTAAAGATTTAGAACAATACTTTGATCTTTTGATGATTGATTGTCTGTATGATTACTTTGATGTTGACAATGTGAAGAAATTTTTACAGTGGATTAAAACTGATGAAAAAGCGAAAGAAAAAACGATTCTAATTTTCTTTAAGCAAAAGTCAGATATTTTTGACAATGCAAAAGGAAAAGAGCTTGATTCGTTTGTTAATTTGAAAGACGATATTTTGGCATGTTCTGACAATCTTTATTCTCTTACTCGTGAATGGGACATGGGGAGAGTATATTGGCTTAACGATTTACAAACTGCCAAGAAATTAAAAATGGTCCACGAAGGTGGATACTTGATGGGTTTTTTCAAAAATGTTTTGGATTGAGTGGGTTTTCTGCTATACTGATTGTGGAGGAATGTGACAATGGCGAGTGATTCTGCAAAAAAATTATTGATCCTATATATATTGCAAATACTCAGAAATTATAGTGATGAAAATCATCCTTTGAAACAGCAAGATATTATTGACAAAATTGAAAGTCAATATGGAATGATTTGTGAAAGAAAATCTGTAGGGGCGAACATTGAGCTTTTGATTGACTTTGGTTTTGATATAATCAAAGTCCCAAAACAAGGAGTATATCTTGGGGAAAGAGAACTTGAACCAAGTGAGATTTCTTTTCTTGTGGATGCGGTTTTTTCAAGTAGGTCAGTTGATAGCAAAAATGCTCAAAGACTATCTGAAAAACTCTCAAAGTTTTTAAGTCAAAACGAACGAAGAAAGTACAAGTATGTTTACAAGTCAGATCAGATTGTAAGAACAGATAACAAACAACTCTTTTATACCATCGATGTTTTGAATGAAGCAATTGAAAAAGGTGTGCAGGTTGAATTTAATTACAATCGTTATTATTTTGACAAAGATAAATTTGAAAAGCAAAGCAAAAAGAGATATGTTATCAATCCATACTTTTTGATTAACAATCAAGGGCGATATTATTTGGTATGCAATTATGATTATTTCAACAAAATTGCAAACTACAAAGTTGAGTTGATTAGTGATATAAAAGTGCTTGATAAACCAAGAAAACCGATTACGAAGTTAGAAAATTGCGAAAAAGGCATTGATATTGCCAAGTATGCAAATGACAATATTTATATGTTTAGTAATAAAGCCATTAAAGCTACACTGAAAGTTGAAAATGATTATTCGGCAGAATATATTGTTGAATGGTTTGGAAAAAAAGTCGATTTCTATCAAAAGAATGGAGAAACATTTGTTGATGTTTCAGCAAACGAAGATGCACTTGTTTTCTGGTGTTTGCAATATGGTGGCTCGGTTGAACTTGTTTCTCCACAAGAGACAAGAGACAGAATAAAAGAGTATGTCGAAAAACTTAGGGGGAAGTATGAAAAATAAGAATGATGCAATTGATGACAAGATATTTGATTTCGTTTATACGATTGCTATGAGGGATGCAACACTACAAAAAGCTTATCCTGGTAATAAAGGTGAAAAAAAAGCCTTAGCAAAAAACTATCCAATGGCGAAAAATCAAGTCAAAGAATTTGTTAACAATATCTTGGATGGTAAGTATAAAAAGATTGGAAAAAGGGATGAGTACGATAAAGACTTCTGTGAATTAGCACTAAATGTCACTGAGATTCTTCCCCCAAAATTTACTTTGGGAAATGCGCAGAAACTTATAAATATGACCATAAAGTATTTTTACATAATGACTTATCATAATCCAAAGTTGAGGGGAAACTTTGTTAATTGTCATTGTCCTATGGATAGTCAGCTGATTAAAACGGTTAGAAAACAATATTGCAAGAAAAACAAAAAACGTAAGTGGCCTGCCTTACCAAGTGGTACAAGATGGAGCCAAGTGCAAGACTTAAAAGGTGGAGTGTATAAAGTATTTCAAGATGAAATACGAAAATTTTGTGACGAACAAAACAATGAGTGTTTAAATCCAATTGAATATGACTATAAAAATTGGAATAATGATAGCATTTTTAGTGGAGATGTTGGTGGAGATGATTAATGAGCGATTTCAAAATGGAGATGATTTGGCAGAATTGAGGAAATGTATATCCAAAATTCCAAAGAAAAAAGAAGGATTTTTTGACTTAATTTCTTGTCGTGAAGTGTTTGTTTCGCAGTGGCTCGCTTATTTGTTTGACGAGACAAAATGTGGATGTGGACGAGAATGTGTCAAGGCTCTTTTGAGGTCAGTTTTGGTAAATCACAAAATTGATGATTATGTGTTTGAGGAAGTGAAAACAGAGGTTGCCACTTTTGATGACAAGAGAATTGACATTTTGATTAAATTTGACAAATTGTGGATTGTGATTGAAAACAAAATTTATTCTGGAGAACATGACAACCAAACACAGATATATTATGACTACATTGAAGGAAAGAGAGAAGGAAAAGAAGTTGTTTACATTTATTTAAAACCTATCAAAGAAGAACCGAGTTGCAAACATTTTGTGAATTTGACATATCAAAAATTGATTGCGGAGTTAAAAAACATCACAAATTTAGATTTTGTTGAGAAAGAAAAGTATAAGTATTTGAAAGAATTTATTGAAAGTGGGGAGAGGTTTGTGGAGAATTACGAGGTGACAGAAAGAGATCAATTATACTTCAATAATTATAAGATGATTGATGAACTGGTCAAAGATTATAATGATAAAAATGAAAGATTGAAAAAGAACATTGCAGATGAAATCGAAAAGTTATTGGAGAAGAAATATCCAAAAGATAAATTTAAGACAAATCACAAATCTACATATATTCAAATTTTCAAAGAAGGCTGGAAGAACAAAAAAGATGATGGAGTTCATTTTGAAATCCAGTTTTTAGATCCAAAGCATTTGGTTTTAAATCCAAAAGTTGACTTTAAAGTGGTGTTGCATGTTGAAAAAATGATTGATGATAAACAGAGAGAAAAACTTGCAAAGGTTGGAGTTGTCCATAATACAGAATTCAAAGAAGTTAGATTTGATTTTAGCGATTGCGCACTTGCAAAAGATCTTGTTGAAATCGTTGCAAAAGGGTTATATGAAAAAGGATTGAAACATTTTATAGATGAATATGCAGAAAAAATCGATAAAGTTTTGCGTTCCTAATCTTGAATTGGAAGCAAAAGATTTGCCATTTGACAACTTGAAAATGGATAAGAAGTTTGATTTGGAATATATCAAATATCTTCTTTTTCGTGCCTGTGGTGGAGATGATGAACATAGGGGAATTGTTGAGCTTGATTTGGATGTTGTAAACGGCTTTTTGCAAGATAAACGAGAATGCAAAGTGGAGATAGTGGAAACAGATGATGTTATTGGGTTTGATAAATGCTTCAAAGTAGATGAAAAGGTTTATTCAATTTTGCTTATTGAGTCAACAATGAGAGCAAGTGTGAAAGATATCACACCTTTGTGTGCAAAAGCTCAAGAAAGAGATGTCGCATTTGCTTGGCTTATTAATGAAAATCTTAAAAACAAGTTCAGATTGACTTATTTGTATAAATAAGTGGAGTGGAAATGGATAGATGTCTTGAATTACACAAAATTTTTAATGGAATGAAGAGATATGATGCCAATAATATTGACGAAATTCCGTTTAACAACGGAGTCTATATTTTTTTTGAAAAAGGTGAGAAATATCATGGCATGGACAGAATTGTAAGAGTTGGAACTGATACAGGGCAAAATAACTTAAGAAGGAGAATAAAACAGCATCTGTTAGGCTTAAACAAGGATCATTCTGTTTTTAGAAAAAACATTGGTAGGGCGTTTCTTAACAAAAAAGGAAACTACGAGTTGCTACAATATTGGAATTTGTCTTTGACTCGTAGAGAAAACAAACTTAAATATTTTGATTCTAAACAAAATGAGAAATGCAAAGCGCTTGAAAAAGAAATAACGCAATATTTGCAAAGCAATATGGAATTTGTAGCTTTTGAACTTGCCACAAAAGAAGAAAGATTAAGGTTTGAAGAGGCAATCATTTCGACGTTGTATCATGCAAAAGATTTTGTTGCCTCACAAAAATGGCTTGGCAATTTCGTTCCAACAAATATTTCTGGCAACCATATTGTTGATGCAAGAATGTGGGTGTCGCAAGGAATCAATGCTAAAGAACTCACAGATAAAGAGCTTGAAAGACTTAAACAAATATGCTATGCACAAAAATAAACCAGGGCTGAATGGTCCTGTTTTTAATATCTATAAACAGGTGGAGTTATGAGAGGAGAAAAAGAGGGGAGAGCACTAAATCATGTAAGAAGGTTTTTATTCTGTGACAAGCTGCAGCAACCAATTGTTTTTTGGGATAAATCTGTTTATGATATATCAGATAAAGAATTTATGAGTGATTATGCTTGTTATTGTAACTTTGGGTTGAAATCGTTCTATGGATTAACAGCTGATGACATGCCGGTTGTATTGAATGCTTTAAGAACTGCACAGGAGAATCCTGATGCAAGTGAGTTTCCTGACTTTATTTTTTCGAATGGTTTAATAGAGCATTTTCAAATAACAGCTTCAAAGCAGACAAAGAAGAAAGGTTCTGAAGAGAAAATTTCTGATCAAAAATTCAAAAAGAGTATGAATGAGGAACTGCAGGAATATTATAATTACTGCAATGAGAATCCTTCTTTTGATCAAATTAGATCAAAGTCTTGGACAAGAGATAATATGCCAGACTATAGCTATACATATTTATGTCAATCATTCAAAAATAATTTGGAAAAACATTTGAAAAGTTTAAACAAATATAATGGATGCAAGGATATGACAATATTCTTGATAGAAAATGATGAAGTAAACATAGAGATGTGTGAGACTTTGGGGCAGATAAATGGAGAGATGAGATGTGATTATCCTGTTAGGCAAGAACATTTTATTCGATATATGCTAAGTCGTGATAAAGATATGTTGGAGTATCTTTATACTTTTAGAGAATTCATTGATTATGTAATATACTACTATGAAGAAGGTTTTGAAATCATAAAAATAGAAAGTATGCCAGAGTTACTGAAATACATTCCACATAAATATATTATGGAACCAAGAAAAATTAAAATGACTCATAGGGTAGTGAATATTACTAGAAAATTACAATAAAAACAGGGCAGGGGATGCTCTGTTTTTTATTATACTTGGGCGAAATTTGGAC
>ULPT01050480.1_pt1 | contig 16443 bp, 3 predicted proteins | sample 1953751 | NCBI WGS metagenome assembly ULPT01 (sample SAMEA4835636, study PRJEB28245) | human gut metagenome | biome: gut microbiome; material: fecal sample | place: Denmark | collected 2008
CCGTGACGGTACCTCCCAAATCATTATAGGAAAGGGTGAGACGGATGTTGTTCTCGTAGAAGCGGGCCTGCACAGAGGTATGGCCCAGATATGCAGTGGTGTAACTCAGGTCGGTGCTCACGCATTCGTCATCCACATACCAGCCCTTGAAGGCATAGCCCTCCTTGGGTTCGGCGGTGAGTGTGACGTTCTGGTTGTAAGGCACACGGGCAACCTCTTCGCCCTCAGCCTGCGTGCGCACCTGTCGGTGCTCACTCTTCACACCGCTTTCCTGTCCGCTGTTGTCCTCATAGGTAATCCACAACTTGCCGGCATTGGCAGGATAAGCCTTGGCAGCCAGATTCACCAGTCCGCCATCATACTGTATCCAGTCGGCCTTCTTGCCGTTCTTGCCAGCGAAGTTCTCATTGTCGAGAATGGCATTGGTATGAACATCAAGCACATAGTAACCATCCTCCTGGGTGGTGGTTCCCATGTCGAGGATGAAATTGGTATTGTCATCGCTGGTGATGCTCACGGTGCTCATATCCACATTCTTGCCCTGACAGCGCATGAAGAGATCCTCATGGGTGAAGGTTTCAGGCTGGATGGGCTTGTTGAACTGCACGCTCACCTTGGCCAGCGGCTTGTCTTCGATGACCTTCGTATGGTCGGGACCAGTGATGCTCACCACCTCGAGAGTCTTCTCGGGTACAGGCACATACTCCAGCACATACTCCTCGCTGCCGTGCTCAATGTTGTCGGCAAAGTGGAGTCGGTACTCCTGCAGAGGCTCGTCACCATCGTGCAGTGTCCACTCCGACTGCCAGAAATTGCGTGTGGATATCTTCTGATTGTCGCTCCTGCGGGTGATGGAGACGAGAGCCGAACGGCCGCCTATTGGATCCTGAATGTTTCCATAGGTCCATCCATTCTTCTCGGGAGTCACCTTCAGCACGTAGTGATAGGCATCCACACGGGTTACCTGACACAGGTCGGCGTCCACAGTATTTACTTCTGCCATTGTAGCATCACTGAAGTAGAGCGCGTCAGGCAAGTCATAAGCATCGTCAATGTCATTCACGAGCCAAGCTACGAGCGAATCCTTGCCAGCCTCGGCATGCGGAACATGCAGCGAGTGTATCAACTCGTGGATAGTCACCTGGTCGAGCAGACTGAGGTCGGGGTTGTCATAACTGGTCACATGAGTGGCACTCACATTATAGTCGGTGAAGTGTCCGAGCAAGTCGCATTTCAGTTCCCACTGGGCAAACGCCTGCGACTTGGCAGGTATGGTGCCGAAGCTGGATGCTACACTTCCGCCCAGAGCAAGAGTCTTGTCGCGACCGTTGACCATGCTGGAGAGTATCTCGAAGTCGATGAGCAAGCCCTTTTCATTCTCGATAATCTCAGGCTGGTTGGTGGTGATGTTCACCTTAGTGGCATCTCCTGCACCCTTGTTATTGATAAGCAGAGCAAACTCAGCAGGCACACTGGGCTCCACCACATCAGGTGTGAGGGCGTTGTCACCCATCACATCACGCTGCATGAAGTAAGTGAGATCCAGTTCGGGACTGGGCTTCACGGTGAGAGTCACCGGGAAGAGTTCGCGTGTGAGAGTAGCTCCCGTGTAGGGGTTGGTGTAGCTGAGTGTACCGCCGAAGCTGTATTTCACAGGCTCAGTAGGAGCGGCATACTTGGTGGGGATGAAGGTTATCTTCGCCACACCAGTTCCCTTGGCAGCCAATGACCAACCGCTGGTAAGGTCAAGTTCACCGGTAAATCCATCAAGCGATGTCGGGTTGATCTGGAATTCATGGCTCGTTGCCAGGTCGCCGTCTTCATTGGTCACCTTGAGTTCAAGCTTCACATCCTTCATGGGTTCGCTCTCATGTCCGTTGGTCACAGTGAGGGTTCCCAGGAAAGCCTGACGCGTCATTGTCATCGTCTGGCTTATCTGCAAGGAGATGGATGCACACACACCAGTGGATTTCTTGCCGTTCTCAGTGTTCTTGTCAAAGTCATCCACAGAGGTCTTGAAATAGTCGGTGGTGCCAAGATGTCCCTTCTCTACGGCATTCTGATTGCACCATTTGATGACATCCTGATAGTATGTCATCTGCTGCTCAGTGTTTGTCGTCTCCTCAGATGACAGTACGCTGATAAGTTTCTCGTAGTCTTCCTCAGTAACGCCATCGGGACGGTCCTCGGCAGAGATACTACCGGTTCCTTCACCCCACTTGGTCAGTTTGTCTATGAAGCGGCTCATAGCGACAGAGTCAGCCTCAAGCCAGCTCTTGCCCCAGTAGCTGCAATCATAAAGGCGGGTCAATGCCGCCTTCATCGTATTGCCAAGCGACCAAGCCCAAGCAAGGCTGTTCATGTAATCGGGCAGTTTCTTGGTTGTGGAATATTCCCACTGGGCGTACTTGGACAAGTCCTCTACTCCATCGGGAAGAGTACTTCCTGTGGCATTCTGATTCTTCCTGGAAATGTCGGCCAAACCCTTCATGCCGGCCATCGAAGACGGGAAGTCAGAGAAACCTGGGTTGGACACACAACTACTGAAGTCGCAGTGGTCGCAATCCGCATTGACCATACCTTGAACATCTTCAACGAAGCCTTTGACCTCATTGTAATTATCCACAGCATTCTTGATGCGCATAATCTTTCCCTTACCCAAGTCCTTGATATCAGGCGTTGCCTTTGGCATGCTGTTGTAAAGGCATCTCATTCCCTTGGTAGAGCAAGCCATGAAATCGCGGTCGCAAGGATTACAGTCGGTCACAGACTTGAACACACCGCCACGACTGCCTCCACTGGCCTTTGCTTCTATTTGGCCAGAAAGGATATTGCCATAGACCTCTGCCACCTCAGGATTGAAGGTCAAGCCACCGCCTCCTCCAAGATTCTGCTGAGCACACTCCTTCAGCTTGAGCACCATATTGATATAGTCGCTCTTGTCTGTTCCTCCACAGGCAAACACCCAATCGATGAGTGCATTCACAGCACAATCCTGGAAGCCGCCAAAGCCTTCTGACTTGCGGCGCACATTGAACTTGCCGGGCACATGGGCTGCTTCACTCTTGGCAGAAATGCGGATGGGAACCACCACAGATACGCCTGGAGCAAGGTTGAAACCGTTCTCCACCAGGTTCTCGATGACGCATCCCTTGATGTCGCCAAGCCTTACGTTGACGTTGCGAGCCTGTATGAGTCCCTTGTTGGTGACTATTGCGTAGATCATCGTACTGCCGTTCTGCAGCACCTCTGTCTGTGAGATGGAGTCGGGAAGGATAACTTCCACCACGGGTTTGGGCACATTGGTCTCGTACTTCACCACGGTCTTGATCTCATATACATCCTCTACCTCGGTCTCCACAACCTCCCACGACACCTTGATAGCCTGGTAACTGAGGTTGACCACATGGCTTACAGTGGTTCCGGGGTCAACAAGCACAGTACCGCGATAAGAGTCGTGGTTGTCGGCTGTCACGTTTACATTATAATATCCCTCTGGCAACTCGGCTGTGAATTTGCCGTCGGCACCGGTTCGTCCCGAGGTGACCAGAGCATTGGTTGTCGGATGACGCACCACCACTTCGGCATTCGCCACACGCGGAGCCGTCTCATCATAGTAGGTAAACTCGTCACATACCTCCACCTCAAGAGTTCCGTTCTTTCCAGAAACGGTCTCCACACGGAACGGGATGGCAAGTCCATCGGCATTCTCTGCATTCAGGGCGATGTTTCCAGTGACGGGTACATTGAGCTGCATGTCGTCAGTGGGAGTCATGCGAAGGATGATAGTGGCCGACTCACCATTGGCCAAAGGAGCCATATTAAGCGGTGTGACGGCTGTAAGCCAAGACTGACCCTGTGGAAGAACAAGGCTCATCTTGCCTGTAGAACCGCTGCCAATATTGCGCACAGTGAATGTGAAGTCGCGCGATTCACCCTTGATCATCGTTGTCTTGATGTTGGTCTGGTCGGCTTTGAGCATTCCGATGGGCGTGAAGTTGTGGTAAGCGATGTTCATATTGAAGGTTGCTCCCTCATCGCTGCTCACTTTCACCTTCAGGATATGCCATTCCAGGTCGGTCTGAGGTGCCAGTCCCTCAATGGTGTAAGAGAGGCTGCCCAAGTCGCCACCCTCGATGAGAGGAATGCGGTTGAAGGTTACCTTCACGTCGTCGGGACAATCCTGAATCTCTGCACGTACGTTGGTAAGGGCAATGGCACTGGGATTGTAGAGCACCAGACTGTTCTCCTGGGGATAACCCAGCGTGAGCTTGTGCGATACTCCGCCTGTACTCTTGCGTCGCAGACCCAGGATGTCGAAGGCTGCCATCTCGCTGTCAAGTCCCTGGCCAGGGTAACAAGCGCCCACCGAGAAGTGTCCCAACTGCACGGATGTGGGAGTATAGGTGGTGGTGTAGGCTCCATTCTCGTCGGTCACAGGATTGAGCACCTCACGACGTGACTCATTTATAATATATACCTCCACTGTCTTGCCGGCTATGTCATTGCCTTCGAGCTGACCGGTAATGGTAATGCTCTCACTGATGTTTATCGTTGCCTTGGCAGGAACAGCAGTGGCAGTGAAGGGAGGATTGACCTTTACGGCAACCGCCTCAGAGGTATTGTTGATGTAGAGGCACTCGCTCACCTTGTTGTTCTTGTTCACATGGGCCTGCAGGCGACCGGTCTTCACCTTGTCGGGAACATTGAATGAGCAGTCCACCTGCAGTGATTCGCCAGGAGCCAGAGCCTTGCTGGTGAACATAGTATCCACAGGTACTCCGTCGAAGAAGAGTTGTACCCAAGTATCCTTGGGCAGGTCTATCACACCCTGATTCTCCACAATAACCACCGTGGAAATCTTTTCGCCCACAATGACTTCCTGCTTATCCACCTGGAAACCCGTGATGACGGCGTCGGGCAAAGTCTCATCGATGATCTGCAACCATCCCTTGGCAGCCGTAAATCCATTGGCCGAAGCGGTGATGACCACCGTCTTGCTGTCGTTGGTGACGCTGTTGGCATTGGCCTTTGCCTTGATTCTCACATAGTCGATACCGTCTGGGATGACTGCATCACCCTCAAACACCATACGAGGATCATCGCATGTGAGGGTCAGAGGCAAGCGCCCGCTCTTGCCTGTATTACGCTTGACCGTTATCCAGGTGCCTTCTTCGGAACCTTCCTTAATACCTGCCGTAGAGCAAGTAAGCGAGAGTGAAGGACCGTCGTCATCAAGTACGGTGATGGTCTTACGGGCAATTCCCTTGAGCGTTCCCGAGGGATTACAGCTGCAAGAGGACAGATATACGGCAGCCTCAACGGTATAGGTACGGTTGCCATCCACTATGGCATTATCCACCACACCTATTGTGAACTGTGCCTCTTCCACACCCTTTGACAGGGTGATGCTTCTGGTAGAATAGTAGAGACCGCCTTTGGCATCGTCGGTAAGACGGATATTCACAGAGGCATTGGTGGCAGAAGTGCGCTTGAGCTTGGCTATAATGGCCGTCAGACCGGCTCCCTCGTTGACCACATCGGGTGTGAACTCCAGAGTGATATCGGGCAAGTCGTTGTCATGCAGTATGAGAGCTGCTTCGGCCTTGTTGTAATGATCGGCCACTGCATAGAAGAGCGGAGTCTGTGTGACGTCGGCTATATCGTCATCCACCGCCTCTATCTGCACATCCACAGTGGTTTCCCCGGCCGGGACAGCCACCTCGCTTGGGAACTTGAAGCGCTTGGGCATATCGGTCGAGAGAAGCACCTTCTGCTCCTCATCTGCGGCTTTTGCCATGTTGACGATGAGTGTGAAGGTCTCTCCTTCAGTCACCTCTGCCTGGCTATAGCGCAATGTCATGGTGAGGAATTCATCGTCCAGAACGGTTATCTCCTGGCTTACCGACTCGTAGCCATTGGCTTCGGCCACTGTCACACGCTCGAGCTCTTCAGTGTTCACCTCATCATTATCTACTGCATATACATAGAAATACACTCCACTCTGTCCCTTGGGGATGGTGACAGAGGCAGGAACGTTGATGAGTCCGGTACCCAGCGCTGAGAGTGTGAAGGTTTCTTCGGTGCTCCAGTCGCCGCTTCGCTCCAGCTTCATACGTACCGGACTGCGCGAATCCTCGCTGATGGTCTTGGCATCAGAACTGATATACAGGCGCTTGCCAAGCTGGATGGTTTCGGCACTGCGGGCGGTATTGTTACCCTGATCGGCTATTATCTCGCCCAGATTGGCATTGCCCACCACGGTCACTTCAGCATATACATCGCCGTCCATACCCATTGACGAGGGGACGTAGAAGGTGGCAGAGCGGCTCAGGCGTGCTTTCTTGAGCAGAGTGGCATCGCTGCGCACTGTGCCCACAAACTTCCTGCTCTCGGTGGCTGCATCCACCAGGAATACGTTTTCAGCCCATCCTGCTACGGCGATAGAGTCACCTATGTTCTCCACAAACCAGTTCACAGTGATGCTTCCCAAGGGCTTTACGCTCTTCTCCACAGCCTTTATCTCTATGGGCCGAAGGTCGGGCGATGGGGATTTCTGTATGGTAATCAGTCCTGTGGAACTGCCTGTCTGGATGTTATCACCCTGGCGGTTGGTGAGCACCACATCGGTGATGCTTATCTCGCGGGCATCTCCGGGCTGTGCGTCAGTAGGTATCATCATGGGTATATTTACCAAGATGCCGCTGTTGCCGCCTATTGGCTTGTTCTGCATATTGACTATCACGATGGTGTAGGTGTTGTTTCCAAGTGACCTGCAGTTCACCGAGTGTCCGTTGGTATTGCGTGCTGTATTGAGCACCACGCTCATGTCTGCCTTGGAGTAAGGCAGCTTCACGTTGAACTGCGCGGCCACTATTTCGTCCTCGTTGCTCAGTTCAATAGGCACACTGACTATCTTACCTGATGCACCCTCCAGGTTCCTGGTTATCGAGAGGGTGTTATTGCCTGCCCATGCGGCCGACAGAGCGACCAGCATGAGCAGCATAAGGGTGGATATTCTCTTGTTCATAATCCTTCTTGTTATTTGATGACCACTTTACGCCCGTTCCTTATATATATGCCCTTAGGCAGTCGGGGGGTGTTGTCCAACTTGCGTCCCTGGATGTCGTAAAGCTCTGTCTGAGCCTCATCATCAGCATCCGGCCCGTCGATAGCTGTGCTCAGTCCGTCGCCGATGGCGAGTGGCATGTCGAGTGCATCCATGTCAGAAGCCTTCACCGACACTATCCCGGCACCTGCAGCAGTTATCTTCAGCAACTGGTTCTTGCCGGCTGCTATTTCATCGCCCGAGGGTGAGATGATGACCACACGCAGGCGGTCGCCCATCTGATGTGTGAACATCTGGTAGCGGTTGTGGCTCAGGCGCAATCCCACTTGCGACTGCTTTACACCCTGCAGCGTGATGTCTATTCCGCCCACGGGCTTTTCGGCATCCAGCCAAAGGCCGTTGGCCTCTATCTGCAGAGTGCCTTGAGGAGTCACACTCTCGGGTGCCGTTCTTGCCTTCACGTGCTTGGCACCCTCGCTTGCCTCGTCTGTAATGAACATGTTCACAGTGGCCACCACATCCTGTACGTTTATGATGTCGTCGGTATCGTAGGTGTTGGCCGCCAGGAAGTTGAAACTTCCGGGCTGCCATGACAATATCCTGTTGAGCGTATGTCGGGCATCGAGCACATCCACCATACCATCCACGTTGGCATCACCTTTCTTCCACGAGAGGGTACCGCGCAGACGGTTGTTCTTTGCCGTACCTTCTGCCACACGCACATACACTTCGGTGCCGCTTGCCAGACGGTAGTCGCCATTGAGCTTCAGCATGTAACGTCCGTTGTTGTAGGTCAGCGCCCCCAGGTAAGTGTCGCTCTTGGAGTAGAGGCTCAGCGTGGGATGGGCTGTGAAGTTGCGCAAAGCGTGGTTGTAACTGATGATCGAACCGGTCTCCACATTCTCGATGTAGGTGGCCATCTCCCACTCCTGCCTGGTGAAATAGGAGAGCGGGCGGAAGTCATTCTGGTTGGCCAGACTCAGGTTCTTGATTGTGGCAGGCAGAGGTCCGGCCAGCTCGGTCAGAGCACACGCGCTCATATCCAGCGTGGTGAGTGCCGGCAGCTCCTTGACAAAGGCGGGCAGATTGCCGCGCACCCTGTTTCCGCTCATGTTGAGCGATGTGAGCAGGGGCAGAGCAAAACCTTCCGTGGGCAGTTCACCCGCTACATTATTGCCAGAGAGGTTGATTGCCAGTACCCTACCATCGTTGTTGAAGGTTACTCCGGGCCAGGCTGTGCTGTTGATGGCAGGCGTATTCACTTGCCACTTCTGCTTCCATGAGGTGCCTGTAAGGCTGTTGAAGAGCACCTTCAGAGCCTCGTAGTCGTCGGCCTGCACATAGCTTTCGGCTATGCTCACCGCTGCCGATGCGGCCAGGTTGTTGCGCTCGTCACTCTCTGTCTCCTCGTTGGAATCGTCGGTCTTCAGGTAATAATACACCTGACCCACCGATGCTTCTGGAGCTTTTATAGTGAATGTAAGGTCGTATGTTCCACCTGGCTCCAGCGCTCCTCTGTGGGTTACAGCGGTCAGACGGGTAGCTGTACCCACTCCGTCGGCACTCTGACTGTAGTAGAGAGCATCGGTCCACGAGCTGCGCAGGGTGGTTCCGTTGCCCACGTTCTTCACCTTCGCTGTGATGGTGAAGGTGCGCAGTGCATTGACGGCCTCTGGCACGATGAATTCCGTGACAGCCAGATCGGCCTGCCTCTTCATGGTGAAGTTGAATATGGCACTCTCCTTCTCGTCACAGGCACCATAGGCTTTCACCTTCCACGCATAGGAGGCACCGGGCACACACTGCAGATAGATGCTGTTGGTGGTGCATTCTCTCTCGCTCCACTCGGCATCTATGTCGGTACGCTTCCAGTAGAAGGTGTAGCCGCCAGTGGCCAGACTGCCCAGTCCTGTCCAGCTGATGGGCTGGTTGCCGAAGTTTATCTCGCTTCCGTCGGCAGGTGAGTTGCAAGTGAGCACTGCATTCCTGAGCAACGGACGTACGCCTATCACGTGCTGGGTGGTGCACATGAGCACACCGTCGAGCAAGTACTCTATATTATAGGTAACACGCTGGATGGCTGTAGCAGTACTGTTGATGACCATCACGGGAATGTTTCCTGTGCCGTTGGCAACAAAGTCGGTGAGCTTGCTTCCTGCTTCGATGGAGGCATTCCACCTGACAGAAACAGACGGGCTGCTACTCAATCCGTTCAAGGTAACCTCACCGGTCGCCTCTCCGGAGCACACCATTTCCTCACTGTCTTTGAGAAGAGCCTGGGGATGGACATCCGCTCCGTTCAGAGTCACTTGTACGTTGTCAAGTATCAACAGCCGAATGAATGCCATAGCGGAACACAGGCTTTCTGCCTCGGGGGTAGTGTTAATCGCGATGGAGGAACTGGGATCGCTTGCTGCCGAAGTGAACTTCAGAGTAGCGCCCGTCTGTATGAGTTTCTGTGTGAATGTCTTCACGAGGTTCAATGAGTCGGCCTGGGTGGCATCCATGGGATATGCTTCACCGGCGGGTACTGCCACTTCGATGGCTCCACGTGGTGTGCACTGTGACAGCAGGCTTATAGCTTCGTGGAGCGACGTGAAGTTTCTCACGCCCACTGCCTTGCGGTCCAGAGTGTAATCGCCCTCAGCTGCCCAGGTGCTGGCAGGATTTACTATGATGCTCTGCTCCGAGATGTCGGTCTTCACGATACCTTTTGCCGTGAGCTTCACATTGTAGGTGCCAGGGGACTGGTAGATATGCATGGGATTGCGCTCATTGCTGGTGGTTCCGTCACCGAAATCCCATGTGAAGGTCTTGCAACCCTTGCTGCTGGTATTGATAAACTGTGCTCTGTTCATATACCTATCCACGGTGAACTGTGCCTGCAAGTCGCCTTCCTCGGGTGTGCTCACCTGCAGCGAACCCGAACGTGACGTCATGGCGGGCTGTGTGCCATCGGCCAGAGTGAGGCTGGATTCCTTGATGGAGAGGCTGTAGGTGCTGTCCTTCATTGCCGCACCTATCTGCAGAGGCACCAGTACCACAGCACCATTGTTGCCGCTTATCTGTGTTCCACCTGTCAGACTGAGTGTGAAATCCTGTCCTTCCTGACTGGCTGTCACGCTGTAAGCCGATGTGCGGCTGGTGAGTTGCACACCGTCAGGATTGGCTGTGATACCTTCCGGCAGAGCCAAAGTGAGCGATAGTGCCTTGGCAGCAGAGGTATTCTCCAGGTACAGGGGATAGAGCACGCTTTCTCCCTTGAATGCTCTGGCAGTCTGGCCATACAGGGTGAAGCGCTTCTTGCCGTCGCTTCCAGGATTGCTGGGATTGCCGGGTGAGAACTCAAAATTGGCTATAATCACCATATCTCTTGTACCCATCCTCAGTCCTATATTCGAAGTGGTAGAGAGAGGGGTACCGTCTTCCAGAGTCCAGCCTACGAACTTCCAGTCTGTCCTGTTCGAGGCATTTATCCAGTACTGCTCACCTTCCCTCACCCAGAAAGGAGTGGAGGTGCTCACCGAGCCTCCTTTGGATGGGTTGGCCTTGAGTGTCACCTTGTGTTTGGCTTTGGTCTCGTTGGGCTCAGCAGGCGAACTGCCAGGTGTGAAGCGGTAATGAGCCACAAACTCCACATCCTCCTCAGTGGTCACGTAGTCGAACTCATTGGTGGTGCTCATCACCACTCCATTGTCCTTGCGAGTCCAGTTGACCAGAGTCCAGTCGCTCACATTATTGGCCCGCACTCTTATCTTCGCGCCCACAGCATAGGTGCCTGCTCCGCTCAGAGTGGCTTTGAAGTTACCCGTCGAAGGGTCGTGGCTGAGTGTCACCCTGCTCACTTGCTGCTGCTCATAATTGGCTGTCAGCGTCTTGTTGGCGTTGATGTCGCTATATGTGAAGGTCGATTGGGTGCTCACCACAGTACCTTCGTTGTCGGTCCAGTTGACAAAGCGCCATGCTGCCGACGTGGGTGAAGACTTCAGGGTAGCCTTCTTTCCTGAGACATACCATCCGCCTCCGCTCACTGTGCCAGCCTCCTTGGGCGATGCCTGTACCTTTATGCGGTACTGCGTTCCCGGTTCGGCTGGGCTATCAGGATTAAATCCCTGGGCTGCCGCCGTCAATACCATCAGTACCGACAGTAGCATGACCAGATATCTTCGATAACTCATATTGCGTTGGTTTAAGTTATTGACTGCTTGATGTCATCACTCATGTGAGGGGCTCTATTATATATATATAATGTATAGCCCATCACTTCACCACCATCTTCTTTCCCTTCTGCACATAGATGCCCTTGTGGGTTGTGCTGCCCACCTTGCGTCCCTGCAGATCATAGAGAGGTGCGCTGGCATCGTTGCCTTCTACACCCTCGATGGCAGTGGGGTCGGTAGTGATTCGCAGCACGAAACGTCCTTCGCAGAATCCTTCGTCGGCTGTGAAAGTATAAGGCATAGGCACTACGGCTCCATTGTCCATCAGTTCCACCTTCACGTCGGCACGTGTGATGTTTACCACATACTGTCCGGCAGCAGGGAACCACATGCCTATCTCGGCCTGTCCGGCAGCAAAGGGTGATTCCTTGATGGCATAAGCCTCATCACCCTGCACACTGAATATCTGTGCGGTGATGTCGGTGCTCATCATCTTTGATGCGTCGTTGTTGGCATCAAATGTCTCTTTGGCCTGCGGATTGACCACCAGTCGTGTGTGGTCGTCGGTGATGCCGTTGCTCAGTTCCAGTTCTATGAACCTGCGGCTGGCAACCTTGCCGGCCATAGCCTTCACGCTGGCTGAGTGGTCGATGGTGGATGTGGTCTGTCGGCCTTCGGGCTGGAAGGTGATAGCCTCCACACCATCAGGCTTCTGCACGAAGAATGCCTGCATGGGACGAAGAGCGAAGTCATCATCGGCTATGCTATAGGCATTGTAAGTACTATTATCTGAATTCCACACGGTGAGGGGTGCTGTGTAGTCCATGCGGTAGATGTCGTAGAAGCAGGCATAGGGGTTGCCCACCAGGTTCCAGTTTCTGGCATTGGCATCATCGCTGGAATATTCACTCAGGGGAGTTGTGACAGCCTGGCTGCGGAATATCTGGTTGTGGGTTTCCTCGGTGGCTGGCATACATACATAGTCTGCACTGCTCACGCGGAAGATGTAGCCCTGTCCGGCCTTCAGAGTAGCATCTGGAGCCACATCCTTCCAGTTGGATGTGCTGCCAGCAGCGCGTGCTTCACTGTCGTAATAGCGTATGGCCACCTGATTACCGCTAATGGTGGTGATGTCAGACATCCTCACATCAAACGGAGGACAGATGAAGTACCAGTATCCGCTGTTCATCCAATAACGTGCCTCACTGGCTGTGCTTGACATGTTGTTGCAGCGGCTGATGATAGACGGAGAAGCACTATTGCTATAATAGGCAACAAAACTGCCCAGAGTCTGCTCCTTGTTTCCGTTTACAATGAACGATGAACCTGTATTCATCATCACATTGGGGCTGTCGGGGATGCGGGCATTCGAGGTGAGAGAAAGATTGCCACTGAGAGTCAGACTGGTCACTGGGTTGGGATTGACATCCACGCTGGTAAACTTGCTCCAGTAGTCATGCAGCTTATAGCTCACCATAGAGTATTCGGGAACATAGAGTGTGCCGCTGGTAGAGCCAAAGGTATCGTTGTTATACACACCTGGAGGTGTGGGTGAATTGACATAGAGCTTTTCTATAGACGAACCGTTAAAAGCGTAATAACCAATAAAAGAAACTGACGCACCCAATGTAAGAGTCTTGAGCGAGTTACAGTAACGAAATGCTTGACTTGGTATTTGTGAAATCTTGTCACCGACAGAAACTTCTGTCAATCCTGCGCAATCATAGAAACACAAATTGCCCAAAGATGTCACGTTCGGCATGTGTACAGACTTGAACGTATTGCAAGATTGGAATGCACTTTCTCCCACAGATGTCACTTGTGATAGGTCGAAAGATTCCAGCTTCCTGCAATTGTAAAAGGCATTCTGTCCTATCATAGTGGGGGCAATGTTTCCCACTGTACGCAAGCTGTCACACCCAGAGAAAGCATAACCTCCTATCGTCTTCACACACTCCATTCCACTCACACTGCGTAGTTTCTTGCAAGAATAGAACATATTATTGGTCATATACGAGGCACAGGAGTTGAACTCCACCTTGGTCAGGTTAGGATTCTCACGGAAAATATCATTGGCAAAGGCTATCTGCTTGTGAGGCATGCTCACAGAATCTATAGAATTCTTATAGAAAGCAGACGGCCCGATGCTGTCCAGAGTCTCGGGCAAAACCAGATGCCCCCTCAGAGATTTGCCATAGAAAGCACTGCCGCCAATGACCTTGAGATTTGCCGGCCACTTGATGGTTTGAATCTGGTTTTTCGTAAATGCTTCGGCAGGAATCTCTGTAACCGTAGTCTCCGTCATATCAAGGTAACGCAAGCCAGTCAGATTCTTCATTGTCTTCCAGTCCTCAGCGTTAAGCGTTCCCTTGAGACGCATGCTCTCCATTTGGGGCAGAGTACCTACAGCTGCCACCACCTCCTCGCCTAACTGGCCGGGAGCAGAGAGTTCGATTTCCATAGCCTCCCCTGCATAATCACGAACAGATATGCCACTTATCTGTACCTCGTCTCCGTTGTTATCATTACTGCCATCCTTAGAGTAGGTGAATGTAAACTCATGTGTTCCTGCCGAAACATACATCGAATATAATGTAAAATTAACTACTCCCGAGTAAGTACCCAGCACCCTGTCATTATGTCTGATGGTAAGTTTATCATAATTTTGCTCACTTTTCACGCTATAGTTCCATTGCACGACTGTCAAAGCCTCACATGTAAAACTCATCTTAAACGTACTGGTACTATTACTAACACCCTTGTTGGTATTGGTCAGTATCCCATCGGCAAGTTGCCACGGATAAGTCTCGTCATTCTCAATATTGAGGTTAATGTGCTTTGACACACGAACCAGCGGTGACCAATCGGTCTCCTGAGCCCAAACGTTGGACACTCCTGCGCAAAGGCAGAACAGAAAAAATAAGAATTGCTTCTTCATAGCTATATTGTTTTATTGTTATTATCGTTTCTTGGGTACACACTCACGCACTGCCAGCAGCGCGTTTTGCCACAAAGTTAATGCTCTCGCACGCATACACCAAGCGCGATGCACTTGGGCACATGAACATATAGGACAAAACAGATGGCAGCATCGGACACCACCCTCTGACAGGCTACCAATGAAACCCCAATAAGTGCTAAAGCACAGCACTTTAGCCTGCACAGGCACCCCAAACGTGCTTCCGGCACCCCACAGGGCAATGAAACTGCCCCAGGAAGCACACCGGGCAGAGTGTAATGAGAATATCACAAGGGACAAATCACCGATAAAACCGCGCTTTTCTGCAGCAATGAGGCATGCCGGGCACTTTTTAGTCCTGAGGCACAAAAAGTTCTGCCCCCTACGTAGCAATATGTCGCATGATTTAGTTAACTTTGCATGGTTAGCCTTTAGGAGAAATATATTTTCCCTACTGGGCAGATAGAATCAGACAGATATGAACATTACTCTTGCCCTACAAGCCGTGCTGCCCAGCGCCAAGCACGCACTCAAGGCCATTCTGTGTGCCACCCTACTGAGTATGGCAATGCCGTCGTGCCAGCACGGCAATGAAGCACAAACCACCGATGAAACCATTGCCGACAGCCTGGCAAGACTGCGACAGGAGGGAAAGGCAATGCGCAACGAGAGCCGGTTTGACGAAGCTCTGCAGCTGCACACACGTGGACTGGACCTGGCCAAGGAAGTGGGCGATACCGCCGAATGGATACAGGCGCTCAATAATATAGGTACCGACTACCGCCGCATGGGCATACTGGATGTGGCACAAGAGTACCACTACACCGCCTACCGCATGTGTGAGGAGAGCACCGACACTGCCTATGTGATGCGCAAGAACAGGGTGGTGTCGCTCACCGGACTGGGCAACATCTACCTCTCAGTGGGCAATCTGGACCGGGCCGACACCATCTTCCACCTGGCACTGGAGGGTGAGCGGCAGTTGGGAAGTCCAGTGGGCCAAGCCATCAACTATGCCAATCTGGGTTCCATCTACAGCAGCCAAGGGCGAGATGAAGAGGCTCTGGAGTGCTACAAGCAGTCGATGCGGCTCAACAGGGAGAGTGAGAATGTGCTGGGACAGTCGCTCTGCCACATCTACTTCGGGTCGCTCAGCGAGAAGCACGGCGATTACGAGGCTGCCTTGGACCAATACCAGCAGGCTTATGACCTGATGAAGGACTCGCCCGACAAGTGGCACTCGCTGGAGACTGTGCTCTCACTGGCATCGGCAAACTTCGACCTGCACCGCGAGCAGGAAGCACTGAGGCTGCTCAGAGAGGCCGACACCGTGGCCAGAAGCATACATTCGCGCGAGCATCTGGTGACTGTGAACATGCTGTATTACCGCATCTTCGAGCGCGAAGGGAAGTATCGCCAGGCACTGGAGCACCATGTGCTGGCCACCAATCTGCAAGACAGCGTGCTCGACAGCAAGAAACGCGACCGCATACACAACATCGGCATCAACATCGAACGGGGACGACAGCAGCGGAGAGTGGATCTGGCACACGAGGAACTGAAGGTGGAGAGGCAGGAGAAATGGGTGAACATGCTCATTTCACTGGCCATCGTGATGGTGCTGCTGGCCATCATAGTGGCCATGCAATACGTGCAGGTGATACGCAAACGGCATCACCGCATGCTGGTGAAGGCAACACAGATGAGGGAGGAGTTCTTCACAAACGTCACCCACGAGTTCCGCACGCCGCTCACAGTCATACTGGGACTGAGCCAGGAGATAGCTCGCAAGAGAACCACAGATACTGACACACAGCACCAGGCCAAGTCCATCCACCGCCAAGGGGCGCGTCTGCTGGAACTGGTAACGCAACTGCTGGACATCTCAAGGGTGAAATCGGCTGTGGGAGAGCCCGACTGGCGACACGGCAACCTGGCTGCACAGGTGGAGATGATGGTGGAAACCTACATGGACTATGCCCAGGAACGCGGCATAAACATCACCTACAACCGCCCCGCAGAACTGCAAACCGACTTCGTACCCGACTATGTAAACAAGGTGGTGGGCAATCTGCTGTCAAACGCTCTGAAGTTCACACCCAAGGGCGGAAGCATCACCGTGAGCCTGAAGCAGGAAAGCAAGCACATCACACTGAGAGTGAGCGACACAGGACAAGGGATAGCCAGGAGGAACAGAGCCATATACTGGAACCGTTGGTTCTTCTGTAATTTAGTTGAAGAGGACATGTTCTAAC
>ULPT01004286.1_pt1 | contig 16438 bp, 16 predicted proteins | sample 1953751 | NCBI WGS metagenome assembly ULPT01 (sample SAMEA4835636, study PRJEB28245) | human gut metagenome | biome: gut microbiome; material: fecal sample | place: Denmark | collected 2008
TGTGGGAGTGCTCACCTCCGGCGGAGACGCTCCCGGAATGAATGCGGCTATCAGGGCCGTCACAAGGGCTTCCATCTTCAACGGATGGAAGGTTATGGGAATATACCGTGGTTACGAGGGCTTGATTAACAACGAGATAACGGAATTTACATCGCAGTCCGTCAGCAGCACCATCCAGAGAGGCGGAACCATACTCAAGACGGCCCGTTCCGAAGCTTTCATGACCCCGGAGGGGCGCAAGATTGCCTACGACAACATGAAGGCTGCCGGCATTGACGCACTTATTATAATAGGCGGAAACGGCTCTCTTGCAGGGGCGCAGATTTTTGCAAAAGAATATGATGTTCCCTGCATCGGGCTTCCCGGCACAATAGATAATGACCTCTACGGGACAGACTATACCATAGGATATGACACTGCGCTGAACACGATTGTGGAGTGCGTTGACAAAATCCGTGACACAGCCACCTCGCACGACCGCATATTCTTCATTGAGGTTATGGGACGTGATGCGGGATTCCTTGCGCAGAACAGTGCAATCGCTTCCGGAGCGGAGGCGGCCATCATTCCCGAGGACAAGACTGACGTCGACCAGCTGGAGCAGTTCATCAGCAGGGGATTCCGCAAGAGCAAGAACAGCTCAATCGTTCTTGTGTCCGAGAGCAAAAAGGACGGCGGAGCGATGCACTACGCCGAAAGAATCAGGACTGAATATCCGCAGTATGATGTTCGCGTCACTATTCTCGGACATCTCCAGAGGGGAGGCACCCCGAGCGCATTCGACCGCATTCTCGCCAGCCGCCTAGGTGTTGCAGCCATCGACGCCCTCAATGACGGGCAGCGCAACGTTATGGTCGGCATCTCGAACGACAAAATTGTCTACGTTCCTTTTAACAAGGCCATCAAAATCGACAAGCCGATTGACAAGGAACTAATCAACGTCCTTCATGTCCTGTCAATCTGACGGACACCGCAAACCCTACGGTCAGTCCGGACATCACGGAATGTCGCTTTTGGGCACAAAATAAAATGTATTGCAATTTTCTCTCAAGAAAAGGAAAAATTGCAATGTATTTCATTTTTTAATCAAAATCCCATATCTTTGCAATGTATTTCAAATCTGATTGTTTCTAATTTATACTCCGGATTATGGTAGAACGCAAAGAATATATGGAAATTCTCGGAAAGTGGAGAGAGAAGAAAGTGATAAAAGTTGTCACGGGTATACGTCGTTGTGGGAAGTCTTCTCTTCTGAGGATGTTTAGGGACAGACTTCTTGATGAAGGTTTGTCGGAAACTCAAATTCAGGAAATAAATTTTGAAAACCTCGACAACGAACCGCTACTTGACTATAAGATGTTGTATGCCCATGTAAGGGAGCATCTGTGTCCTGACAGGATGAACTATCTTTTCTTTGATGAGATACAGATGGTGGAGAATTTTCAGAAAGTGATAGACAGTCTGTTTCTGTTGGATAATGTTGATATATATGTTACCGGTTCGAACGCTTATATGTTGTCAGGAGAACTTGCGACTTTGCTGACCGGCAGATATGTCGAGATTAGAATGTTTCCGCTCTCTTTTAAAGAGTTTATGCAGTCGCAGCCGTCCGGTATGAGCCGCGAATCGGTATATCGCAAGTATGTCGAATTGAGTTCATTTCCTTATGTCCTTCAGATAGAACACGATCGTGAGATGGTGCACGAGTACCTGCTTGGCCTGTACAATACCATTGTCCTTAAAGATGTCGTCAGTCGCAGGAAAATAGCGGATGTCATGATGCTGCAAAGCGTGGTGAGATTCCTTGCCGACAACATCGGAAACATTTCTGTCATAAAACGTATCAGTGACACGATGACTTCACTTGGCAGAAAGATAACTTCCCATACCGTGGAGAGTTATGTGACAGCTCTTGTGGATAGTTTCATTTTTTATCCGGTTCAACGATATGATACCAAAGGACGGCAGTTGCTCAAGGCTGGACAAAAACTATATCTTGCGGACATCGGTCTCCGTCAAGTCATAAATGGCACAAAGGGAGGAGATATGGGGCATGTACTTGAAAATATAGTATTTCTGGAATTGGCGCGGAGGGGAGGAGAAGTCTATGTGGGGAGGGCCGGTGACTGTGAAATAGATTTCGTGGTGATTGATGGCGACTTTAGGTCATACTATCAAGTGTCGTTGAGTGTGCGGGATGAGGCGACGATGCAACGGGAATTGTCTCCGCTCTTATCCATTTCTGACAGCTACCCAAAATATCTGCTTACAATGGACAATGACCCGGTAATCTATCACAATGGTATCAAGCAGCAATATGTTCTTGACTGGCTCTTGGGAGACAGTTAGAAATCTTGTCTATTGTCTGAGTTTGGTGTCAGTTTTTGAGCAGCTGAAATAAAGAATTATTTTGTCAAGAAATAAAAAATTACTACCTTTGTCGCCCCTATGTAGTATAGGGACGCAACTAAAGTATTAAGTATTAACCCATTAACAATCAAGATGGACACACAAAGTTACAAAACTGTATCGCTGAAAGCCGGCGATATCAAGAAAGAGTGGTTTGTGATTGATGCTACCGACTTGGTACTCGGCCGTCTTGCCTCAAGGGTTGCCCTTATCCTCCGTGGTAAGAACAAGCCTTCATTCACCCCGAACCTTGACTGTGGTGACAACGTCATCATCGTCAACGCTGACAAGGTGAGACTCACTGGCAAGAAGATGACCGACAGAGTGTATGTCCGCTACACCGGCAACCCTGGTGGCCAGCGCTTCACTACACCTGCCGAAATCCTCAGGAAGAGGCCTACAGAGCTTCTGAGGATGGCTGTCAAGGGTATGCTTCCGAAGAATCGTCTCGGCAGCAAGATCATCAACAACCTCTACCTCTACGCTGGTCCTGAGCATCCGCATCAGGCACAGAACCCTAAAGAAATTAAGTTAAACGAAATTTAAGCAGAGTCAATGAAAGTAGTAAACGCCCTTGGAAGACGTAAATCAGCAGTTGCTCGCGTTTATGTTTCAGCAGGAAAAGGCAACATTGTAATCAATGGCCGTGAACTCAACGATTATTTCCGCGAGGATTCACTCCGTTACATTGTGAACCAGCCTTTTGCTGTCACCGGTACTGAAGGTCAGTTCGACGTCAAGATTAATCTTGACGGAGGCGGAATCAAAGGACAGGCAGAGGCTGCACGTCTCGGAATCGCCCGCGCACTTTGCGAGGTCGACAAAGAGGCATACCGTTCAGCCCTCAAGTCTGCAGGATTCCTTACACGTGACGCCCGTGAGGTTGAGCGTAAGAAACCTGGTCAGCCTGGTGCACGTAGACGCTTCCAGTTCAGCAAACGTTAATCGTTACTGTTTGATTTACTCAAAAGCACAGTCCGGTTCAAAATCACGGGACTCCGATTCGGGATGCGAATTCCGGCGGGCTGCCCGACAGATTGCCTGACTGCGGAAATTTCGGAGATCGGCCAGGCCGCTGCTTCCGGAATGAAGAAAAGAGCCTCATAAGGCAAGGCAAGCCGAAGTGGGGAAAGTAAAAACAAAGAAAAATTTAAAACAATGCCAAGATCAAATTTCCAGGAATTACTTGATGCAGGTGTACACTTCGGACACCTGGCGAGAAAGTGGAATCCTAAGATGGCCCCTTACATTTTCGACCAGAAGAATGGAATCCACATCATCGACCTGCACAAGAGTATAGTAAAGATTGACGAGGCTGCCGATGTTCTCAAACAGCTCGCGCGTTCAGGCCGCAAGGTTCTCTTCGTAGCAACGAAGAAACAGGCTAAGGACATCGTCGCAGAGAAGGCCGCTTCAGTCAATATGCCATACGTGACAGAGCGTTGGGCCGGCGGTATGCTTACCAACTTCCCGACCATCCGTAAGGCAGTCAAGAAAATGAACACCATCGACAAGATGATTGAAGATGGCACATTCGACACTCTCGCAAAGCGTGAGCGTCTTCAGGTTACCCGTCAGAGGGCTAAACTTGAGAAGAACCTCGGTTCAATCAAGGATCTCAGCCGTCTTCCTTCCGCACTTTTCGTAGTAGACGTACAGAAAGAGATGAATGCCGTTAAGGAGGCAAATCGTCTTAACATTCCGGTTATCGCTATGGTTGATACTTGTTGCGACCCTACTCCGATTGATTACGTGATTCCGGCTAATGACGATGCCGCAAAGTCAATTTCCTACATTATGGACATTCTTTGCCAGGCTATCAACGAGGGACTGAACGAAAGGAAACTCGAGAAGGAAAAGGAAACTCCAGAGGCTGCTGACGACAAGCAGGTGGCAGGAAAGAAACTCCGTTCCCGCAAGGGCGCGAAGGCTGAAGATGCCGCTGAGGAAACCGCTCCGGTGGCTGAGTCTGCCGTAGAGGAAGCTGCTCCTGCACAGGAGGAAACTCCTGAGGTTGCAGAGGCTCCAAAGGCTGACGCTGAGTAATTTGCGAAAGAAAAATTAACATCTAAAATTCAAGACAATGGATATCAAAGCAGCTGACGTAATGAAATTGCGTCAAATGACAGGCGCAGGAATGATGGACTGCAAGAAAGCACTCGTAGAGGCTGAAGGCGACTACAACCGCGCACAGGAAATCATCCGCGAGAAGGGTAAACTCGTTGCTGCGAAGCGTGCTGACAGGGAAACTACAGAGGGTTCTGTTCTCACCCGCATCGACGGCGACAAGGCCATCCTCGTTTGCCTTGGATGCGAAACTGACTTCGTGTCAAAGAATGCTGAGTTCCAGGCTCTTGCCAATGCAATCGCAGATGCTGCAATCGCAGCCTTCCCGGCTGATGCAGAGGCTCTTAAGAGCGTAGTTCTCGCTGATGGCAAAACCGTTGAGGCTGCTGTCACTGAGCAGACTGGAAAAACCGGTGAGAAGCATGTGGTTGCATACTACGCAAGCATCAGCGCACCGTTCTCCGCTGCATACGTGCACCACAACGGCAAAGTTGCCTCAGTGGTTGGATTCAGCAAAGAGGTTGACGCTGAAATCGCAAGGGGAATTGCAATTCAGGTTGCAACAATGAACCCTGTTTCAGTTTCCGAGAAAGACTGCCCTGCAGAAATCGTCGAGAAAGAAGTTGCTCTCTACAAGGAGCAGATGAAAGACGACCCTAAGATGGCAGGCAAGCCTGAGGCTATGCTTGAGCAGATTGCAAAGGGTAAACTCGGCAAGTTCTTCAAGGAGAACACTCTTCTTGAGCAGGCTTACCAGATGGGTGATGGCAAGGAGGCCGTTAAGGATGTCCTCGCCAAAGCTGATAAGGAGGCACAGGTGCTTACGTTCAAGCGTTTCTCTCTTAGCGACTAAAGCGTAGCCGAACAAGAGGCGGTCTGCTGCGTTGCCCGTCTTGTTGAAATGCTCACAACCATTAGGTTGCTGCGCTTTCACCATCACCGGGCGCCTTGCATCCCATCCCCTTGTTCAACTCCGCTCACAGTTATATCTTTAGCAGGTTCTGAAGTTTCGGCTTTAGGACCTGTTTTTTGTGCCTTTTTTTGAGAAAAAGTAGAAAAATTTGCATGGGGGGGGGGATAATTGCTTATATTTGCGAAAGTTGTAGTGAGTTAACCGGTAAAAACTTAAATACATTCAATATGAAAACGCTGAAATTTCTTGCCTCAAGGGCCATGATGTCAGTCACGACACTTGTCGTAGTCTTGTCATGCGCCAAGGAACCTGTGGAAAATTTAAAGCCTTCCTCTCCTGAAAAGGAGACGGTGACGCTTCATCTCTCCGCTCCGGAGACAAAGACTGCCCTGAAGGACGACAAAACAGTAGTCTGGACTAATGGGGATAAGACGCAGGCAGGATGGTGAGGAAATTCGGATGCCAAGTTCCGTGGAATGCTTTGACGTTTGATGATTTGTGAATAAAAATGTTTGATAATAATTATGGATATGAAGAAATATGCTCTGTTTTTCATACTGACAGCGTTTTTGCTCGCCGGACTTTCCTCCTGCAAGCCTGAGGAGATACCGAAAAAACCGGATCAGGGCATCGTGGACCCGAAGCCCAATCCAAATCCTGAGCCGACCCCAAATCCTGACCCGGAACCTAACCCGGGTCCCACTCCTGTTGAAGAGTCGGTTGTCTATTACGACAATCTTGACAAGGTGAAATCGGAGGGTAATGGAAATTATTTCAACACCTGGACTGATGGTCGCAATATGGAGGGCAGCGGAATTGAGGGAGTCAGCTATGACGGTTCCTATACTTCCGTGCGAAGCTCTTATGTCTCAATGGGTTATCCGGGAGCATCTGGCGTGAACGGAGTTTATTATTCCCAAAATGGCTCCAACATAACTGTTAGCGGGATAGTTCTTCCGACAGATAAAAGGACTTATAAACTCTCGGTAGGTTTCTGTGTTTACGACAGAGAAACTCCGAAGGATTATAAGAAGGCTTTCAAGATTGAAATCTCCGACGAACACGGTAAGAAAAGCCATATTTTGGATTGTACCATTGATAAATATGGAAGTTGGTATCTTGCGAAATCCGTTTTTGAGGTCACGTCATCAGAAACGACCAAGCTCAACATAAAGATTGAAGCCCTTGCCGATGGTGTTCAGGGGCGTACTGATGACCTCAGGCTCGTGACCACGACAGAAACCGCTTCTGTGAAATACGATTTCGGGCACTCCGGCACACCTGACCCGGGACCTGAGCCAAGTTTAAAGGACTACATCGAAAGACCGGCAACTATCAAGCCTAATTCGGACTATAAATATGTCGACCATCGGGCAAAGACATACAGGACAAAGCAGAATGTCCGAAACTACGAGGCTTGCTACGACATCCGCCGTCACAACCCTATGTGGGTGGCTTTCCCTTGTCATAGAATTTATAATGAAGGAGGTACGACCAGACCATCTAAAGACCCGTGGCGTCCAGATCCTAAATTTAAGGCGGACGAGCAATCAATAATATACGGCTCCGATTGGAATTCCTGGCCAGATGTGTCACAGCGCTCCTACACAGCTGTGCCTGGCGGCAAATATCCGATACGTGGACATTTGTGCGGTTCGGCAGATAGAGGATCCGGAAATCGCGATGTTCTGCTTGACTTGAATGTACAGACCTTCTATCCGACCAATATCGCACCGGAATTGTATCTTAATGACAATGGAGGCAGCAATTATTGGGACTCGCATTGGGGACTTGTAGAGCGTCATCGTCAGGATAACTGGGTGTGCTCGGACACTCTTTACATTGTTGTCGGATGTGTTTATGAGGATGAGAGTTGGACAGTCAAAGACGATACCTGGAGTGGACAGAGTTCATCAAGTTCAAAAGTTTGCGTGATGCCGACTGCCCGCTATCTTGTTGCTCTTCGAACCAAGTCGGGGGATACGAGAAAACCGATATACGAGTGCTCTGCCAATGAGGTGATGGCAATCGGATTCTGGTTCCCTCAAAGGTACCAAAAAGCTACTGTCAGTGTCCTTCCGCCTCTTGCCGACTACATCTATTCGGTTTCCGATATCGAGAAGAAAATCGGCAGCGAGTTCAATTTCTTCCCGCTTGCTCCGGAAGGCGTGAAAGACAGCTACAACATAAACGACTGGCCGGGGCTTTCCGATATAGCCGGAAGTTCGACCCAGTCCTCCTACAGTGGAGTGACAACCGAAGAATTCAATCCCGGCGGCAAAGTGAGTTGGTAGTTCACTCTCTTTGTAGTTAATATGAAAGGCGGAATATGGATAAAAGCTATGTTCCGCCTTTTGATTTTTCAAAACATCTTCATATATTTGGAAGATTTTTGAATTGTAATTTTGTTTGGATTATGGATCTTTGGCTCATCTGGATGTTGGCGGCTCTGCTGCTGTTTCTTGTGGAAATCTTCACGCCGGGCTTCGCGGCAGCCTGCCTTTCAATCGGCTGCCTTTTTAGCTGCGTTCTCGCGGCGGTTGCACCGGACACTCTCAACTGGCAGATTGGATTGTTTGTTGTAGGGTCTCTCCTGTCTTTTATTTTCGTGAGGCCTTTCGCGCTGAAGGTTCTTTCCCGCAGGGCCGAGCGCAAGGGCGGTTACAAGTCGAACATGGAGAGCCTTATCGGGCGAGAAGCTACTGTCGTCGAGATGATTCCGGCGGAGGATGTAGGTAGGGTCAAGATTGACGGTGACGAGTGGCAGGCTGTGCTCGCGAGGGAGGATGACAACGAACCGAGGCGCGATATCCAGGTGGGAGAGAAAGTCATAATCGTCTCTTACGACAGCATAATCCTTACCGTAAAGACGAAGAAGTCTGAGACTCCGACGGCGTAGGGCATACCCCCGGGCAAGACTTTGCGGAAATATAGAAACATATTAATACATAATAAATAACATGTCAGCAGGAACAATCGTTCTCATCGTAATTGCGGCAATTGTCGTGATTTACATTCTTCGGGGTATCAAGATTATCCCTCAGTCGGAAACCCGCGTAGTGGAGAGGCTCGGAAAGTTTGACCGTGTGCTCAGCCCGGGAATCCAGATTATCTGGCCTATCATCGATAAGGCCAAGGTTGTGACCTCACGAAAGATTACGAACTCCGCTTTCGGTGGCGAGCCTATCGTGAAAATGACCAACTCTTCTGTCATTGACCTTCGTGAACAGGTCTATGATTTTCCGAAACAGACGGTGATTACCAAGGATAATGTCAGCACACAGATTAATGCGCTGCTTTATTTCCAGATTGTGGATGCTAAGAAGTCTGTTTATGAGATTGACAATCTTCCTAACGCAATCGAGAAACTCACTCAGACCACTCTCCGTAACGTAATCGGTGAGCTCGAACTCGACGAGACGCTCACATCACGTGACACTATCAACTCGAAGCTCCGTGCTGTGCTTGACGATGCCACCAACAAATGGGGTGTAAAGGTGAACCGTGTCGAGCTTCAGGACATCACACCTCCGGACAGCGTGCGCGAGTCGATGGAGATGCAGATGCAGGCAGAGCGTATGAGGCGTGCAGAGATTCTCAGAGCGGAAGGTGAGAAAAAGTCAGCGATTCTCAAGTCAGAGGGTGACAAGGCTTCTGAAATCAATAATGCCGAGGCAGAGAAGACTGCGCAGATTCTCCGCGCGGAAGGTGAGGCGAAGGCGAAGGTGCTTCAGGCGGAGGCAGAGGCTAATGCCATTCGTCTGGTTGCCGAGGCTGTGGCTTCAGCTAAGACAGATCCTGCGGCTTATATGTTGGCAGTGAAGTATATAGACACTCTTAAGGAGATGGTTAGCGGCAAGGATAACAAGACTGTTTATCTGCCTTATGAGGCTTCTAATATGTTGTCGTCGCTGGGTAGCATCAAAGACATCTTTAATAAGTGAAAAATTTGAACAGGAGGCGGATTGCTTCGTTACGCTCCTCGATGAAATCCTCACAACCGACAGGTTGCTGCGGTTTCATCTTCGTCGCAAGCCTTGCACTCCATCCTCCTGTTCAAATTTTTCTCTCAGCACTTGGAGGCGGATTGCTTCGTTATGCCGGATTTTAGTATTTGATTTCGCAGAGAAATAGGGCGGTGCCGGGGACTGATTCCCCGGCATCGCTGCGTTTACCGCTTTGGAGGAGCTCCCGGACGGAATCTGCGCTGCGCCGTCCGCGTCCCACATCGACCAGCGTCCCTACGATTGCCCGCACCATATTCCTCAGGAATCTGTTCGCTTCGATTGTGAAGACAAGATAATTTCCGTCGTCCGGAAAGCCGAGCAGGCTTGTGTGTGAGGGACTGTAGTGCGTCCACCGGGCCGAAACTACCGTGCAGATGCTTGTGCTGTTGTTTCCTCCGGTCTTCTCGAAACAGCTGAAATCGTGTTCCCCAAGAAGCAGTGCGGCAGCCTCATTCATCCGTTCTACATCAAGTGGCCAGGGGCACCTCCACGAGAAACCTTCTGCAAAGGGGTCTTTGGCACTGTGGATGAAGTAGCGGTACTTTCGGCTTTTTGCTGAAAATCTCGAATTGAAAGGATATTCGCCATCGTCTGAAAAAGGCTCTACGCCCGCCTCTGCAATATCATGAACTACAATTTCTTTCCTTATGATGGCATTTATTTTGTATAAGAAGTCTTGCTTTGTCAGATGGAGCGGCTCCGGAGTTTCAAAGTCACAGACATAGTTCGTTGCATTGACCCCGGCGTCGGTTCTTCCGGCTCCTGTCGTCTGCACGGGAGTGCCGAAGAGAATCCCGAGAGCCCTGTCAAGTTCTCCTTGCACGGTCACCGCGTTGTTCTGAATCTGCCAGCCGCTTAGTCCGGCACCTCTATATGACAAAGTCAAGATGTAATGCATATCTCAATTTTTATGCAAAGATATGCAAACTTAACGACACAAAGGGAGCATACCTGGCGTATGTGACCGATGAGGAGAAAATATAGTGATATATTTTTAATCAGATTTTTGAGGATAGATTTGTATTCGAAGAGGGAGCATACCGGGCGTATGTGACCGATGAGAAGACGAATATAGACCAAAAAGATATTAAAAAAACAAAAAATATGGATAGCGTAAACATTAAAGAGCTCAACGACCGCATTCAAAGGGAAAGTTCCTTCGTGGACATTCTCTCGATGGAAATGAACAAGGTCATAGTGGGTCAGAAACAGCTCGTTGAGAACCTTCTCATAGGGCTTCTCGCAAACGGACACATACTTCTCGAAGGTGTGCCGGGCCTGGCAAAAACCCTGGCAATCAACACACTCTCTTCGGCGGTGGATGCCAAATTCAGCAGAATACAGTTCACTCCGGACCTTCTTCCTGCGGATGTTATCGGAACAATGATTTATTCCCAGAAATCCGAACAATTCCAGATTCGTCGCGGACCTATTTTCGCCAATTTCGTACTCGCCGACGAGATTAACCGTTCCCCTGCAAAAGTTCAGTCCGCCCTTCTTGAGGCGATGCAGGAGCGTCAGGTGACAATTGGTGACGAGACCTTCCGCCTGCCGGAACCATTCCTTGTGATGGCGACGCAAAACCCTATAGAACAAGAAGGTACCTATCCGCTTCCGGAGGCTCAGCTCGACCGTTTTATGCTCAAAGTTGTCGTGACCTATCCGAAAAAAGAAGAGGAAAAACTCATACTCCGAATGAACAACAGCGGAGAATTTCCGAAAGCCTCTGCTGTGTTGAAGCCGGAAGACATCATCCGTGCCCGTGAGGTTGTGAGGGAAGTGTATATGGACGAAAAAATCGAAAGATACATTGTTGACATCGTCTACGCCACGAGAACTCCGGGTGAATATGGGCTCGACAAAATTGCAGGATTCATTTCATACGGTGCATCCCCTCGTGCAAGCATCTCTCTTGCAGCCGCAGCCAAGGCATACGCATTCATAAAGAGAAGGGGATATGTCATCCCTGAGGATGTGCGTGCCGTGTGCCACGAGGTGCTTCGTCACAGAATCGGACTCAGCTACGAAGCAGAGGCTGAAAACATTTCGACCGATGACCTCATCGATCAGATTGTGAATGTCGTTGAGGTGCCATAGTGTACTTAAATGTTATGACAGAAAGTGATCTTCTGAAAAAAGTTCGGAAAATTGAGATTCGGACAAAGGCTCTCTCGCATCAGATATTTGCGGGAGAGTACCATTCTGCATTCAAGGGTCGCGGTATGGCATTTAGCGAAGTGCGTGAGTATCAATATGGTGACGATGTCCGCAATATGGACTGGAATGTCACGGCACGTCTTCATTCTCCATATATCAAAGTCTTTGAGGAAGAAAGGGAACTCACGGTTGTGCTGTTGATTGATGCCAGCCGTTCGGGACTGTTCGGCACCTCAGGGATGACTAAGCGGGATATGATTGCTGAGATTGCCGCCGTTCTGTCTTTCTCGGCGATTCTTAACAACGACAAGGTGGGCGCCCTGTTTTTCAGCGACAAAGTTGAGAAATTCATTCCGCCGAAAAAGGGAAGAACTCATCTGCTGCACATTATTCGTGAAGTTTTGGAGTTTGAGCCGGAGTCGATGGGGACGGATTTGTCTGAGGCTCTGAGATATCTCACTAATGCAATCAAAAAACGCTGCAACGCTTTCGTGCTTTCCGATATGATTGATGCGGACGCTCAGGGACAGCCAAGATATGAGGATGCCCTTAAAGTCGCCGTTAACCGTCACGACATCTCCGTTGTTGAGGTTTACGACCCACGCGAGCAGAGCATACCGAATGTGGGGCTGTTGAATATCAAGGACTCCGAAACAGGGAAAACCGCTTGGGTGGACACCGGCAGTGCAAAATTGCGCAGGCTCTATGAGGAATGGTTCCGGAATCTGCGTGAGAGCGAGTCGAAAATGTTGATGAAATACAATGTAGATAAGGTCAGCGTGGCTGTGAATGAAGATTATGTTCAGGCTCTGATGCGGCTTTTTCGGCAGAGGTAAGAGATTGACAGATAATTAACAAATAATTAAGGCTTTGGCGGATAGGTTTATTGTGGGATTGAAGATGAGATTTAGATTATTCATATTGGGACTGCTGCTTGCCACACTTCCTGCGGCGGCACAGGACTCAGCAGTGACGTCCAATGTGGCTGATGTCGTGTCGAGTGACGCTCCTCAGCTGAAGGGAGGTCACATCGTGCACGGCGGAGCTCCATTTCTTGAACAACTTCAGAAGCGGGACAGTATCCTTATTGCCGACCAGTTGCTCTACGGGATTAAACTCGACAGGGTCGAGGCAGGCACACAGTATGCCTTTCCTCCGCTGAATGACAGTACCATGCGGGGAATTATGTTCCTCCAACCCTGGAAGTCCGACACTCTCAAGGTTTACAAGGCAAAGAAGAACAGCCCTCTTAGCTATGACATAAAGGTTTCAACTGTCCTCACGACATTTGACGAGGGAGAATATCAACTCGGTGAACTGCCTGTTGCACGGCTTTCCAAAGACGGAGTGGTGGACACACTGCTTTTCGACAGCATCCGCTTCAATGTGATGACCATGCCGGTCGACACGACGTCCTTCCAGCCGCACGACATAAAGGACATCATACGCTATCCGCTCACTGCCGCGGAGGTACTTCCATGGGTCGGGCTCTTCTATCTTGTTGTTCTTTCGGTGATTGCGCTTGTGTGCCTTATCAAGATGCACAAGAAGAAGTCGGCCGAAGGGTCGGATCACGGGGATCCTGCGCACATTGTTGCTCTCCGCAAACTCGACGGCTATCGTGGCGACAAACTTTGGGCTCCGGAAAAACAGAAGCAGTTCTATTCGGGAGTGACAGACGTGCTTCGTGAGTACATTTCCTCCCGTTATGAAATCGGTGCCATGGAGATGACAACGGCCGAAATATTCCGCGATATGAAGCCGAAGTTCGAGGATGAACCCGCTGACAGAAAAGAACTTCTTAAGGATTTGAAAAATCTTTTTGAGACTGCTGACTTTGTGAAATTCGCCAAACATACTGCGAGTGAGCAGGAGAATGCGGCGGTGCTTCCGCTTGCCGTTAGGTTTGTCACCCAGACCTATCAGGACGATCTTGCAGCACAGGCGGAAGAAAATAAAAAGGAGGGCGAGTGATGTTTTTTGAGTATCCTAAACTTCTTTGGCTCACGGTGGTGCCGGCTCTGCTGCTGGTTCTCTACATTCTGCGCGAGGTTTTCGGACGCCAGGCTCATCTGCGCGTGTCTGCAAGTGCCCCGTGGCTCAAGGCGGGACATAGCGTGAAGGAATATCTCCGTCATCTTCCCTTTGCCTTGATGCTGCTCGCGATGGTTATGATAGTTATCGCCATTGCACGCCCGCGCTCATCGGAGAAGATGGAAAAGATTGACACTGAGGGAATTGACATTGTTTTTGCGATGGACGTTTCCACTTCCATGCTTGCCCGTGACTTCAACCCGGACCGAATCAGCGCTGCGAAAGATATAGCAATCGAATTCATATCCCAAAGGCCTTCAGACCGTATGGGAATTGTCGTTTTCGCAGGCGAAGCATTCACCCAATGCCCTCTTACGACTGACCGTGCAACGCTCATCAACCTGATGAAAGAAATCAGTACCGACCTTCTCGAAGATGGTACCGCGATAGGAAACGGGCTCGCGACGGCCGTTGCGCGGATGAAGGACTCCGATGCGAAGAGCCGCGTAGTGATTCTGCTCACTGATGGCGTGAACAACTGTGGAGAGATTGCCCCGGAAACTGCTGCCGAGATTGCCAAGACCTACGGCATTCGTGTCTATACAATCGGAGTGGGTGCAAATGGCACCGCGCCCTACCCGGTGATGACCCCTTGGGGTGTGGAAATCCAGAAAGTGAAGGTGGAGATTGACGAGAAACTGCTTTCGCAGGTTGCCGAGACCACCGGCGGACGCTATTTCCGCGCTACGGATAATACCAAACTCGCCGAAATCTATTCCGAGATAAACAAGATGGAGAAGGCCAGGACAACAATCGACAGTTTCCCTGTCTACAAGGAACTGTTCGGAACATACGCGCTTGTCGCCCTAATTGCCCTGCTTGCCGCATTCATCCTTCAGGTCGCGGTTTTCAGAAAACTGCCGTAAAAAAATGATTGATTATGCTGTATTTTGCTGATGCTCAATATCTTTGGCTTCTGTTGCTTGTCCCGCTCTTTCCTGTGGCATACGCCATTTTCCGCAGAATGCGTAAAAAGCGTGTTGCCTCATTCGGAGATCCGGATCTGGTGGCAGGGCTGATGCCTTCATATTCCGGGGCCCGCGGATGGTGGAAAGTCGTCCTGTTCAGCCTCGGATTCGCTTTCTTCGCTGTCGGGATGGCACGTCCTCTGATTGGCGCGAAGCTAAAGGAACACGAGACTAAAGGAGCCGAGGTGGTGATTGCACTCGACGTTTCAAACTCCATGCTTGCCCAGGACTATTCTCCGAACAGACTTGAGCGTGCGAAACTTGCCATCTCCAGATTAGTCGACAAACTTCGTGACGACCGAATAGGACTCATCGTTTTCGCCGGTAGTTCCTATGTCCAGTTGCCGATTACGACAGACTATGTTTCCGCAAAAATGTTCCTGAATACAATCTCCACCGAGTCTGTGCCTATTCAGGGAACAGCGCTCGCCGATGCCATAAATACGGCTGCCCGCTCTTTCAGCGCACAGAGCGAGAAGAGTCGTGCGATAATAGTCATCACGGACGGAGAGAATCACGAGGATGACCCGGTTAAGGCCGCGAAACAAGCTGCCGAGTTGGGAATAAAGGTCTATACAATCGGTGTGGGCTCTCCGGAGGGTAAGCCTATTCCGCTGAAGGATGGTGGGCTTATGAAAGACCGTGAGGGCAACATTGTCGTGACACGTCTTGACGAGAACACACTGAGTGAAATCGCCTCCGCCGGGAATGGGGCGTATGTGCGTGCTGGAAACAGCGAATTTGGTCTCAATCCGATAATCGACGACATAAAGAAGATGGATGCAGAGAAGTTCAATTCCGTTGTCTTCGAGGAATATGACGAGCAGTATATGTATTTTTTTGCGTTTGCACTGTTTTTCTTTGTTCTCACTTGTCTCATCGGGGATCGGAAGACGAAGTTCAGCCTTTTCGGCACGAAGAAATGATGTTTTGGAAATTCGGGATATGAAAATGATGAAAAAAATATATTTTATGCTGCCGGCCCTCGCACTGATGATGCTTCTGCCTGCCGTGGCATCAGCGCAGACGGACAGAAAGGACGTGCGGCGCGGCAACCGCGACTATCGGAAACAGAATTGGAAGGAAGCCGAGATTGACTATAGAAAGGCTCTTGTGAAGGACTCTATGTCAGTGGCGGCCAATTACAACCTCGCTGCGGACCTCTACAGACAGGGTGACGCTCAGGGGGCAATGAAATCGATGCAGAAAATTGAACAGGGCGCGCTTGAGGGCGGCCATGGTGCTGACTACTACTATAATCTCGGAGATATGTCGCTCGCGGCAAAGGACTACAAGACGGCTGTCGATGCCTTTGCAAAGTCTCTTCTTATGCGTCCGGACGACCTGGATGCGAAGGAAAACTATATCTATGCCCGTAAGATGCTTGAAAACCAGCAGCAGAACGGAGGGGGCGGCGGACAGGGCGACCAGAATGAGGACAACCAGAACCAAGACCGGCAAAGCCAGGATAATCAGGACCAGAACAAGAATCAGGACAACAACGACAAGAATAGTCAGGACAAGAATGACAAGAACAGTCAGGACAAGAATGACAACGGTGACGGGCAGAACGATGACCGCAATCAGGACAACAACGACAGCGGTCAGCAGCCCCCGCAGGACAATCGTGACGGACAGCCTCAGGAGCAGAAGATAAGTCCACAGGCGGCCCAACAGATGCTCCAAGCCATTCAGGCCAAGGAAAAGGAGACCCAGGACAAGGTCAACAAGGAAAAGGCAGCAATGGTCAGGTCCCGTCAAAAGGAAAAGAATTGGTAGTAACTCAAGTTTCGCAAGTGCGAAACACCTCTTTTGAGCCCTTG
>ULPT01062166.1_pt1 | contig 16431 bp, 10 predicted proteins | sample 1953751 | NCBI WGS metagenome assembly ULPT01 (sample SAMEA4835636, study PRJEB28245) | human gut metagenome | biome: gut microbiome; material: fecal sample | place: Denmark | collected 2008
GTAGGAGGGCCGAACGGAGCAACGCGGAGTGAGTTCCGCCGCCGCCGCCCGGCTGTCGATGTGACACTGGTCAGAAGAGCACATCGAAGACAGCAATGGTGTCAAGCCACGGCAAGACGACCACATCTCACTTGGACGGGAAGTAGGCGGGGCTGGTGCGGAGGAGGGTGGAAGTGTATGGGGTGCCGTTTTCGTCGCACATCCTGCGGGCACGGAGCAGCCTCTTGGCACCGCTGTAGTAGTCGGGATCGGAAGGGTCGAGCGAATTTATCCTCACCTCGTGAGAAGAATGGATAATACGTCCGCCGCCTATGTACATCGCCACGTGGGTGACCTTCTCTGCCGAATCCTCAGTCGCCTTCCTGCCGAAAAACATAAGGTCACCAGGCTTCAGATCGCCCTCACACTTACCAGGCACAAAGCCATCTAAAGACACCTCAATGCCTTCCTTTACCTGCTGGGACGCATTCCTGTAAAGCAGGACGCCGTTCAGGAAGAATGCAGTCCTTGTAAGACCACTGCAGTCCAGACCTTTGGACGAAGTGCCGCCCCAGAGATAAGGCGTACCGAGAAAACGCTTGGCGGTAGCCACCACATTGGCCGGAGTCGCCCTGCGGGAAGCAGCCCAGTCGGAAAACCGCACCACATCAGGATACTTCACGAAGGCATCACGTCCGTCCGGAAGCACGATACCGAGATACAGTTTATGCTTAAGCGGCCTGTTCCTCGAATCATATTTTATTCTCACGATATCACCGGCAACAAAGTCGCTGATACGCTGCGCACCACTCTCCGGCGAGTCATAGACCTCAGTCCAAAGCGAAGTGCAGACATATTTCGGAGCAGCCAGGTAGTTCTGCAACTGGAGACTGTCCATCGGCACCACGCCCATATCAGTAGCCCAGGCCACATACGGCTCCGGAGTCCGGATCTGAAGCCAATAGCCCTGTCTTCCGAGAATCTCCACAGGTGTACCCATAAGTGCTTGAGTCTCAAGCCCGGACTCATAATCCGGATATGTACGCATAAAATTCACAGAGTACTTCACCACTCCATATTTCTTCTGGCCGTAAAGACTCGTGCAGACGACCATCGCCACTACCAGCGCAACAATTATTCTTTTCATCAGCAAATGTAAATTAAGCTTCCCGCATCCCCAAAACCGGAAACGCATCATTGCGAAGATACTTACTTTTTAATAGATTTGCAGAGCAAAAGTGGAAATATTATGGTCAATGACAGCATGCCGGACTGGTTTCCGGACGGAAAAAGATACAATACATTCGTAGGCTACTACAAGAGAGTCTATGGAGAACGCCTGCAGAAACTTGTCATTGACGCAGGATTCACATGCCCCAACAGGGACGGCAAAGTCGGCTACGGCGGCTGCTCCTTCTGTGACAACGCAGCCTTCCACCCCTCATACAGCACCGCCGGCAAAACCATTGCCTCACAGATAGATGAAGGCATCGGATTTCACCAGGTACGCTACAGGAACACAAGGCATTATCTCGCATATTTCCAGTCATATTCAAACACTTACGCACCCCTTCCACGACTGAAGGAACTGTATCTCGAAGCCCTGTCGCACCCTCAGATAGTCGGCATTGTCATAGGCACAAGACCCGACTGCGTAGATGAGGAAAAGCTCGATTTCCTGAGCGAACTGAAAGAAGGCCGCGTTCTAAAAGACTGGCACAGAGACAGTTTCGACAAGCCTGTCGTCAAGATTGAATACGGCATCGAGTCCTGCTATGACAAGACATTGGTCCGGGTAGGCAGAGGCCACGACGTCGCGACCGCCGAACACGCAGTCAGACTCAGCGCAGAGCGAGGGCTGGAGCCTGGAGCGCATTTTATCTTAGGCCTGCCGGGAGAGTCCAGGTCAATGCTTACGGACCAATGCAGTTTCATCAGTTCCCTGCCGCTGCACTCCGTAAAGTTCCACCAGCTGCAGCTCGTCAAAGGCACGAGAATCGAAAAGGAATATGCCGCCGTACCAGAGGATTTCCTCCGTTTGGACCTGCCTGATTATCTGGACCTTATAATCGAAATTCTGGAGAAGCTGAGGCCAGACCTGTATATCGAACGCGTAGCAGGAGAAGTTCCGCCACGTTTTGTCAATGAAACTCAGTGGGGACTTATACGCAACTTCCAGATTCTGCATCTGCTGGACGACCGCCTGAAAGAAAAAAACACCTGGCAGGGACGACTCTGCCAAGTGCAATAAATTATAGGTCAATGCATTGTCTATAGAGACCAGGCATTCAGTTCCGCAAGCGCCAAGTCATAATCCTTGGACGCAGCAAGCGACTCATCCACTACGGAATAGTAGAGAGAAAGCTCCATTATGCTGTCCATCAATGAGATTTCCCCCTCATTGAACTTCTTCTCCGTCATTGACATAGCTTCGTCAGAAACCGCCAACGAGAGAGCCAGTTCATCGGAAAGGTCCTTCAGCCCCGATGCTTTTTCATACAGAGAACGGAGAGCAGAATATTCGGAAGCCTCCACATCCTTGACCTCAAGCCTGGACGCCTCACATGACAGATTTGCCTGCCTGGTTTTACTGCGGGCGGACCAGAGCGGGATGGAAAGGCCGAGCGTAAGTCCACGGAAATTGCTGCCCTTGACGAGCTCCGCCATATAGCCGGCAGTGATAGTCGGACAGGATGACATCTTGATACCCCTGGCCACAGCCTCATTCACCTTCACGTTCTGCCTTGCCGCCCTGATTTCCGGACTACGGTCAGCCACCTCCTTATACCACGTATCGAAATCAGCCGGAAGCATATCCCTGCGGACATAAGACAAATCATTGATTTCCAACGGTTCACCACCGTTAAGACGCTGAAGCTCCAGCCTGAAACCTTCTGCCTCCATCTTGTTCCGGGCCAATGCATTGCGCTGTGCCAGATACGCCAGATGGGCTTTATTGACCTCTATCATATCGGTTTCTCCACGCACCTGCATATCCCGATAGACAGACTCCACCTTCTCACTGCGCTCAAGACGACGCTCAAGTTCGGCGCCGACCGCATTGCAATATATAATATTGATATAGAGCAGCTTGGCTTGGAGCAGTATCTCCTGCCTGCGGACATTGAACTGCATATCCGAGAGCTCCGATTCCGACTTCGCGATCTTTCCTTTCGTTCCCGAAATGGTGGCGATGTCAATGCTCTGAGTCACGGATATATCCTTCCTTGTACCGATATCCGCAGGACTTCCCCAAAGATAGTCGAAGCCTACCTCAGGAGCCTCCACCATACGCTCCGCCTTGAAGCCATACTTCTCGGATTCAGTACGTTTGCGCAATGCTTGGAGTTCAGGATTGTTTTTCTCAACAGAAGCGAGCACCACTTCCGCCGAATTCTGGGCCCAGGACACGAAAGTCATTGACACAAAGGCAATTGCCGACAATGCAGCATTGCGTGACAAATTATATAGTCTGTTCATTTCTCTTCTTTGAAATTAGTATATACACTACCGGAACGATGAAGCCGTTGAGCATCGTCGATGTAAGCAGACCGCCGAGCAGCACCTTTGCCATAGGGCTCTGGATTTCATTGCCAGGAAGGTCCCCGCCGAGGGCGAGAGGTATCAGCGCAAGGGCTGAGGTCAATGCCGTCATCAATATCGGATTCAACCTGTCAAGCGACCCGCGCATTACCGCATCATGCAGTGAAAGACCGCTCTGTCGGAGTTCATTGTACCTGTCTATCAGCAACATACCGTTTCTCGTTGCAATTCCGAACAGGGAAATGAAACCGATTATCGCCGGAATGCTGATGATGCCGTCTGCAAAGAATATCGCGAACACGCCTCCGATGAGGGCCAGCGGCAGATTGAGCAGAACGGCAGATGCCTGACGCACATTCTTGAACTGTCCGTAAAGAAGGAGGAAGATCACGAGAATCGCCATCAATGACGTCACCAGCAATGTTCTGGTGGCGGACTGGGCACTCTCGAACTGACCGCCGTATTCCACGTGGTAGCCTTCCGGAAGCGGCACATTGTCATTTATCGTCTTGCGGATACGGTTCACGGCACCCTGGAGGTCACCGTCAGAGACATTGGCCGAAATCACGATTTTGCGCGCGACATTTTCACGGTTGATGGTGTTCGGACCTGCAGCGGAACGGATTTCCGCAATCTGGCTGAACGGCACTTTACCGCCGACCACATCCACAGGCATATCCCTGATGGCCTCTATCGTGCTCCTGCTGTCATCGTCAGCCTTCACGGTCAGGTCGAACACGCGGTTGCCTTCATAGACGCGGGACACCGTCCTGCCTGCCAGATAAACTTCCACCATATCAGTGAATTCCGATGGTGTAACGCCATATTTCGCAAGCATTTCACGCTTCGGAACTATCTGAAGCTGAGGTCTTTCCACCTGCTGTTCCACATTCAGGTCCACGACTCCCGGGATAGCGGAAATCTTCGTTTTTATCTGGTTTCCGATTTCGAACATCTTGTTCAGGTCGGTACCGAAAAGCTTTATGGCAATGTTTGCCCTTGTTCCGGAAAGCATCGCGTCGATACGGTGCGAGATAGGCTGGCCGATTTCAACATTGACACCCGGCAAAGTCCCCAACTTGTGGCGAATTTCCTCAACAACAGCCTTTTTCGGCCTGTCAGAGAGTTCAAATGGGGCTTCTATTTCAGAGACATTGGCCCCGAGCGCATGTTCATCAAGCTCAGCACGGCCGGTCTTGCGGGCCACAGTCTTTATCTCCGGCACGGACAGCAGAAGCATCTCCGCACGTCGCCCGACATTGTCAGATTCCTCCAGGGAAACACCAGGAAGCGTACTTACATTGATAGTGAACGAGCCCTCGTTGAAGGCTGGCAGGAAGCTGCTTCCGAAACTGCAGAACAGGGCGAGAGCGACCGCAAACAGAGCCGCGACACTGCCCAATGTCAGTTTCTTATGGCTCAGGACCCACTCCAGGGCCACATTGTAGATCTTCTGCAGCCAACGTACAAGCGCAGGTTCCTTCCCGGCCTTGTCACTCTTCTCGCTGCCCAGAAGGAAGCTGCAGAGCACCGGGGTCAATGTCAATGCCACCAATGTCGAGGCGAAAAGCGCCGTGATGAATGCTATTCCGAGAGGTCTGAGCATCCTGCCTTCCATTCCGGTAAGGAAGAAGAGCGGCACGAAACTGACAACTATTATAAATGTGGAGTTCAATATCGGCAGGCGCACTTCGCGGGAGGCATTGAACACCACCTCCAGCACAGGAAGCCGCTCTGACTCAGGCAGTTTGCGATTCTGGCGAAGATGCTTGAACACGTTCTCCACATCCACGATGGCATCATCCACCAGCGAGCCTATGGCAATCGCCATACCACCGATACTCATCGTATTGATAGTCAGCCCCATAAACTTCAATGTCAGAACTGACACCAGCAGGGACAGCGGAATTGTCACCAGTGAGATGAGCGTGGTGCGCACATTCATCAGGAAGAAGAACAGCACGATTATCACGAACAGCGCACCTTCATAGAGCGATTTCTTGATATTGTCGATAGAGCTGTCGATGAATTTCTGCTGCCTGAATATGTCGGTGGATACATTCACATCGGACGGAATCTGCGACTTGAGGTCTTCCACGGCCTTGTCGAGCTTTTCAGTCAGAAGCGCCGTGCTCGCATCCGGCTGCTTGGTCACTGTCATCAGCACCGCAGACTTGCCCCTGTGGGAAGCCACGCCCAGCACAGGAGCCTTCGGTCCAACGGCTATTTCCGCGATATTGTTCAATGTTATCGGCACATCGCCCTGCATCCTGACCACTGCACGGCCTATGCCGTCAATGTCGTCTGTAGAGAGAAGTCCACGTATAATGTACTCATTACCATACTCATACAGCACACCGCCGGTAGAGTTGCGGTTCATGGATTCCGTGGCGGAGATGACCTCCTGGAGAGAAACATCGTAATGCTTCATCTTCTCCGGAGACAGCTTTATCTGATACTCTTTTATGTCTCCTCCGATGACCGTGACCTGGGCCACGCCGCCAAGCGAAAGAAGTCGCGGACGGAAGGTCCAGTCGGCCAATGTCCTAAGGTCCTGCATTGACGTAGTGTCGGAGTCCAGCCCGATGATCATGGCCTCTCCCAGAATTGAGGACTGAGGTCCCAATGTCGGCTTTCCGCAATCAGGCGGCAGGCTCTCCCCTACCTCGGCAAGTTTCTCGGACACTATCTGTCTGTCTCTGTAAATGTCTGTCCCCCAATCGAATTCCACCCACACTACGGAAAATCCGGCCGTGGATGAAGAACGCACTCTCCTCACGTCAGAGGCACCGTTCATGGCGGTCTCCACAGGGAAGGTGACAAGTCTCTCCACCTCTTCAGGAGCCATTCCGGTCGCCTCTGTCATAACCACTACGGTCGGCGCATTCAAGTCAGGAAAGACATCCACATCTATATGGGAAGTGGTATAGATACCTCCCACCATCAGCAGGACTGCGGCCATCAGAACAAAGGCCCGGTTCTGCAATGAAAAACGTATAATCTTGTCCAGCATAGGCGTCAATGATTATGAGTGTGGCCAGGAATTGTTCCGGAAACAGCTGAGAGTTTTACCTGAAGGGCGCCTTTGGTCACTACGACATCGCCCTCTTTCAGGCCTTTCAGGATTTCCCTGCGCATACCGTCGCTTTCGCCGGTCTTGACTTCCTGTTTCTTGTAATCTTCCTTGCAGAGTTTCAGATAGACGTAGTACACGCCCTGCTCTTCTGTCAATGCGGTTTCAGGAACAGAAATGACATTGTCCCTCTCCATTCCGGTAAGGTAAATCTCACAGAATGAGCCAGGTATGAAGTTTCCTCTGTTCTGGAACTCGAAGATGACCGGAAGATAGAACGACCCCTGGACAGATGACTTGCCCACTGACACAAGTCTTCCGCCAAGTGATTTCAGATTATAGGTTTCATCTGAATATGATGGTCTGAAGTTGGCTCCGGTAATGGAAGACGCTTCTTTCCAATATTTTTCCGAAAGGTCCGCCTGAAGATAAAGACGGGTGTTCTGGGTAACGGAAGCAAGGGGCTGACCGGCATTGACATAATCTCCTTCCTTGACGAAGACTTCCTTCACGCTTCCGGTCAATGGCGACTTCACGGCGACTCCCGCCTCGGTCATTTTTCCGGAATATGCGTCATACTCGGCCTTTGCCACTTCATAATCGCGTTTGGCCTGCTCATATGCTTTCTGGGATATGGCCTGGGAACGCAACAGGGCTTCTGCCCTATGCAGTTCCTTTTCAGCAGCTTCATATGCCGCTTTGGACTTCGCAACCGGGTCACCATCAGCCATTTCCCTTGCAGAAACAGATGCTATGATATTTCCAGCCGAAACTCTTTTTCCAGGGACAATGCCAGCCTTTCCCAATGAAACGATGCCGGAAACGGTAGCCGCTACAGTGGCCTCATCCCCCTGTGCCGGCATAATCTCGCCGCTTGTCCTTATGACAGAACTGAACTTTCCTGCCGTAATCTTCTCTGTTTCAAGACCGGCCGCCTGAGCTTTCTCTTCTGAAAATTCGATGACGCCGTTTTTGTGTCCGTGCTCGTGGCCATGCTCTTTTTCATGGTCATGCGCCTCATGCTCATGGCCTTCATGGTTATGCTCCGAAGTTTCCTTATGACCGGAAGCATGGTTACCGCACGAGACGGTCATCGCTGCGGCAATCATTGCCGTGACGACAAATAACAATGTTTTTCTCATAAATTCGTGGTTCTTGATAGACAGCACCTGACAATTCACGGGACACAGGCGGGTGCCACGCCTGCATTCCACATTTCAAGAATAATTATCCAAGAACCACCGGCGGGGCACGGAAGCCCGTCGATCCGCAGATATAAGACGGCAGCAACCGCTCCGCTGTCAAGATGCGGTATTCAGATGAGCGGCCACTTATATTATGATTGTCAAGTGAAATGATCTCAGGCACGACTGCCACCATCGGAGAATAGCATTGCGGTGCATTCTGGATATGGCCGATGAGCGTCACGATGGAATGAAGATGGCATGCATGTTCATTTTCATGACAATGATGATCTTCCGTTTCAAGACAGCAATCCTGCTCCTGTTCAAGACTCGCAAAACAGATATAATCGGAATGATCCACCCCGAAGCAATGGTGATGATGAGGAACAGCGGACATCAGCAGCATTGCCAATGCCGCGAAACACATAAGTATTTTGGATATCCTTGTCCTCATTTTTCTCCTTACAAACGTCGCCAAAGTTACAAAATAAAAATTAAAGAATTTAAAAATCGTAAAAATTTGACTGTCAGAGGCTGCAAAGACGCTCTTGTTATCGAAAAGAATCTTAGTTTTGTAAAAAAAAGACGTATGGGATCCGGTTATTCATTTATAAAGCAGATGGGCGGAGTACTGCGGGAAGAGGGAAGGCAGATGATGGATATCCTCATCCCGAGGGAGTGCCTGGTGTGCGGCAAGAAACTGCACAAGTCCGAGAAATATCTGTGCATCTACTGCGAATCCGACCTGCCTCTCACCTACTATTGGGAAAGGCGGAACAACCCCATGTCATCGAAGCTGAACGGAATCATCCAGAAAAATCTGACAGACAACTGCCTGGAAAACGAGAACATCCCCACGGCGAAATTTTCTTACGCTACTGCTCTTTTCTTCTATCACGGTGAAGCCGGATACAAGAGGATTCCCCAGCATCTCAAATACATGGGAGATTTCGGGGAAGGCACACATTATTCCGGAATGTTGGGCAACTTCATGAAAGACAGTCCATTGTACAGAGACATTGACCTGATCATTCCGGTCCCTCTGCATTGGGCCAGGCACTGGAACAGAGGCTACAATCAGGCGGAGGTAATCGCCCGCAAGATCAGCGAGGCGCTCGGAGGCGTGGCTGTCCGCACGGATATCCTGGTCCGCGCCCACTACACCCGCACACAGACGAAGCTCGGCGTGCGGGCAAAAAGCGACAATGTCCACGGAGCCTTTGCATTGAGACGGGAAACCGCCGCGCAGGTGAGCGGTTGCCGCCACATCCTGATAGTGGACGATGTCTTCACCACCGGCGCCACGATAGGAGCCTGCATCTGCATGCTCCAGAAGTTTTTTGATGTCAATGTCAGGATCAGTTGCGCTACGCTCGGTTATGTTACAAGCGGATAATGCAAAAGTTTTACGAAAATGTGAAGCAACTTGATGATTTTTTCGTAAATTGTGTGGTTGAACAAATAAAAAGATTGATTATGGCAAGTGAAATACGTAATCCCGAACTCTGGCGGGACGGAGAACTTAAGATCGAATGGGTAAGAAGGCATATGCCGCTGCTGGCAGGTCTGGAAAAGGAATTCAAACAGACCAAGCCGTTCAAAGGCAAGAAAATCGCATTGTCAGTGCATCTGGAGGCCAAGACCGCTCATCTTTGTGAAATTTTGGCAGAAGGCGGTGCGGAGATGTTCATCACCGGAAGCAACCCTCTTTCCACCCAGGATGATATCGCGGCCGCACTCGTCCACGAGGGGCTCAATGTCTTTGCGGTCCACGGGGCTACGGAAGAGGAATACATGCACGGTATCCGCAAGGTCATTGAAGCGGGTCCGAACATCATCATCGATGACGGCGGCGACCTGGTGAACATGATCCATACCGAATACAGGCATCTGATTCCCAATGTCATAGGCGGATGCGAGGAGACCACTACAGGCATCCTCAGGCTGGAGGCCATGAACAATGCCGAGAAGCTCGAGTTCCCTATGATGCTGGTCAATGATGCTGACTGCAAGCACTTGTTCGACAACCGCTACGGCACCGGCCAGTCAGTCTGGGACGGCATCAACCGCACCACGAACCTTATCGTGGCAGGCAAGAATGTGGTGGTAGCCGGCTACGGATGGTGCGGAAAGGGTGTGGCAATGCGTGCCAAAGGTCTCGGAGCCGATGTCATAGTAACCGAAATCGACCCTATCCGTGCGATGGAAGCCGTTATGGACGGGTTCAAGGTCATGTCAATGTCGGAAGCGGCACAGGTCGGCGACATTTTCGTGACGGTTACCGGGTGCAGTGACGTCATCACATCTGAGCATTTCCTGAAAATGAAAGACGGAGCCATCTGCTGCAATGCAGGGCATTTCGACGTGGAGGTAGCTGTGGCGGCATTGAAGGAAATGGCCGTCAGCCATGCGCCTGCAAGAAACAATATCGAAGCATACAAACTGGAGAACGGCCGCACGATCTACATAATAGCGGAGGGAAGGCTTGTGAACCTCGCTGCAGGAGACGGTCACCCGGCCGAGATTATGGACATGTCGTTCGCAATTCAGGCCCTCAGCGCCAAGTATCTTGTTGACAATGAGAAGACTATCGTCAGGAAGACCGGCAAGATGCTGAATGCTGTCCCGAAGGCTATCGACAATGAAGTGGCCCACAGGAAACTGGCGGACTGGGGCATCGCCATCGACAAACTTTCGGCAGAGCAGGAGGAGTACCTTTACGGAGGTCACTGAAGCTGTCCCGAACACAGAAATACAGTTATTAGCGGTTAAAAAGGAGGAAATTACAATGTTTGACAAGAGTGTTTATGTAAGAAGGCGTAAGACGCTGGTAGCCAAGATGGCAGAAAGCGCAGCTGAAGGCAAGAGAGGTATTGCGCTGTTCGTAGGCAATGCTGAAGCCCCCGCACAGTATAAAGACAACTGTTACAAATTCCGTCAGGACAGCACCTGGCTGTATTTCTTCGGCATAGATGAACCGTTGTTCGCGGCTGTCATTGACCTGGACAACGGTGATGAGGAGATTTTCGCGGACGATGTGGAAATCGGGGACATCATCTGGATGGGTCCTCAGCCGAGTGTCGCTTCCAAAGCAGCTCTTGCAGGTGTTGAGAAAAGTTCTCCTTATGGGGCTCTGGACAATGTGGTTTCCAAGGCATTGGCAGCAGGCAGGCCTGTCCATTTCGTGACTCCTTCGAGGTATTACAATACCATGAAGATCGCTTCTCTCCTCAAGTGCAACGATGCTGAGGTGGCAGGCAAGTTCTCGCTTGCATTGACAAAGGCGATAATTTCGATGCGACTGGTGAAGGAGGATTGCGAAATCGAACAGCTGGATGATGCTTCCGCGCTCGGTCACGAGATGCACACCGTGGCGAGGAACAATATCGTCCTCGGCCGCGTCGAGCAGGAAATCGTGGGCAGGATGGAGGCGGTCACGCTTGCGAAAGGCTGGGGCGTCTCGTTCCCTACTATCCTTACACAGCATGGCGAGACGCTTCATAATCATCTGCACGACAAGGTGATAGAATCAGGAAGGCTGATGGTGATAGACGCCGGTGCGGAAAACAATATGCACTATGCTTCGGATTTCACAAGGACGTATCCTGTCAATGGAAAGTTCACCACAAAGCAGCGTGACATCTATCAGATTGTGTGCGACTGTAACGAACTGGCATTCAAACTGACCAGGCCGGGCATCACGTACCGGGAGGTGCATCTGAAAACCATGCATCTGATGCTGGAGGAGCTCCGTGCATTGGATATCGTGAGGGGAAACCTGAACAATATGGTGGAGGCAGGTGTGGCAGGTCTGTTCATGCCTCACGGACTGGGACACAATATGGGCTTGGATGTGCATGACATGGAGGACTACGGCGAGGATTACGTAGGCTATGATGATGACCAGAAGAGGTCGGCTCAGCTCGGGCTCGGCAGTCTGAGGATGGCGCGCAAGCTCGTTCCGGGCAATGTCATCACTGATGAACCAGGCATCTATTTCATTCCGGCGCTTATCGAAAAATGGAAATCGGAGAAGACTGACCACGGATTCGTCAATTATCACAGGCTTGAGTCCTACTACAATTTCGGAGGCATCCGCCTGGAGGACGATGTGCTCGTCACCGCTGACGGTGCCCGCAGGCTCGGCAAGGAACGGCTTCCGATCCTCCCTGACGACATCGAGAAAGCGATGCAGAAATAGAGGGGCCCAACGTGCGCCCCAAAAACGTGCAGGGGCCTCAAGAAGGATTGCTCGGAGAGAAAGGACTGAAGTTGAAGACATACTAAATAATATAGAGACATTTATAGAGATTAGAGCCCTTGGGCGATGGTAAGTCCCTTCCCCGAGGGGAGGGATTTAGGGAGGGGGTAACGTACGACTTAAAAAAAGTGCGGTGGCCTCAACAGATTGATTAAAGAGAAAAGGCTGATATCTCAGACAAACTAAAATAATAGAGACAAAGAATAGACTATGGAAAAAGGAATAATCGGGCAGGGTGAAATCACTGTCACCGCAAACGACACCGCCGAGGCGTTGGGTAGCGGTTCATTGGCCGTGCTTGCTACGCCGGCAATGATAGCATTGATGGAGAAGACCGCCAGACTGAGCGTGGCTCCATACCTCGAAGAAGGACAGAGCACAGTAGGAACATTGGTAAACATAAAGCACCTGTCAGCCACCCCGGTAGGAATGAAGGTAACCTGCAGGAGCGAGCTGGTGGACATTGACAGGAGAAGACTCGTCTTCCACGTGGAGTGCACAGACGAAGCCGGCCTCATCGGTGAAGGAGAACACGAAAGATTCATCATCGACGAAGCCAAGTTCATGGCAAAGACCGAAGGAAAACTGAACAAATAGTATATAACATCAATGACTGGAAACGAGACTTCATCCAACGGCAGACTCCTGTCGCTGGACGCCTTGCGAGGCTTCGACATGATGTTCATCATGGGATTCAGCGGAATTGTCATAAGCCTCTGCGCCCTCTTCCCTGACGGAGCGGACTGCTGGCTCGCCCAGCAGATGAAACACGTAAGCTGGGAAGGATTTCATCATCACGACACCATTTTCGCGCTGTTCCTCTTCATTTCAGGAATGACGTTTCCTTTCTCATTGGCCAAGAAACAGAGCAAAGGACTCTCAAACGGGAACATAACACTGGACATCGTCAGAAGAGGACTGGTTCTCGTGTTCCTGGGCTTGGTATATCAGGGCCTCTTCCAGTTCAACTTCTCCACATTGAGATTTCCGAGCGTGCTTGCCCGGATCGGTATCGCATGGGCCTGCGCGGCACTGATTTACTGTTATACAGGGCGTAAGACCCAGTGGACCATCTTCGCCGTAATCCTCATCGGCTACTTCCTGCTGCTGAAATTCACATTGGCACCTGACGCCCCTGCCGGAGCCGACTCCTTTTCGAGAGACGGCAACATCGCCTATTACATAGACAGGATGATTCTCGGCAAGCATGCCTACAAGCCTTACGGCGACCCTGAAGGATTATTGAGCACCATCCCTGCCATTACCACTGCGTTGCTTGGTATGTTCACCGGAAGATATGTAAAGGACTCCAGGGACAGCGGAGCCCGAAAGACATTGAAACTGCTGGCAGCCGCAGCGGTCATGGCTGTGGCAGCACTTGTCTGGTCCATCTGGTTCCCGGTCATAAAGAGCTTGTGGACAAGCACTTTCGTTCTCGCAGCCGGAGCCTATTCATTGGCAATGTTCGCTGTTTTCTACTATCTGATAGACGTCAGGGGATGGCGAAAAGGCGTGGTTTTCTTCCAGGTAATCGGCATGAACTCCATAACCATCTACATGGTCCAGTGTTTCATCAGTTTCATGCTGATTTCCAAGTTCTTCCTCGGCGGCGTTGCCAGCTTGTGTCCGGAAGTGTTGTCCCGCCTCGTACTGCAAATCGGCGCTTTCGCAGCAGCATGGTATTTCCTTTATTTCCTGTACAAGAAAAAAACTTTCCTGAAAGTATAGGATTTAGTTTATAGAAAATATAAATTTGTCGCTGGGGTAAATCCTCTTAAACGAATTAACAAATAACGACTTATGGGATCAGACAGTTTCTCTTTATGCCGAGGATGCCGGAAATTTGCCTTCATCGCTCTGACATGTCTTCTTCTCCCTGCAGGTGTCACGGACGGCGTGCTTTATGCCCAGAACAGCAAGCAGAACAGCAGTTCGTCCTCAGCATTGCCCGGGACACAGAAAATCACCATCAAGGGTACCATTACAGATGACCACGGAGAGCCTCTCGCCGGGGCCAATGTGCTTGTGAAAGGTACATCAGTCGGTACTTCAGCCGACATTGACGGTAATTATTCCCTCACATTCCAGCGGAGCACCAGGAAAGCTGACGTGCTGGTATTCTCATTCATCGGCACTGAACCTCAGGAATTCAATGTCAGCAGTTCCACCAGGCTGAACGTGACGCTGAAAGTATCATCTCTGGATGCGGTCGTGGTGAACGGCTTCTACACCCAGTCCAAGGAAACGTTTACCGGTTCGGCCACCACCATCAGCGGAGAGGAACTGGCACAACTGTCGCCTACGAACCTGATTGCCGGCATCACCTCCCTGACTCCGGGTATGGTGATGGTCGAGAACAATGCAGCAGGCTCCAACCCTAACGCCATCCCTTCCATCCTCATCCGCGGAGCCAACACATTGATTACCAATGAGAGCGAGGAGGGTGTAAACAATCCGCTCATCGTGCTGGACGGCGTGGAGATTTCCATGGAGGAACTCTATGACCTCGACATCTTCGACATTGAACGTATCGATGTGCTGAAAGATGCTTCCGCCACGATTCTCTACGGCGAAAAGGGCGCCAACGGAGTCATTGTCGTGGAAAGAAAGCGTATCGGCAACGAAAAGGTCAAGCTCAGCTACAACTTCGTTCCGAAAGTGAGTTATCCGGACCTGAGTTCGTTCAATCTCTGTACACCTGCCCAGAAACTTGAACTGGAAAGGCTTGCAGGTCTGTATGATACGGAAGACGGCTCGCTCGACGAGGCCTACGCATACAAATTGGAGAAAATCCGTCAAGGAGTCAATGACGACTGGCTTCACGCTCCGTTGAGGCTTCCTTTCAGCTACAGCCATTCCCTTTCATTGACCTCGCGCGGCGAAAAACTCAGTTTCAGGGCCAGCGCCAACTGGAACGACACCTACGGCGTCATGAGAGGCGACAAGAGAAGTTCCAAGGGCATCAATTTCACTATCGGATACCATCTCAGGGACAAACTGACATTGACCTTCAAGTCGAGTTTCTCGATGAACGACTCGAAGGACTCGCCATACGGTTCATACTCGCAGTACTCGAAGATGAATCCTTACGAACCGATGTTCGATGAGGAGGGCAATTATATCAAGACATATTATTTCAATCCTATCGCCCAGAGCGGCAATGCTGATGTCAATCCGCTTTACGAGGCTACTTTGTCGAGTTTCAAGAAAAGCAGAACGCAGGCATTGAAGAACTCGCTGGACGGAAGGTGGAACATCACCAAGAACCTCTACGTCACAGGCCAGGGAAGCATCAATATGAGCTGGGGCTCGTCTGACAGTTATGATTCCCCGGACAGGGTAACGTATGAGAAGACGCCTGTCACTGAGCGCGGAAAGTATTCATTCTCAAGCAGGAACGGGACCACGATGTCCGGAAAGATGGTGATCAACTACGGAAGGTCGCTGGACTCCAAGGGGTCAATGTTCAGAGTCAGCGGCGGTTCTAACATCCAGTATTCCCGCAACCGTTCCGCATCGGGTGTCGGTATCGGTTTCCTGAAGGATGAACTGTCCGACTTGTCATTCGCGCTGAACTACCAGAAGAACGGCAGGCCTTCAGGCTCCGACAACATCTCTACCGAGGTGGGATTTTTCGCCAATGCCAATGTCGGCTTCCGCAACAGATATGTAGTGGACTTCTCCTATCGTACTTCAGGTTCGTCCAAGTTCGGCTCAAACAACAGTTTCGCTCCTTTCTGGGCAGCAGGTGCAGCATGGAATCTCCACAACGAGTCATTCATCAAGCGGGCCAAGTGGATCAACACCCTGTCGCTCAGATATTCGGTAGGTTATACCGGAAGCGTTTCGTTCGACTATTATCAGGCTAAGACTGTGTATGAATACAAGTCCGACAACAGATACTATACAGGTATCGGTGCGCTGCCCAAGCAGATGGGCAACCCTAACCTGAAGTGGCAGAGGACATTGAACAACAATATCGGTCTTACGGGAGCATTCCTGGACAGCAGGCTGAACTTCTCGCTCGACTTCTATTCGAACACCACCTACGATATGCTGATGAGCATAAATCTTCCGCCGTCAGTAGGTACGTCCTCGATGAAGGTCAATTTCGGAGAACTGAACAACAAGGGTATAGACCTTTCACTGTCCGCCCAGATTTTCCGCACCAAAGACTGGTTCTGGAGCGTGACATTGACAGGAGGACACGTGATGGATCAGATCCGGCACATCTCGAATTCCCTGAAAGGTGTGGAGAAGGACAATGCCATGGACACCTCTCTTCCGAAGATTCTGTTCCAGGAAGGCGGTTCGCAGTACGATATCTATGCTATGCGTTCAGCTGGCATTGACCCTGCCACCGGCAAGGAAATCTTCATCAAGAAGAACGG